>Ga0208011_1000133_pt1 | contig 32690 bp, 41 predicted proteins | sample 7_EtaG_FD_184080 | JGI IMG/M metagenome (GOLD analysis project Ga0208011, IMG submission 184080) | Marine viral communities from the Subarctic Pacific Ocean - 7_ETSP_OMZ_AT15161 metaG (SPAdes) (version 2) | ecosystem: Environmental > Aquatic > Marine > Oceanic | place: Pacific Ocean | collected...
GTATTATTTGTTAAGTTTGCTAAGAAAATTGGTAAATTTGTGGATTCACTTGTAACTAACTCAGAATCTCATAGGGAATTGTATTATAAACTAAGTCAAGATTACAATGATGTTTGTGAAGAGATTTGTAAAAGATATGATAATAATGAACAACATGAACATATAATTGAGAAAAAAGGTCAACCACCAATTCATACAGGTAATTATTATAATCTTAGTACAATTAGTGGTAGAAATGGATATTTACAAATTAGGTCAAAAGCAAATAAATCAAAGAAAACTGGTAAATATAAACCTTTATGTTATAATGGTAGAGAAGTATATCAATGTGCAATGGCATTTTATTTAAGAAATCAATTTGCAAGGGAGATATTTTAATGGCATCAACTGCACTCAAAGCATTAACAGCAAACACTGGCAATCGTAAGGATACTTGGAACACTCCTGTTGAATTTGTGGGAGATGTTGTTAAGTTCTTTGGTACGATTGACCTTGACCCATGTTCAAATAGTGAGGGTGATCCTAATGTTCCTGCTAACAATTATTATAATGAGAAAACTAATGGATTAGCACACGATTGGTATGGAAAAGTGTTTATGAACCATCCTTACAGTAATAGTAAAGAATGGGTTCCTTATGCTGCTTTACAATATGAATCAGGAAATGCAGAGGAGTTAGTGTTATTAATTAAGTTAGATGTTTCTACAAAATGGTGGCAATCTGTTGCAAAATATCCTTGGATTGCTGTTAATAAAAGATTAAAATTTGGTGAGGGTAAAGGTGCTGCTCCATTTCAATCTGCAATAGTATATCTTGGTAAGAACTTAGATAGATTTGATGAAGTATTTGGTAAGTATGGATTCTTATATGTAAGGGGGGTTGCCTAAAGTGTCCCTATAGTGTACGGGCAACAGAACCCGATAGCAAAAGAGCAAGGCAATGTAGCGAACAAATGTCGTGGATAAGACCTTGCTCACTCAAACTATTTCTTTTTACTTATGGCAACAAGATCACGCATCGGTTTAAGATTAGCAGATGATTGTATTTTGTCTGTTTATCATCATTGGGATGGATATCCACAGTGGTTAGGTGTTCATCTTCGCCAACATTATACCACTAAAGCACAAATAGCAGAGCTAATTGATGGTGGTGATATTTCGTGTATAGATTCGGACACTGATTGGAATCTTGAAAAGGTTGAGAATCACGTTCAGTATTATAATGACCGTGGTGAAGATACTGAACCAAGATTAGATCTTACTGACGATGATTTCTTTGAGAATAATGAAGAATATGCTTATATCTTTGACAAAAATGGTTGGACATGTTATGATTTACATAATGATGAACCACAAATTGTAGACATCCCATTAGCAATAGTAACACATGAGGCAAAGGCATGAACGACAAACCAATTAACCAGACTGATGAACTAATTGAGGAGTTTATTGCTGAATGTGAGAAAGAAGCAGCAAAATTAGAGATCACAGTTGATTATTATCTTGCCGAGTTTGTATGATGAATGTTCTTTCTTTCGCTGGACTTTTGATTGTTTTATCTATTGCTGGGTTTGTATATTATATGAAATTATATAATCCTCATCCTTGACATTTCTTGCCCTATCAGTTAGACTGATAGGGTATTTTACTACATATAATGACACTTAAATACTTGTATATCGTGAATCATTATGTTCCATTTCCACAGTCAGAATATGGCGGTTTATGGAATATAATTGCAGAAAATGATGACGAGTGTTTTGATTTAATTACCAAGGAAGATAGCGGCAATTTTTATGAACAATATTATGGAGATTTGAGAGAGAATATTATTAATTCCTCTCAGTTTGCTCTTGCCCAAGATCCTATTGAATCCCGTATCGTAGAAGAGTTTACTACCTAATAAAATGACTGATTCAGCACAACAAAAGGAACAGAAATACAAAATCCTTCAGCAAGCAACAAATGGTTGGCACTTGATTGAAGATTCTGCACAAAATTTAACTAAGGGTCAATGTGATCGTTTGTTAAAAACTTATGTTAGAGGTGGAGAAAATCCTAATGATTTAAGAGCAGTTACTCAAGATGATCCAAGATATCCCACAGTTAATAATGGACCTGGATGGATTCCACAAAACTTGTAATGGATGATACTTACGAACCCGAAGTTGATGATTATGTTGTATGGGAGCGTGAGACTTGGGTCGGTCCTATTAAAGATGAAGGATGGGTGTATTTTAAAGCACCTATTATGGAAGAAAAGAAAGGATTTATTAAACCTGTAAGATATATTACTATTGAAACAGGTGTAAGAGATAAACCAAAAGAACAATTAACTGGGAATGAGATGCATAATAGGATTCATACCTTGTTACTTTGTTATGAACAGCATTGGGATCAACTTAAGTTCGTAAAAAGACGTGAAACTAAACATTGCTGTCATTATTCACAGTATGATGATGTAAATGTTGAATGATTACCTTTATGGTGAATTGTTTATCATCTTGATACTGATGTTATATTTTATTAATAGAGAATAAGGGGGGGTCGCATAAATTGTTCTTATAATATACAACTATGGTTAAGTCCTATGAAACCTGCTGAAGTTCTTAAGCAACTTAGAGAATTGAGAGAAACATGGAGTAAGCAATCGTTTTCATTTAATAAGGAACAAAAAGCAGAATATGCTAAGTTAGTGGAACTACGTCGTGAAAGGGTTAAGTATTTTTACAAAAATGGGTTAGTGTCCAAAGGAGGTGCTACAGTTAAGAAAACAACTGAAAAACCCTAAATAACTAAAACCATTTCTCTTCTGATGAAAACCTTTCAACAATTTATTCTTGAGGCATATGATCCTGAAGTTCAGGGTAGATCTGAGATTAAGAAACAGGGTGAAGGTGGTAGAGTAGGTACGCAAAGAAAGAAGACTGACCCTGAAAAGAGAAGGACTAAAGCAGTAGGTGGAGGTAAAACTGCACCTGCTAAATCATACAAAGCACGTAAAGATATTGGTACTCAACGCCAAAGATCTGAACGTGAGCAACAACCAACTCAAAAAAGAGGGTCTGCTAGGTTATCAGCGAAGGAAGCACAAAAGAAGGCATATTTAGAAAGAAAGGCAAGACAATCTGGTGTCCAAGGTAAATCAAAAGACCTGGAAAAGGCAGCAGATAAGTTATTAGCGACGAAGGCAAAGAAGAAAGTAGATTCTAAATATAAACCACAAAAATCATCTGGTTTGAGTGCAGCAGAGCGTAAAGCAGTAACTAAAAAGGGTGAAAGAAAGTTGAGGGATGTTGTACTTAGTACGACAGGTAAAACTAAAGAGAGTGAATTAAAGCACCCAATTACACAAAAAGAGATTACTCGTAGAAATAAATTAAAGAAGTGAATATAAAGGGGGTCGCGTAAAGTGTCCCTATGGTATACCTAGAAGCGTCTCTGTGGCGTTTCAATTGATTTTATGTATGGAATGTTGAAATGATTCAATTACGTCCACATCAGGCGAGAATTGTTGAAAGAATGATCACCAATCCTAAAGGGCAAGTAATAGTCCCTACAGGTGGTGGTAAGACTTTGTGTATGATTAAAGATGCACAACGTGAATTTAATGCTTGCTCTTGGGATGTATTTGTAAAGAAACCTGAGAGAAAGACTGTTGTGGTTGTGTCTCCTAGAATATTATTAGCACAGCAACATTGTGATGAATTTGAGGAGTTTATAGGAATACATCCTATGCTTCAGCGTAAAGTATTGCATGTACATAGTGGTTATACAAGTTATGAATCTACCACTAAATCCAAGGAGATTAGTAACTGGCATGATGCAAATTACAGATATAATAAGTTAATCTTTACCACATATCATTCTCTTCATAGAATACAAGAGTCTGGTATTCCTATTCATACAGTATACTTTGATGAAGCACATAATAGCATACAAAGACATTTCTTTCCTGCTACTGAATATTTCTCTGGAGTAGATAGTATTCGCTGCTATTTCTTCACAGCAACGCCAAAGTATAATAAGTCCATTGATACTCCCAGTATGGATGATGAGGCAGTTTATGGTAAAGAAATAGAGAGAATTACCCCAAGAGAGTTGATTGATAGCGGATATATTTTACCACCCAAACTATCAATTAAAGAACTAGAAATGACAGAGGTTGGTAGAACACCAGTATGGAAAGAATGTGAGCACTTGGTTGATACTTTAGATGAGATTAAGGCTGATAAAGTATTAGTTTGTGCTCGTAGAATAGCACAGATTGTTAACCTTGTAGAGGACACAAAATTCATTGATGAGTTAGCATGGAGAGGATATTCTTACATGTATATTACATCTCAAACAGGTGCAATTATAGATGGTGAGAAAGTAAATAGAGAGGAGTTTTTTAATGTATTAAGTGCCTGGGGCAAGGAAGATAACAAGAGATTTATTGTACTTCATCACAGTATTCTAGCAGAAGGTATTAATTGCCCAGGATTAGAGGCAGCAGTGTTTATGAGGAACATGAATCCTATCACAATTTCGCAGACAATTGGTAGGGTAATTAGGACTGGTAATGATGATAAGAAGTTTGGAATTGTGACTGTGCCTGTCTATGATAGGGTTGGAATTAAGACTGCTAAGAGTGTTAATGCTGTTGTAGATATGATCCTTGCCTGATAAGAAGGGGGGTCGTTGAAAGTGTTCCTATAGTGTAGTTCACATCATGACCGTATGGCAACCCGCAGACGCACTTCAGCACCTCGTAAGACCGCTAAAGCAGCATCCGCCCCAGTCAAAAAGTCAGCAACTGTCACTCCAACTAGAGTTCGCCCTGCTAAACCTAACTTAAATTGGGAAGATTACAGGGATGATGTCAAAGTTCGTTGGGAAATTCATCAATTTGAAACTCAAGAACTTTGGAATGATTTGGTTAAAGGTTATAACCTCGCCAAACCATTTGCAATCAAAGCATATGACTTTAGTAAAGAGAGATATAACAAGTTTGCTAATTGACTGTATCAGAGATCACCGAAAGGTGGTCTTTTTTTATGGTTAAATATAATGGGGGGTCGTCTAAAGTGTCCCTATTGTATAGTCGCTAGAACACATGAAGTCTTTTAATCAATTTGTTGCTGATGCTAACGGATTTAAAAAGAATACTCATATTGAACATCCAGAGGATAGCATCCTTATGGGTGATTTAAGTGTATTAGATTGGTTCACTGCTGAAAGTAAGATAAGTACCAAGATTGATGGTTCTCCAGCAATAGTTTGGGGTACTAATCCTGCCACTGGTAATTACTTTGTAGGAACTAAATCTGTATTCAACAAAAGATTAATTAAGATCAATGAATCGCATGAGGATATAGATAAGAACCATCAAAAACCAGTGAGTGACATACTTCATGAATGTTTTGATAATTTACCAAGAACAGATAAGATATATCAGGGTGAGTTTATTGGTGTGGGTGGTAATGATAACTATAGACCTAATACTATTACATATTATTTCCCTGAGATAGTAACACATAACATTATAATTGCACCTCATACATTATACTCAGCAGATAATGATTTGAGGGAAGCAATTGCACATCCAATGGCAAGATTAGACCTGAAAAGTGATGATAATGTGTTATTTGTTAGTCCATTGGTAACAATAGACGAAGACAGGGAAGATATACTTGATATGTGTAATTTTGCCCGTCAAATGTCAACAATGTGTGACTTTGTTGGTAATACTCAAGCAACACGAATTAAGCGGCAAATAAATGCATGTATTCGTGAAGGAATTGAGATAGATGATATAACATTAGAAGCACTTGCTCATGATAACAATTGCGATGTAAATGTACTCCATTTGTGGAAATTAGTGGAGTCAATTAAGCATGACATGTTTGTATACATTGATTGTGAAAATGAAATAGAATGTTACATTGGAGAGGAAAGATGTGACCATGAAGGTTATGTTCTTTCTAATGAATATGGTTCATATAAAATAATCAATAGGCAAGGATTTAGTCGTGCTAATTTTAATAATGGGTTAATGAGTAGAAGGGGGGTCGCTTAAAGTGTCCCTATAGTATAAGATATGATTTGATTTTATGACAACAGCAGTTCCTACTATCGCAGTATTTCCTGAAGAAAGTCTCACTTTAGATCAAAAGATTGAAAAGTGGGTATGGCGATTATGCAGAAGTTTAGAAGAAAACTATCAATCAAGATATCCAAATAGTAATACTTCAGTAACATTTACTATGCAATTTGGTAGGAAATATATTAAAGTTATTCAAGATAATTCATCAGTTCATGCCTTTGTTGATAAGAAAACAGGTGAAGTTTATAAACCAGCAGGATGGAAATCACCTGCAAAGATTGTTAGATATGATTTACGGTTAATATCAGATAGGGCAAAACTTCATAACCCAAACTTCACAGATTGGGCAGGTGGTTATCTTTACTTACGCTAATTAAGGAGCAAACTAATGATCTGGGATGTAAAACTCTATGTCGGTGGTAAAGTATTCACCGAATCCGTCCACGCAGTTAATTATCAGGACGCAAAAGATACTGCGCTTGCACGTAACCCGAAAGCAAAGATTATTGGGGTTAATCCAACAACTAGGCAAAATCCATAATGCAATTAGATACAACAGGCAGGGTAATTGGGTCATTCCTAATTGTTACTGCTTATTTTACTGTGTTACATGTATCAGCAACAATAGGAGCAGCAATGCATCTATTAGCGAATGTAATTAGTATACCATTCTTTATACGTACAAAGGCACATGATGTGGTTATAATGTTATCTTTCTTAATGATTATTTCCCTTGCTAAATTAATCTAATGAATTACAAACTCACCATTGATCTTAACTCTGCGGTTGAGGATTTCTATCCTGGGCTATCACAATCAGATGTTAAATTAATTGCTTCTGAGATATATAATGTATGGGATTACACTTCTCAATATCAATTAATCGCCGATAAAATAGATGAAATGGCAGAAACATTGGGAATAGGTTTAGAGAATAAAGATGGTGTTTATGAGAAAGATAAACCACAATTAACAGTAATTAAAGGAGGAAAAGATTAATGGAAAACTTTATAGAGTGGGTTAAGAGTTTATTTTCAGGTCAAGTAATTGAACCCGAAGTAAAACCTTTAATCGAAACATTAAAGGAAAAAGGTTATAAATGGGATGAACAATTAGAGTCATGGGTTAGAGTTTGGACAACTAATAATAGTACTGAAAAGGTATTAGAAGTATACAAGCAATTCAATGGTGAGAATGATATTAATGGATGGAAAGTCTCAATGATTGGTAATGATGGAAACGTATTTTATGAAGAAGATTATAAAGGGGGGGTCGCCTAAAGTGTCCCTATAGTGTAAGATACGATTTGATTATTATGATGACCGATAAGATTCGCACTCTAAGGATCACTGAGGATCAAGAATCTGTATTGGTTGAAATGATATCATTCTTCAACGATAACGGTTGGATAAATGATGACAACCAGACAGATTATGATGATCTCGCTGATAAGATATGTGATCCAGGTTTTTGGGAATACTCTTAAAGAGTGTTCCTTTTTTATTGCTTTATTATGGAGATTTATCATGACCAAATTCACAGTTAACGGTAAAGAATACACTCACAAAGAGTTAAACTTAATCTATGACTTCTTTACATTAGATCAATGGGATCTCATCATTCAAAGTAATAACGAGGATGAGGAGATTGTATCCACTATTCAACAACTATGGAGGGCAAGTTACTAATGTCTAACTTACAAGAATTCATTGATTATGTGTGGTCTTTTTATAATACTGAAGATGGGTTATATCCCATTGAAGGTATTACTAAACAAATGGTATTAGATGCCAGTTGGTTATACTTACAGTTGTGTGCTTATCCATCACAACCAGAATCTTGGGGTGATGGTGATACATTAGATAGAGAACATGTAAGAGATATTATACTTAATGGTCCATCATTCTTAGGAGGTAACTAATTATGACAAGAAGAGTTAATTACAGAGGATTTGTATGTGAAAATACAAATCAAGAGGTAATGATTGTTTCCTCTTACTTAACAAGATTAAAGAAAACTGCAAGAGCAGGTAAGTATGGAAAAGACCTATTTTGCCCACATTGTAATCATAAGCATACAGTATATCACTTTAGTTGGAGTGCATTAGGGTGTCAAAAATGTAAAAGAATGGTTGCTAAATTAGATTGGTGGGTATCATCAGACCCTAGTAAGTTCAGCAAAAGAATAACACTATGCAACCCTAAAGTGAAGTATTATATTGATAAGAATAGTGTAGGAGAAATAGCAGATAATGGACAAGTTTTAGATGCCAAATATTCACCTAATTCTATTCACTCCCATTTTTAATTATTATGAAAGTTGTTACTGACTCATCCAAAGACTGGTTTGATTTCTGGTTTAATAGTGATGATTTTGACCCTAGTAAGATAACATGTAATGTAGATGATAAGGAAATAGATTGTAATAGTTTGAAAGAACAATTTAAGGACCAAGATCTTTCTTTTGGAGGTACTGACTAAATGGACATTGAAACTGCCTACAAAACTACAACTCACAAAGTAAACCTAACTGGAGGAGAGATTAGCACTATTCTTTATTACCTAGAATGGAAAGTACAAGAGCTAAATGATACTGGAAATGCTGAAGATATTGCCCCTGAAATAGAACGAGTCTTTGCAGAATTACAGTCAGTAACTGATAATTATTATGCATGGCATGAACGGCAAGAGATACAAGGGGGGGTCGCTTAAAGTGTCCCTATAGTGTAGTTAACGATTGAAATTATGCGATATTCAGTTCATTGTCCATCCGCACCTTTTGAGAATAATTCTTTTATAAACCTTGACGATTGTTGGGGGTTATGTTTAGATCTCTCGGAAGAATATGGATATGCTGAAGTTCGTTATGGCGAATGTGTATTAGGGAGTTATACAAATGGTAACTAAAAGATCAGATGAAAATCTCAAACAACGCCGTCAATTATGTGATGATCTTGATTACTTAATCCAAGAAGATAAGGCAATCAGAGAGGAACTAATTGATGAGTATGTTTATCTCTTAAATGATAAACGGTTTGTTGAATTGCAAGAGTATGTGAAACAAGAACTCTATGCAGATCATTGACACAACTTGTTAAATAGAGGTAGAGTTCCTGCCTCTTTTTTATGACTAAAACTATCAGTTTCGATTTAAGAGATTACCTAGAGAATAACTATCCAAAGTTAACATTAGATGAGATAGATTTAATTGCCAGTGATTTACATAATCGATGGGATTACAATCCATTAATTAAACAAGTTAAGAACAAAGTAGAGGAGACTGCGTATTATGCAAATATCAAATTAAACGAAGATCTTATTAGTACGGTACGTGAAGATACGCAAGAAGATATAGAGGAAGGGTTTGTACATTCTTCGGAAGGTTGTTAGTTATTCTTATAGTATTACATCTTCTAGTATAACATTGAATCAGTGCAATTTTCACAGAACGAGATGCGAACGCGATTTTTTGAAGTATAAATTAACATAAACTCCTTGTAGACTTCAAAGGAATTATAGATACCTTTGTATGCTTTGTTCGGGGAATTATAGTAACTTAGAAGGGGTTGATAATAACAAGGGGGGTCGCGTAAAGTGTCCTAGTAATGAACATACAGAACAGATTCATCCAAATGAAACTGACACCAATTGCCGCTAATCAGACTCAGTTAAATCTCAATGACGGCACAGAAGTTTTCTTCAGTTATGAAACACCAGTTGCTGCAAAGTTGCCTAATTATGATTACATCAGAACAGCAACTAAGTGGAGCGTAACAACAACTAAGCACATCAATAAGTGGTTAGAAGGTGTTACTGCTGAGACTGTAGATCAAGAAGTACTTTACAACCTAGTGGGTTAATCCCTCTAGGTTTTTTATTACTTTTCTAAAGGACTTATTACTTATGAAATTCATTTTATTAGGTGTAATTGCGTTTCTTCTGTATACATCACCACAGGCAAGAAATGCAAGTAGTGAGATACTCAGAAGCACCGCAAATTTCCTAGAAACAAAGGAACAAACCCCAGAACTATTACACGAACCAGAATACTTTAAGGTTCCTAATCCTTTCCATTCCCAATAACATTTTCCCTCAATGAATACAACCATTCGCTATTCTTTTCCCAATGATCAAAAGTTCCGTTACATGTCATTCTCAACCTATGAAAAAGCACTCCAATGTATCAAACTCTTCAAGCAAATTGAAGTCAAAGCAGAAGTCAAAACTAATTGAATATGACCATAAATTATATAAAGAGATATTGGAATATATTAAACATGATAACTATTACCTCCCCACACTTTAATCATGACTATTAACAACCGCTTACAAATGGAACATCGTGCAATAGAATTAATGGAAACAGTTGAAGACACTGCTGAATACTTTTGTGATGAACATACTTGCAGTGGTGAAGAGTTTTATGTTATGATGAAGGCACTATGTGATTGCAAACTAAGAGAATTTCCATTAGATTTAGATGAATTAGAGGAGGACATTTACAATGACTAAAGAGAATAAATCAGTAACTAAACTTAATAAATCGGCAAGCGATTCATTAACTAAAGAGTTTAAAATAAAGGATACATTTACAGAAGAAGAGATTACTTTCCTTTATGAAATTGCCCAACAATTAAGAGAACAAGCAGACCCAAGTAATGAAATAGTATTATCCTTACATCAAAAACTTTACAATCTAACTAACAATGAGTAACACCAATTCCGTTCTAAAAGAAATCAATGACCTAAGACAACTTACCTTAGAAGAGCAACTAGAAAACTTTAAGATTGCAGGTGCTAATTTCATCGTAGCGTTAGACCGTTATATATCACAAATAGGAGAGAATAAGAATGACAAGTAAACAACCAACACAAACAGAATTACTTTCACAAGTTGTTACTAAGTTAGATACAATCATCATTCAATTAGATTCAATTTTAAACTATAAACCGTCTGGAGTAAGTGAAGATATAGAAGAGGAAATTGTATCACTTAACAAACAAGATACACCCGATTGGATTAACAACTTAGATCCCCCTGATTTCGAATTAATAGATGATACAAACACACATGATTATTCCTCACTATTTGGTAACTTAAAATGATCAATTCAATTCAAAAAGGTGTTAGTTTAGTCTTTATAATATGGGTAGCAGTTATTGTATTTGGTGATGAAGATACAACCACTAAGAGATACAATCAAGATACAGACTTTAATAACAAAAGTGTTACTCAAAGACTCTTACATCCTCCCTCTAAACTAATAGATCCCTGGCGTAATCAGTATCCGTTATATAACAACTATGGAGAGAGGATTATAGGCACTGATTATTAATGGGGCTGTGGAAAACTATTGACCGTTTGTGTTACTTAAGGGGGTGTAATAACCCTCTTTTTAGTATCAATTTATACCAAACATATAATAAAAAGGATTAAAAATGGTCTAATAAATAGGGGTTAGTTGTTTATACGTTTTCCACAAGTATGTTGAAAAGTATCATTAAACTGTGGAAATCCTTGTGGAATAACTGTTAGAAACCTCTCTGTAATCTGTGTTTTAATTGTCTTATAGTGTGTGCTCTTAAATGTCTCATAGTGTTGTTATCTAAGCGAGCATTCTATCACGAACGCCCGTATAATGTCAATACCCCCGTTAACATTTACAACCCCCCAATGTGCGCTTATATTTCTGTCACAAACTCTTATAAATATACACCATAATGCTTGACAACAACTCTCAGTAATGTTAGACTAACTTAGTAACACTCTAGTAGGCACAATCCAATGACAGTTTCTTACTACAACAGTACGCAGCAAAGGTATAGAATAACGTTGGATATTACGACACTCGATGACTTTAATCCACAGCAGATTGATTGGAGAAAAGTGTTAGACTTGCAGGACAATGAGTCAGTAGAGAGTGTTATCGAAGACATGAGTAATCCTGTCAGTTGGTAGTTAGTAACCGTAAGGGTCTTATGTGTTACTTAGCGTATCTTCAGTAACTATAAGGGGGGTCGTCTAAATTGTCCCTGTATTGTACCAACTAACTTAAGGTAAAACACATGGGAGTTTCTGTTAATCTTGATGCTCTAATCTTCGCTCTTGAAGAGTCACAATCGGGCAACGAACTTCTGGAAGTAATTGACAGTTTCGTTTCTGAAAGTGAGGACGCATAAGTAACACAAACTAAAGGACAGATTAGGGCAGGGTGGTTGACACTCTGCCTTTTTTATGTTATGATGTATATGTAACAGTTTGATTTTAAGGATTAGCGATGCCTGATTAATGCGTATTGACAGTTATTATGCCCTTATGTTATCCCCGCGCCCGGCGCGATGCCCCCTTATTAAAAACGATAGAGACCCTAACCTACAACGGACCGAATTCGAGAGAGATATATACAGTTGAAAAAAAATCCCCCAGATAAGAAATGGACTGATTACCCTTTTGATTCTTGGAGTTTTTGGGTGTTTATTTTTAGATCCCTCAGAAAATATTGGAATAGAAAAAACGCCCTATATAGAAAAATTTCCCCCAGTAAAAAATAAATGGTAGAGGATACAACATATCATATCTACGCAAAGGACAGAGTATTATATTGTAATTTAAACGAGGAAGATTTTGAGGAAAAATGGGAATTACTACAAGTAATGGTAGGTATTCTGAAAACAGAGTATTCTACCAAAGATTTGTCGTATATTAAACTAGGAGCAAAGTGTGGCGTAGGGGGACCAGGTAAGGTTATCTACAAACATGAATGGGAAGAAGATTCGTATTGACTTTATACATATATCAGTGTATAATTGAATTGAAGGTATTAAAAAATTATGGCAAAAGGATTTACTGTTAAAGCAAATGCTCCCAAGGCAAAATCCAAGAAGGAAGATTGGGACATTGATGCTATTAAAGCAAGAATGAAAGGAAAGGCAATTGTATTTTGTCTTCCTGGACGTGGAGTATCTTACACATACTTAAAGAATTTTGTTCAACTATGCTTTGATATGGTACAGAATCAGATGAGTATACAGATCAGTCAAGATTACTCATCTATGGTTAATTTTGCAAGATGTAAGTGTCTTGGAGCAAATGTATTAAGAGGACCTGAACAGATACCGTGGGACGGAAAATTATCATATGATTATCAACTATGGATTGACTCGGATATTGTCTTTGATACTAACAAGTTCTGGCAGTTATGTGATCTTGCAGTTCCCGCAGAAGGTGATGAGAGAGATATTACAGCAGGATGGTATGCTACTGAGGATGGCAAGACTACATCTGTCGCCCATTGGTTAGAGGAAGATGATTTCCGTAAGAATGGTGGAGTAATGAACCATGAGACTGTGGAATCGATCAGCAAGCGTAAGAAGCCATTCACTGTAGATTACACAGGTTTCGGGTGGGTAATGATTAAGAAGGGTGTTTTTGAGAAACTTCCATATCCTTGGTTTGCTCCTAAGATGCAAGTTTTCGAATCCGGTGCAGTACAAGACATGTGTGGAGAGGACGTATCATTCTGTTTAGATGCCATAGAGGAAGGGTATGATATCTGGTGTGATCCTCGTATACGTGTAGGGCATGAAAAATCTCGTATCATATAATGATGGGAGTTTTTAATAGTAAACATCCAGATTTTTCTATGAAGACTGATGAGCAACTCTGGTATGAAATATCAGAAAATCTTACCGAAATTTCTCGTAGAGACAAGGTAAATTATCGGGTTCGTGCCTCGAAGGAGTCGGTAATAGAAAAACTTAAAGCTTTAGGTCTTACCTCTACAATATCAATTGAATCAAAGGAGAAAAATTAAATGGCAAAGGCAGTTGCATGGAAAGTTGATGGTTATATAGAACCCGTACCCAAAAAAACTCGACAGGGAACAGGAAAACATTCAAAACAAGCAGCAACATCCCGTAACCCCCCTCGTAAAAAATATCGAGGACAAGGAAAATAACTTTTCAAACGCTCTTATACCTTCAAGGGCGTTTTTTTATTGTGTTTCTAAGACCCCTAGATGCCTTTCTAACACCTTTCTTATTCTCCTTATGAGTATTGCTTCAATTGCTAATATAGATAGACTTAGAGACGATAATTTTGGAAAAAAATGGAAAATTTAGAACAGAAAATGCTCCGTGAAATTGCAAATGACAAAATAACTCCAAAAAAATATAATTTTAAGGTCGATTCTGAACTATTTGACTCCGAAAATGAAGAATTTGCAGAAAATATCAATTTAAAACTTGATTATGACCCTGAATCCGTTCCTCTCGCTGAATTTTGATTAAAAATCGTTAATAAATAATATATAATTGTAATATCCATCATATTCAATGCCTGTAGAAAGGATCAGTAAAGGTTTTAAAGATATTAGTATGACTTTTCAGGCAAATCCTTTGTCTAGAGATTTAATTGCGCTTAAAAATGCGAACGCAATTGCTAGATCAGTCAAAAATATCGTATTTACCCTTCCTGGGGAAAAGTTTTTTGATGAAAACTTTGGTTCTAGAATTACTGCAAGCCTTTTTGAGAATATAAATGACGTAACGGCATCAATTATTGTTGATGAAATTACACATTCAATATCAAAGTACGAACCAAGAGTTGAATTAATTGAAGTAAAGGCATTTCCTGATTATGACAACAATACTTTTGATATAATGATCGTATATGAAATTATAGGAGCAGATGTTCCACCACAACAATTAGAATTCGTTTTAGAATCAAATAGGTAAAATGCCATTAGTTAATTTTTCAAATCTGGATTTTGCCCAGATCAAAACAACTCTTACAGATTATTTGCAAACAAATGCAAATTTTACTGATTATGACTTTGAAGGGTCTAACCTTTCAACTGTTTTAGACGTATTGGCGTATAATACCTACCTTACTTCATACAATGCCAACATGGTAACTAATGAAGTATTCATTGATAGTGCAACTTTAAGAGAAAATATAGTTTCATTAGCAAGAAATATTGGATATTTACCTCGTTCTAGAAAATCAGCACGTTCTGCAATCAGTTTTTTCGTTGACACTACAAAAATTATCCCTTCCCCATCAACATTGACCCTTAAAAAGGGTACTGTAGCAACTACTGCGGGATCTTTTGGTAATCAATCTTATGTTTTTTCAATTTTAGAAGATATTACGTCTCCAGTTTATAATAATGTTGCTCAATTTGACAATATTTTAGTTTATGAGGGGACTCTTTTAAATACTAACTTTACATATAACTCAAGAAACCCAAATCAAAAGTTTATTTTACCAAATATTGGCATTGATACTGATTTAATTGCAGTAAATGTCAAAAGTAATGAAATGGCGACTGCTAAAACCAAATATAGCACTCAAACTAGTCTTTTTGACATTGATAAAAACTCAAAAGCCTATTATTTGCAAGAAGTTGAAGATGAAAGATATCAATTGTTCTTTGGGGACGGTATTTTTGGAAAAGCATTAGAAGAAGGTAATTTTATTACTGCTGATTACATCGTTTCTAGTGGTGATACTGGTAATGGGGTTGGTCAGATGACTTTTGCGGGAACTCTTACCTATGATAGAAATGGAGAGCTTTATAATGTAACATCTGGCATCTCTTTGATGACCACTAATGAATTTTCGACTGGTGGTGAGAATATTGAATCTGTGGAGTCGATTAGAAAGTTTGCTCCAAGAATATATGCTTCACAAAATAGAGCAGTATCCGCCCAAGACTATGAATCTTTAATTCCTGCAAGAATTTACCCAGAAACAGAGTCAATTTCGGTTTTTGGTGGTGAAGAGTTGGTTCCACCTCAATATGGAAAGGTTTTTATTAGTATTAAACCAAGAACAGGTGATTTTCTTCCTAATATTATTAAAGAAAACATTAAAATGAAATTGAAGAAATATTCTGTTGCTGGTATTGTTCCCGAAATCTTAGATCTTAAATATCTTTATATTGAAGTATTTTCTAAGATTTACTATAATTCAAATCTTGCTCAAACTGGAACAGAAGTTTCATCTTTAGTTCAAAATTCTGCTACTAAGTATGCTGAATCAACTGAGTTAAATAGATATGGTGCTAGATTTAAATACAGTAAGTTTTTAAATATTGTTGACCAAAGTCAAGAAGGTGTTACATCCAACATCACTACAGTTCAAATGAGAAGGGATTTACGAGTGATATTGAATAAAATTACTGAATATTCAATTGGATTTGGTAATGCTTTTCATATTAAGAATATGGGTGGATTTAACGTTAAGTCCAGTCAATTTGTTGTTGATGGTGTTCCTAACCCAGTTTACATATCTGATATTCCTAATTCTTCTGGGGCAACCGGATCTCTCTTCCTATTTACACTTCCCAATGTAAATTCATTAAGTCCTCAAATTGTTAAGAGAAATGTTGGTAAAATCAATTACTTAAGTGGAGTCATAACAATAAATCCTATTGTTATTCGAGCTGCTAAAATTAGGGAGGGACAATCTATAATAGAATTGTCAATATGCCCTAAATCAAATGATGTAATTGGATTACAGGATTTGTATTTGCAACTAGATATTGGTAGCAGTACTTTTGAAACAGTTGTTGACGAAATTTCATCTGGAATGGATCCGGCTGGAGGAGGTTACACTGTAAGCTCAAGTTATCAAAATGGAGCATTAGTAAGAGCATAACATGGCAGAAAAAAGGGTCCAATTTCAAAACGTTGTTGAGAATCAACTTCCAACATATGTTCAAACAGAATTTCCATTAGTTTCTGAATTTCTTAAGAGTTATTACATCTCTCAAGAATTTCAAGGTGCTCCTGCTGATTTAATACAAAATATTGACAAATACGTAAAAGTTGATAATTTAACCAATTTAACTGATCATGTTGGATTAGGGTCAGATATTATTTTTTCTGATACAACTATTCCTGTTGATTTATCCAATTATCCATCTGGCACATCAGGATTTCCTGAAACTTATGGATTATTAAAAATTGATGATGAGATAGTTACATATACTGGATTAACTACTTCAGGTTTTACTGGTTGCGTAAGAGGATTTAGTGGTATTACAACATATAAGTCTGCAGATAGTCCAGATCAGTTAGTTTTTGATTCTACTATATCTGCTGATCATGAAAAAGGGGCTACAATAACCAATTTAAGTTGTATTTTCCTTAAAGATTTCTTATTAAAAACAAAGCATCAACTTTTACCTGGTTTTGAGAATAGAAAATTACATAAAGATTTGAATAAGAATGTTTTTATTAAACAATCAAAAGATTTTTATAGAAGTAAAGGAACTGATCTTTCTTTTCAAATCTTATTTAAAGCATTATATAATGAAGAAGTAAGTGTTATAAAGCCAAGAGATTTTCTTTTTACACCATCCAATGCCCATTATATTATTACTAATGATTTTGTTGTAGAAGGTGTAGAAGGTGATCCAATGGAGTTGGAGAATTCGACTCTATTTCAAGATCCATATGGCGATCCTTCATTTATTGAAAAGGCATATGCTCCAATTACAAATGTAGAGCAAATAAATGTTGGACTGGCAAAAACTTTTTATAAACTTAGTTTAGATGCTGGATATAATAGAGATTCTAGAGTAGAAGGTGCTACTTACGGTACATTTATTACTCATCCTAAAACGCGGATGATTGGACAAGTATCTGCAGGAACTACTATATTTGATGTTGATTCAACTGTAGGGTTTCCAAATACTGGTGAATTGTCTGTAAGGTATAACGATACTAAACTTGGTATTGTTTCTTATACTTCTAAGAATTTAAATCAGTTCTTTGGATGTTCTAATGTAATTGGAATAATTGAAGATGCTGAAGATGTTGGGATTAATACGTATTGTTATGCTCAATCAAATACCGGTGATGGTAGTATTATCAGAGTACGGGTAGGTTCGGTATTAGAGAGTCTTAATTATGCAAATACTAATCGCTATTATTCACATAGTGATGTTGCTAAAATTAAAACTTTAGGTATTAAAGAAAAGAGTTTTAAAGGAAGAAATTGGTTTTATAATATTGCAACGCAGTATAATGTTAAGAGTGTTGAATTAATTGATATTTCAGATCAAACTTACCTAGTTTATTTAAAAACAGAACATTCTTTTAGAGTGGGTGATAATGTAATTTTAATAGGTAGAGACACCCTTGAAAGGCCAATGTCTACAATTAGTGAGATTAAATCTGCAACATCCTTTATTATAAAAGGTCAAGGAAATCTTGCGACTATTGATACGTATACTGTTAAAAGAGTTCTTTTAAGGTCTATATCCAACACTTTCCCAGATTCATCACGATTTTTAACTAATGTACAGAATTTATATAAACAAGGTAGTGATTATCTAATTGCATCTCCATCTATTCCTTCATATAATGCTCAACCACTTAACGTTTCGAGTAGATCTGTTGCTCTTAATGGAACATTCCCGGCAACAAGTGCATTTACAATAACTTCAACTCTAGATCACGGATTTTATACAGGAGATGCTGTTTGGTATACCCCACAAAAAGAAGCTGAAACTTATTATGATTCTTTTGGCAAAATTCAAACTAGGATTGTCACTTATTCTTTCTTATTTGAAGAAGGTTTATATTTTATAAAAAGATTAGACGCATATACAATAAGATTAGCAAAAAGTATAGCGGATATTGCTAATGGAGTTTTTGTTGTAACTGATAATGAGATAACAGTCGAAAATAATAAAATAGAGCCTTATACATTCAAACTTAAAACTTTAGAATCGCAAAAAATAGTAAGATCTCTTCAAACACCAATACAGGATTCTGAGATATTTGAAACTGTACCAGGTCCTACTGGAATATTAATAAATGGTGTTGAAGTTCAAAATTATAAATCAAAACAGTTAGTTAATTCTGGAAAAATTGAAAATATTGAAATATTAGCAGAAGGTAATGATTATGATATTATTGATCCACCTCTTTTGTATATTGATGATGTTACTGGAATTGGAGCTACTGGATTTGTAGATGTACAGGGTAGTTTACAGGAAATTAGAGTTAAAAGTCCTGGATCTGATTATACAAGAATGCCATCGGTTACAATTACAGGTGGTAATGGTACAGGAGCAGTTGCTCAGCCAAATATGGGGTATATTCAATATGAAGCATCTTTCAGTGCCCAGAATGTAAATTTAATAGGAATTGGTGCTACAGTTTCGACAATTGGATTTTCAACCTATCATAAACTTAGACCTGAAGAACCAGTAGTCTATTATAGTGAAGGTCAAGATGGTATTGTTGGATTAAATACGTATAACAAATATTTTATCGGTGTTGTAGATAATTTTACAGTTCAGTTATATCCCACACAAGGAGATTCTATTTTAGGAATTAATACTGTCGTAATAACTGATTATGGTGTTGGTAATCAAATTCTTAAACCTGTTCATGAAAGAATGGTATTGAGTTCTGTTAATGTAATTGATGAAGGAAGTGGATATACTTATAGACAAAGATCTTTATATCCAGTTGGAGTTAATACATCTAATAATGTAATTACTATTGAAGATCATGGATATAATTCTGGAGAAACCGTTAGGTATAGTCTTGGTGATGGTGCGACAGAAATGTCGGGAATTTCTAGTGCTACCGATTACATTTTAACAAAGATTGATGATGATAATTTTAAATTATCTAATGTAGGTATAGCGACGATTGATTATGACATTTATTATCAGAGTAGTCAATTTATTAATATAGAATCAACTGGTATAGGAACTCAATTCTTTAATTATCCACCCATTGAAGTTAATGTATTAGGTGAAATTGGTATATCATCTATAGTTGGTTATGGTACTACAGCAACTGGAGATCAACCTGCTGATGGAGTAAATTTTGCATGTGAAATTCAACCAATATTTAGAGGAAGAGTAACAGGCGTACATCTTTCTGATAATGGTGTAGGATATGGTAATTCTACAGTGATGGATTATGTGAGACAACCATCTATTAATTTATCATTTGGAGAAGAAGCTCAATTAAAACCAGTTGTTATTGATGGAAGAGTTTCTGAGATTATAGTTGAAAATCCTGGTCATGGATATAATTCCCCACCTGATGTAATAGTAGAAGAACGAGCAGGGTATGGTTTCGGTTGTGTTGCTACTCCAATATTAGCAGAAGATGGTAGAATAGAATCTATTAAAGTACTTCAAGGTGGTGAAGGATATACGCAACAAAATGTAATATCTTTTCTTGATTTTCCTGGAGGAGGAGCAGAATTTAAAGCACAGCTTCAGAAATGGCGTGTAAATTTAGTAGGAAAACATTGGGAAAAATTCACGTTAGATGATGGATTTATAGTAGATGGTCGAATTGGACTTCAATATACCCATTTATATGCTCCCAGAATACTTAGAGAGTCGGTTTATTCAACTGATCAGGATGGCAACACTTTATATGGGCAGAATGATTTAAGCAAACAAAATGGATCAGAAATTTCTGCTACAGGACATTCTCCAATAATTGGGTGGGCATATGATGGAAATCCGATTTATGGTCCATATGGATATGCTACTAGAAGAGGTGGTGTGATTAAACAGATGAAATCTGGGTACAAACTTGATTTGAAATCCAATAGACCATCTGAAGTATTTTTCCCTGAAGGATTTTTCATTGAAGATTATACTTATACTGAAGTAAATGATGAGACAGTTCTAGATAAAAATAATGGAAGATTCTGCATTACTCCAGAATTTCCAAATGGAACTTATGCATATTTTGCTACTGTTGATGCAGTAACGGCGTCTGCTGGACCTTTCTTAGAATATCGAGAACCAAAGTTCCCATATTTGGTTGGTGATGCGTATCATTCAGTTCCTAATAAATTTAATTTCGATCTTCATTCAAATCAGGATGATTTTAATCTTTCTGCAGAGAATTGGTTTAGGAATACTGAACCCTATAATTTAATAGAAGACGATATCACTTACAAATATGCTTATATACCCAATAAGTTGAAACAAAAAGTAGATATTCTTTCTACTACTCGTGGAACAGTTCAGGATGTTGGGATTAGTAGTGCTGGAAAAATGTATAAGATGGGTGATGAGGTAATATTTGATAATAGTGACACTGCAGCAGTTAGAAGAGGTTCGCGTCTTACTAATACTAATGGAATATTGCAAATGGAGCATGATCCCAATTCTGGGGCAAAAGCTAGCATTTCATTACTTGAGGGTGATGTTGTTACTAATGTAAGTGTGGCGACTAGTACTATTAGTGGGGTTGAATTCTATCCTACTGAAAAAGTAAATGGTGATTGGATTGGGTGGTGTGAAAATCCACATAATTTCTTAGCTAATGATATAATTTCAGTTTCTGGATTATCTACTACTTCTTCTGATATTGAAGGATCTTATAAAGTAGGAATTACGACTAATTTATTAAAATTGGTTGGAGTTGGTACAAGTAATCCTACAGGATTAGGGTCTACTTCTGTTACTGGGATAGTTACTTTTCTTAATGTTGGAGGAGTTCTTGAATATCCTAATATTAGGGAGAATGATATTCTAGGGATTGGTACTGAGAGGGTTAAAGTTTTAAATGTAGACAAACAATTGTCAAGAATTAGAGTAATAAGGGCATGGGATAATACTGTGGGTGTTTCTCATAGTATAGGAACTACTTTATATGATGATCCTAGAAAAATTATTATAAATGCTGGATTTAGAACAACTACTGAAAATAAATTAAATGAACAGCGTTATTTCAACCCAGTTCATCATGTTGGAGTAGGAACTAGTGTTGCTACTGGTATTGGATCTACAGTTTATTTTGAGAATGTGGGTCTTAGTTCATTGGGTATTGCTGGGGTAGGAAGAACAGGAGTCTTTATTCCCACTAGAACCATGTGGATTGAAAACCACATGTATCAAAATAATGATGTGCTTACATACTCTCCAGGTAATGGAAGTGGTATTGTTGCTGCTGGTACTACTGTTGATGTACAGGGATCTGTATTGTTTGATGGTACTGGTGATTATATGACCAGTACTGATAGTGCTTATGAACTTGGTAATAGTAATAATTTCACTGTAGAAGCCTGGATATATCCTCAAAATGCTATAATAGGACAAATCTTTAATAGCTCTGTAGGTAGTGCTTCTAATATAGGATTGACCCTTAATTCCACTAATCATGGAGATATAAGACTTCTAGTAGAAAACGATGCTGGTACCGATTTACTTGACATAACAACTGCAGCTGGGATGTGTCCTGTAGGGCAGTGGACTCATGTGGCTGCATCTTTATACAATACTGCTGGAAAGATCTTTATTAATGGTGTAGTCGAAGCAACTGGTACTTTAAGTGGCACAAGAACAGGTACTGGTACTGTAGTTCATATTGGTGCTCATAAAACTTCTGCTTCTCAAGATAGGTATTTTAGAGGAAAAATTTCTAACCTGAGATATGCTGTTGGAGAAGCAATTTATACTGCAGCATTTACACCACCAGTATTACCAACAACCAAGACCAGTCAAGCAGCTGCAGGATCTAATGTAAAACTTTTATGTTGCAAGTCTCAGGTGTCTGCTGCAGCAACGGGAGTTGTGGGTGCTGCACTTAGTGTCTTTGGTGATACTAGATCAAATGGAGGAAGTCCTGCGTTCCAAAATTGGGCAGGTACTGGTACAACATTAACTAATGGCGAAACTCTTTATGCTGCTAGAATATCGAAAGATGAGTTGGGAATTGCAACATGTAAGGTCTTTATAAATGAAGCTGGAAGTTGGTGTGGTATAGCATCAACACATCGTAATAGTTCTTCTATACTTTTCTTTACCGGAATAGGAACTGGAACATATCATAGTTTTAATAACAATTTTACTCCTATTACTGGGAAGTTAAGTAGAAATCTTGTAACAGTAGGTACTGCAGGTACTCATGGATTACAACCAAAAGATACTGTTATTGTTCGGGTTAATCCATCTAATGCTGGTATTGTTACAGTAAAATATAATGATTATAATAGGAAACTTACTCTTGATGCAGTTGGATTTACTACTGCTGGCGTAACTACATCAACAAATACTTTTACAATAAATGATAACGGGTTTACTAAAGCTGAAAAAGTTGTCCATATCGCAGATAGATCTGATCATTCTACATATGGATTGGAAGATCAGGGAATTTATTACGTAGTTCCAATTGATGATAATCAGTTTAAATTATCAAGCAGTTATTACAATGCTACGAGACATAAGCCTATTGTTGTTAGTATTGGAAATAGTGCTTCTAGTGGAACTTTAAATCCAATAAATCCACCAATAACAGTATATAAGGATTCTGTTATTACTTTTGATCTTTCAGATTCTTCATTGGCATATACTGTAGGGTCAATATCGTATCCAGCATTTGATTTCCAGTTATATGCAGATAATAATTGTGTAAAGGAATGGAATAAAAATCCAAGTACTAAAGAATTCCAAGTTAAAAAATCAGGGAGAATTGGAATAGATACTGATGCTAAACTTGAATTAACTATTGATAAGTATGTACCAGATACTTTATATTATAGACTTCTTCCTGTATATGAGAGTGATCTACCAGAAGTAAAATCAGAAATTGATATTGATGGAGATGTTCTTAATGGACATGAAATTAATTCATATCTTAGTGTTTATAATGGAAAACATATTATTGGTGTTGGGGCAACTAATACTTACACTTATACTTTAGCATCGACTCCAGAGAAAGTATCCTATGCAGGTACTACTTCTGATTTAACATATAAAACTGATTCAGAAACAGCTTTCGGACCTATAGCAGAATTTAATGTAACTGATGGTGGTAATAATTATTATTCAATCCCTGGAGTTAAGTCTATTACTTCGGAATTGGGTCAGTTTGCTATAGCAGAAGCAACGAGTAATAATATTGGTAAAATTACTAAAACAGAAGTTGAGAATATTGGATATAATTTCCCATCAGACCCAACTTTAGAACCAAGTGTTGCATTACCGCAAATTGTATCGATAAAAGAATTTGCTCGTGTTCAATCTATTGGAATAACCTCTGTTGGAAGGGGATATTCATCGCCACCAAATTTACGTCTTTTTGATGGTAAAACTGATCAATTGAAGGATGAATTTGCTGCTAAATATGATCTTAAAACGCAAAAAGTAGAAGTTCTTAGAAATACTTTTGGAATTCATAATGTTACTCCGTATATTATCCCCACAGAAAATACTAATGGTGTAGGAATTGCTACTGTTGGATTTAATACTGTCACTAAAGATGTAACTCTCACCTTAGCAGTAGGATTTACCACTGCAGGATCTTTCCCATTCCAATTGGGTGATAGAGTTTTAGTTGAGAATGTTAGTGTTGGTGTTGGATCTACGGGAACTGGATATAATTCTGCAAGTTATAATTATAACACTTTCCCTTTAATCGCAGTTGATGAAAACATTGGAGGAATTGGAACGGTTGCTTATAGTCTTAAAGATCATTTAAGTGATGGAGAGACTCCTGGTGTTTTCCATGCCCCTAGTTCTGCCGGAAGAGTTATAGCAGAGAAGAATTGGCCAGTATTTAATATTGCGGTTGAGCAAACTGATTATTTAGAAGGAGAAATAGTAAAAGTAGATGATGGGACTCTAAATGGGAAAAGTGGTATTGTCGATAGATGGGATAAAAAGGTTGGTTTATTAAAAGTATCTACTATTGACGAATTAAAGAAAGGAGATGTTCTTATTGGACAAGCATCGCATGTTCATGGACGTGCCGATAGAGTAGAAACTTACGCTGCAGATCTTAATTTCGGTGCTTGGGCTAAGGTATTTCATGGATGGGAAACTGATTCTGGAGTATTAAATTACCCTCTACAAAAAATAGAAGATAGTTTTTACTATCAGAACTTCTCATATTCACTTAAATCCAAGGTTGATTATGATACTTGGAAGGATCCTGTAGGTACATTAAATCATACTTCAGGATTTAAAAAGTTTTCTGACTATCAGTTAGAATCTACTACTGGTGAGAGTATGATGAGTGTTGGATTATCTACTGAAACAACATCAGTTGATGCAGTTAATGATATAATTGGTATTGGAAATATGAATGCGGTATCTGATTTTGATCTGGTCAGAGAAAATTATAGAAAAGTTGGTGGTGGAGCACAAGGTGAAGGTGGTTCTATTTTATCGGATGAAGTTATATTTGCAAATAGAGTTCTTAGTGATTATGAAGACTCTCAAACCAATAGAGTTCTTACTATAGATGATTTCAGTGGAACATTTAATAGTAATCCACGACCAACTATTTACGGTATAATTGATACATTTACTTTAACTGAGCATAGAGCAAAGAAATATTTCACATTAATTAAAGACCAAAGATATACGGGTCAAAGACAATTAATGATAGTTGATCTTATTCATGATGGTACTTTTGGATATATTAACCAATATGCCAAAATTGATAATGTTTATGATCTTGGTTCATTTGATTTCCAAGTTTCTGGTACAGAAGGTCAAGTTCTTTTCTATCCTACCAGATATAAGAAGAATGATTACTATGTTACTACTTTAGCTTATAATTTAGATGACAATTATCTGGGTATAGGTACTACAAGTTTGGGATGTGTTTATATTGATTCAACAAGTACAAAAGTTGCCGCTGCAACTACTACTACAGTTGTAGGTATTGCTACAACATATCGTTCTGCTAAAGTTTTGGTTAGTATAACACCAGATGCTGGTGGAGATGGATCAACAATTAATAGTGAGGATTGGGAATTTGAGGAACTTAATATTCTTCATGATGGAACTAATGTAGATTTATTAGAATATGGCGAGATGGTTACTAGTTCAGCAAATCTTGCTCAAGGATTTGGAACTTACTCTGCTTACATTGAGAGTGGAACTGTCAAAATTGATTTCCATCCAAATGCTGGAATTGGAACCACTTGTATAGTTAATACTATGCAAGTAGCAATTGGAAATACTACTACTGGTATTGGAACCATTAGTATGAAACATGCTCTTCTTGAATCAAGGACTACTACTATTGCTGCTGCTGGTTCTCCTATTCCTGTTGGTATTGGAAGTTTCCCAACTCAATTTAACCCTGAGGTTGATGGTTATGATGGTGCTTATTTTATAGTTCAAGTAACTGATACCACAAATACTGAACATCAATTATCTGAGTTCTTTGTTTTAGAAGATTATAGTGAAGAAAGTGGAATTGGAACTGCTTATGATACTGAATGGGCTAATATAGAAACTCTTGCAGGATTAGGTACTATTGGAAGTAGATTGCAGATGAATCAAGGTGGTGTTTCTTATTGTGAGGCAACATTTACACCGAATGCAAATATTGATTGTCAAGTTAATACTTATATGAATGCATTGAAGATTCAAGACGATGATAAAGATACTATTGATTTTAATAATGGTACTATTGAAACAGATTATGCGACGTATAGAGGAACTTTAAATGACATTAAGAGAGACTTCCCGTTAACTCATAATAAGGAAGAAATTTTCAATAGGGATTTTGTTGGTAATGCTTCTACGGTTGTAAGTGTAGGGTCAAGTACAATAACCCTTCCTAATCACTTCTTTGTTACTGGGCAGAATGTTAATTATACACATTCTGGAATTGGTGCTACACAAGCAATTGGAATTGGTTCTACTTCTTTTGGAGAATCTGGTGGTGTTGGTATTGGTACAACCGATAAAACACCTTCCAGTGTATATGTTATTAAAGTTGATGATGATACTATAAGATTGGCATCTAGTGCTGAAAATGCTCTTAAAGTTATACCAGAATCTTTAAACTTTACTAGTGTTGGTATTGGATCATCTCATAGATTTACTGCGAAGGATGCTAATGCAAAGGTTGTTATTGGTCTTGATAATGTTATTCAATCACCTGTTGTAGCTACAGCAACTACTACTCATCTATCTAATATTACATTTACAACAGATGATCTTCTTTACTTCTCTGGAATTACTTCTTTCTTTGCTGATGATTTAGTTAGAGTAGGTGCTGCTGATACTGGTGAGATAATGCAAATTACTGCGATTGGTGTTGGTGTTACTAATGCTATTCGAGTAGATAGAGGATGGATGGGCAGTAAGATTGCTGGATTTGCTACAGATACTAAGGTAGTTAAAGTTATTGGTGCTTATAATATTGTTGAGAACACTTTGAACTTCGTAGATGCTCCTGTTGGAAATACCCCATTAAGTACAGATACTAATAAACCCGATGATAGAGATTGGGTTGGTATATCTACAGGATACAGTTTCCAAGGAAGAATGTTTATGCGTTCTGGAATTACTGATGGTACATTAGAACCATATACTTCTAATTATATTATTGATAGTATTTCTAATGAATTTAATGGACTTAATAAGAATTTTGATCTTAAAGTAGATGGAGCAAATTTTGTAGGAATATCTACAGGTGCTTTCATATTAATTAACAGTGTTGTTCAAGGTAGAGGAGAAACTTATAACTATACCTTTGATGATACTGCAGGAATCACTACACTTTCTTTTGTTGGAAATGCAAAAATACTTAAAGATGACGTAGGCATATCAAGTTTCCCAGTTGGTGGTATTATAATTTCTGTGGGTTCTACTGAAGGATTTGGATATCAACCACTAGTTTCTGCTGGAGGAACTGCAATAGTTTCTGGTCTTGGAACAATTTCATCGATTAGTATTGGGAACAGTGGATCTGGTTATAGGGCAGGAATTCAAACTGTAAATGTTGGAATTAGTTCTCAAGGTAAGGATGCAACTTACTTTACTGGTATTGCAACTGCAATTATTAATAATGGTTATATAACTGGTATTAGTTCAGTGAGTGGTATTGGTACATTAGGTATTCATACATCATCCAATCCACCTCTTATAACAATTGATGCTCCGTTATCATATTCGGGTATGCCATTGATTTATAGTTCTGATTCTGTCACTGGAGTAGGAACTACCGCTACTATTGATGTAGTTGTTGGACAAGGATCTAGTGTAGTTGATTTTGCCCTTACAAATCTTGGATTTGGTTATGGTAATAGTGAAATTTTAACAGTTCCAGTTGGTGGATTGACGGGAATACCAACTACTGCTGATTTTGGTTCCAAAGAGTTTCAACTTACTGTTGATGAGATATTTAGTGATGAATTTACTGGATGGAGCTTTGGTGAATTAGATATGATTGATAAAATAGAAGATCTATTTGATGGAGAGACACTTACTTTCCAGATTAAGAAAAATGGAGCAGTTCTTTCTATTCTATCTGCTAAAGGTTCTAAAATTAATGTTCAAGATTGTCTTCTTATCTTTGTTAATGATATTCTACAAATCCCAGGTAAAGCATATAAATTTGAGGGAGGTAGTTTATTAACATTCACAGAAGCACCTAAATTTGGTGATAGTTGTAAGATTATGTTCTATAAGGGGACTGCTGGGGTAGATGTTAATTCTGTAGAGATTCTGGAGACTGTTAAACCAGGAGATGATATAATGATTGAGGCTGATTCAACAATTAGTTGGAAAGCAGGTCTTAATCAACAAGCATGGATGGATGAAGATGAAAGAGAGGTTGCAAGAGTAGATTCTACAGATACTGTTACTACGGTTCCTTATTTTGGACCAGGTAATACTACAGATGAGAATTTGATGAGACCTGTTATTTGGGTTCGTCAAACCGAAGATAGAATTATTAACGATAAAGAAGTAGCGAAAGATAGAGAACTATATGAACCCAACATTTATCCAGCTGCTTATCTAATTAAGACAGTTGGTGTAGGTTCAACTGCAATATATGTTGATAATATAAGACCATTCTTTGATCCTAATAATGAAAGCGGAATTAGTCTTTCTTTCCAAGATAAGATTAGTTTTGTTGGACAGGAAAGCAAGATTGCTGCCGCTGCTACTGCAACAGTTTCTACTGGTGGAACAATATCTGCTATTACTGTTACTGATGGTGGTGTTGGATATACTACTGCAACAGTTTCTATTGGTGCTACGGGATCAGGACAAGGAGGAGTTGGAATTGGTACTACATGGACTGCTTACGGAGCGGTAACAATTGCTGCTGATGGAACAATATCCGGTATTGCAGTCACATCCGGTGGTTATGGGTATAGTCCAGAGGAAACTCCACAAGTTCTTATTTCTCCACCAGCATCTGTTGATGAAGTAGATATAGTAAGTAGCTATGTGGGAGATAGTGGTGTAATTGTTGGATTTGGAACTACCACTAGTAATCAAATTATGTTTGATCTTCATATACCATATGATTCTTATTTAAGACAACCAACTTATGTTGGAACTGGATTAAGTTTGAGTTCTTTGAGCGTTAATGATTATTTCATAATTGAAAATTCTAATGTGGGTATTGCAACAACATCAATAACATCCTTGGATGGATCTAGTACCTATGGAATAGGAACTCACTTTGCTGATAACGTTTATAAGGTTACCACAGCAGTTAGTATTTCAACCTCTGTTCTGGGTATATCTACATATGTAAGAAGAGTTACTGTTGGTGTTGGATCAACTCCAGCAGGTTGGTATGGAACTGTAGGAATAAGAACATCTGATTTCTATGGTAATTATAGTTGGGGAGTAATTACATTACCTTCCAGAGCAGGTATTAATTCCTTCCAATCTTATACTTTAGATGGTGTAGGAGTTGCTGCAAGTAGCATAACAGAGGTTGTTGGTAGTTCAATTGGAGTAACTACGGCTATCTCAGCTACTGGTATTCATACCTCTGCGATAGTACAAAGGTACAAGCCTTTGAAATATAAAAATTATACTACTTAATCTTTAATAAATAAAGAAAAATATCTGTCAAAATGGCCGCCATTATAACTGATCAAATCAGAATATTAAATGCGAAAAACTTTATGTCTGGAGTAAGTACTTCAACCAGATCGTTTTATTCTTTTGTGGGGTTACCTAATCCTACGGATATAGCATCTGATTGGGATACTACACCTCCAGCTCCTAAAGACAATTTTAGTGACGAAAATGAGTATTGGGATACAATGATTGCATTGAAGAAAATCAATGCTGATGATGTTAGGCAAGTTGTTCCAAAGAGGATATGGTCTTCTGGTACAACTTATGACATGTATCGTTCTGATGTTAGTAGATCTAATCCGGCAAAAGTTTCGGGTGCAACTAATTTATATTCGTCTACATTTTTTGTTCTTAATGAAGATTATAGAGTGTATGAATGTCTTCAAAACGGTACGGATCCTGACAATCTTAATGGTAGACCTTCATTAGATCAACCTCTTTTTACAGATTTAGAACCAAGAACTGCTGGTGCTAGTGGTGATGGGTATGTATGGAAATATCTTTATACCATTAAACCAAGTGATATTATAAAATTCGAATCAAGTGATTTTATTCCAGTTCCGATAGAATGGGGCACTAATGCTAGTCATGCTCCAATACGGCAAAATGCTGTAGATGGATCTATTAAAATTATAACTATTACCAATAGAGGTGTGGGTGTTGGAACTGCAAATAGAACTTATACAAGAGTTCCTATTAGGGGGGATGGTTTTGATGCTGAATGTACAGTAGTTGTCGATGCTGATCAACAAGTTGAATCAGTAGTTGTTTCTAATCAAGGGGAAGGTTATACTTATGGTAGTGTTGATTTGATTGCTGGCGGAGTTCCTACAGGAACAACAGCACGACCAGGTTTTGATGTTATTGTATCTCCTCAAGGCGGTCACGGATTTGATATCTATAGGGAATTGGGTGCTATGAATGTGCTTTTATATTCTCGAATTGAAAATGATAACACTAATCCTGATTTTATAACAGGTAACCATATTGCTAGAGTTGGTGTTGTTGATAGTCCACAATCAACTGGAGCTGCACTTTTAACTATTGATAAAGCAAGTGCTTGTAATGCTCTTAGGTTAACTGGAACTGGATATAGTACTGCATCATTTACTCCTGATGCATATTTTGAACAAACTATCGGTACTGGAGAAACTGCAGTTGGTAGAGTTATAAATTATGATTCTGTTACTGGAGTTTTAAAGTATTGGCAAGATAGGACCATGGCTGGTTTTAACACTGTTGGTACAGCACAAACTACTCCTACTTGGGGATTTAATCAGAATTTATTTACTAGTAGTCCTACTACTGGGGGTAGTTTGACGATTGTACCTTCTACAGGTTCTAATTTGGCAATAAATACCTCTTTTTCTGGTGTCTCTACCTCAATAAATAATAGAACATATTACCTTGGACAAGAATTTGATCAAGGTATTTCTGGTCCTGAAGTTAAAAGATATTCAGGAGACATTATATATGTTGATAATAGACCTTCTATTGTTAGGTCTGTAAATCAAAAAGAAGATATTAAAGTCATTTTGCAATTCTAACGGACTATGCCACTACAAACGAATCTTAACGTATCACCATATTTTGATGACTTCCAGGCAGACAATGATTTTGCAAAAGTCCTTTTTAAACCAGGATATCCGGTACAAGCTAGAGAATTAACATCTCTTCAATCTATACTTCAGAATCAAATTGAAAAATTTGGTAAGCATTTCTTTAAAGAAGGTGCTAAGGTAATTCCAGGAAATATTGGTTATAACCAATTATATTATGGTGTCCAGCTTAATAATAATTATCAAGGGGTTCCTGTATCTGCATATGTTGATCAATTGGTTGGTGCAAGAATTAGAGGATCAAATTCAGGTGTAACGGCAATTGTTGATAGAGTTTTGAGACCAGAAGAATCTGAAAGGGGAACTCTTACTCTCTATGTAAATTATTTGGGTTCAAATACTAAAAATAATACTAATAAAGAGTTTGATGATGGAGAAGAATTAACTTCTAATGTTACTATTCTTTCTGGGTTATTGGGAAACTCTACAATTGAACCAGGTACACCATTTGCCTCAACTTTTCCTAGTAGAGCATCAATAACAGGAGCATCCTTCAACATTGATGAAGGTGTATATTTTTTCCATGGTCAATTTGTAAACGTAAATAAAGAAACAATTATTTTAGATCAATATAGTAATAGATCTAATTATAGAGTTGGTTTATTTGTAACAGAAGAAATAATTAATGCAGATGTAGATCCTACTTTAAATGACAATTCTCAAGGATTTAATAATTATGCAGCACCTGGTGCAGATAGATTAAAAATTACAGCAGGATTGTATAAAAAACGTTTAGGTGATTATACTGATGATGCTGGTGGTCAACCTTCACCTGCACCAAGTCCTGTAGTAAATCCCGCTAATGTTCCTACTACAACAACTGCTGCTAATAATGCTAATATTGATGCAACAGGTGATGTATATAATACTACTAATATATCTAATGTAAGTAATGTATCTAATGTAAGTAATGTATCTAATGTAAGTAATGTATCTAATGTATCTAATGTATCTAATGTATCTAATGTAAGTAATGTATCTAATGTAACTAATGTAAATATACTTCAACAGCAGATTAATAACCAGAATATTACTCAGGTAACAAATGTAACTATCCAAGCACCAACTAATGGTGGTGGATATTTTGTTGAACTTGCACAAGTACAAGATGGTAATATAACTTCGGTTAAGAAG
>Ga0208011_1000136_pt1 | contig 32488 bp, 27 predicted proteins | sample 7_EtaG_FD_184080 | JGI IMG/M metagenome (GOLD analysis project Ga0208011, IMG submission 184080) | Marine viral communities from the Subarctic Pacific Ocean - 7_ETSP_OMZ_AT15161 metaG (SPAdes) (version 2) | ecosystem: Environmental > Aquatic > Marine > Oceanic | place: Pacific Ocean | collected...
CTGTAGTTGTATCATCAGAAGTTACTGTGATAGCTACCGATTCACTTGCCGCAAGACTGCTGTGTCGTAGTTCAACAGACACAGGTGCTTTAAGTTCTGTCACACCCCACCTGAACCTACCTTCATTGATACTCCCAGTAGATAGATAGTTGGTGGATTCTTTGTACACACCTGCACCACTGATACTGAATAGTAGGTTACCTTGATCCATTACTATCCCTTGCAAAGCGGCAGTAGTACCAGTAACCATAATGTCACTAGCGTAAGCTGGTGTTAAAACATCTGTTAGTTCAGCAAGACTTACACGCCCTAACCCTGAACGGGTAGTCGAATCAAACGAAGAAACATAATTGTCCCAGTTGAAGTAAACAAACTCTCCTTGTGGCAGTAGATAATTGACACCGCCACTTATCTCAACAAGAGGACCGTATGTTATGTACCCTTGTCCTTGTATCTGGGCTAGACGTATACCTTTAGAAGTACCGATAACAAGAAGACCACCGTACTCTGTAATAGTATTAATTGTTTCACCTACTGGTAGTTCAGCGGCTATAACAGGAACATTCAAAGAAGAAGTCGAATCGTTAATACCTATATAGTAGACGCGTCCTTGAACTCCTTGATTGCCAGCCGCAAAGATACCTACAGGTGAGCCAACAACAGACACCCATGAATCAACTTGATTAAAACTAGAACTAGCTATATCAGCATTAGTACTAGCTACAGAACCAGAAGAAAGAACAGTGAGCCTGTCAGCTACCGAAGCTATGAGGTAACCGTTAGCTACCCACACACCATCAGCACTATTCAACATCCAATGGTCAGTACCATCAGTAGAAGTAGTAAACGAAGTACCAGTTATTTTAACTATCTTCGCATTAGCACCTGTATGGCCTACTACATAAACATTAGTACCATCACTAGCTATGCCAAGTATGTCATCGCCACAAGGATTAGTAATTGCAGTAGCAGATCCAAACGAATTGGAAGAAGCCTGTATATTAGGACCGTCACACATATAAGCACGGGAAGTACCACCAGATTTAGCTGTAGCCATATATAGATTCGTAGAACCATCAGACCAAGCACGGTCTGTGTCTTTCAATAAAGTAAGTTCGTTCTTAACCCACACGTTGACACCAGTAGACTCAGAGAACCTACGAGAACCAGACTCAGGAGTATCAGCCTCACGCTGACCAGCCCCAAGCTCCCAATCATCCCTACTTCTTTTCCAAACACCAGCCTGATTCAAAGACTGTTCACCCGGACTACCTTGAGTATCAAAGCCCTGTCGTATTGGATCTACAGTAGCCCTCGCTAAACGACCAAGATCAATATTATACTTACGGTTACCTAACCTTATGGGAAGAGCGTCACGAATTGTTTGATGAAGAGACATTAGCTACCGTAACGTCGTTGGAAACACCGATGACCCAGCCGAACCTGCCCGAACACCATACAAAGACATCAACCGACGAGCCTCCTCACTTACCCGACGATCATATTGCGCCTGTAATATCAATGAGTACCGTGCGCGATCGCCAGCGGCAACAGCAGTGTCACCCCGACTATCCCCTTGACTATGAAGATCCAATCGAAGGCTTTCTTCACCTAGAATCAGAGCTACTCCTGCTCCTAATGCTGGAATATCTAGCATCGAAGCCTGCATTCCTACAGTATCTCCAAGAAGAGTATCCAGAGATAACGTAGATACATTAAAAGGATGAGCGTATCTTATAGTAACATCGACAGCCTTTTCGATACCTTCTTTTCTAATAACTTTAAACGTACCGTCTATCTGTCGTTGTACATCTATATTAAAATTTAACAACCTGTCTTCTGAACTACGCGCTGTACGAGTAGCAGAAATAATATGGTAAAAACCTGTGCTTGTCATATCAGTAGCAGTCACAGATTGTGTGCTAGTACTAGCGAAACTCACTGTTGTAGTGCCAACAGCATACAAATTATTAGGCATTGATTTAATAGAATCTCTGATCGCTTCAACTATTTGAAACCCAGAGAACCTTGGTTCTACTTCTATAACAGAATCAGCAACCCAGTTATTAGCAGTACTACCATCAATACTCCTGCTAACTGTTATGTATTCACCATTACGTGAATGAACATACATAGTTTCAGGTTCAGTAGTGCTATTACTGATAGAGATATAAGAGCCTGCACGGATACCATCAGTCTGATATTTCAATCGTATTGTTGTATCAGTAGTGCTGATCCCTGTATGAATAGCGTCTAACTCAGTACGAGTATTACTATTTAAAAGTCTTTTAGTACGTGTTATACAGTCAGCAATCGTAGCCATGAGGTAAATACTAGCGTGTTGTAGAGGGTGAGGCTATGCCCCACCCCCAACAAACTTCTAGTTAACTACTACGGAGTATCCGTGTAGCCAGTTAGATTAGTGAATCTTGCCATGTGAGACTGACCCTTAACTTGGAGTCCTTCTTCACAAAGAATCTGCACCTTGTCGCTGTCACCAGTCTTGGCGAGAGCTTCAACCACGAGTGGTTGCATAACCCGTCGGGAAACATTTTCCTTCTGGACTACGAATGCACTCTCGGTGTGGCACCAGCGGTTCCTTACCATCTGTGTTTCACCAAACTCGGTGAAGACAGAAGATACAGGTACGCGACCACGACGAGGATCATCAATAGTTGTGCGAACACGACCACTGTCTGATACTGCATTTAGGGTAGCAAACGAAGCTGGGTTAGCGATCAGAAGATCGGGGATACCACCTGCGTTGTAGCATTTCTGCATCAAAGTTTCTAACGCCGCAATGGTCAACGTAGTTGTTGAGCTATCGGTGTTAGTAGTAATGAAGTTCATCAAGCCACCAGTTGAACGGCGCTTGTTAGTAGTGTCGTTTACTGGCTTACCATAAAGGTATGCTTGTTCACGAGTTATCACGTTCTCAACTGAGCGGCCATAAACTTGTTTGGCGAACTCATCAGATACACCGTAACGGGATACCTGCTGTTCAGTACGTGACATGTGGATAGGTGTAGGTCCGAAGATCTGCGTGTAGTTCGAGTGGATCGTGCGATCTGCTGAACGTGCAGTTCCCGGATCGGAACCTTCAACCAACGCAGTACCAAGACATATAACTGTGTCTTCGTGTGCGGCGGTTGTTGCTGGCCAAGCTGAACCGTTAGCCCAATCACTTACATCAATAACACCACTGGTATTATTAATTGCTGTGATTCTCTTAACGGCACCATTAACAGTAGCGTCTTCTTCACCAATGTTTAGAAGATCGTCTACTTGGAACTTGTAAGAGTCGGCGGCTGAAACTGTAATAGTTGTGTCACCTGCTCCTGCGGCTCCTGTACCAGCTACGGTTGCACGAGGAAGCAAAAGTTCTTCGTCCATCCATTTAAACTCTTGCTGATCTACGGGAGAACTTGAAAGAAGTTGCCTTCCATCAGTTCCAATACCGTTGATAAACGGAGAGTCTGTTGGTGAAATCATGTAAATGAGTTCATCCATGTTGATCTTAACGCCAACGTCAAGATCGTATGAGGTTACTTTACCTCCATAGCCTACTATAGCCATGTTATCGCTCCTTATTTAGTAGTGGATTGTTTGTTCTTTCTCTCCCGCAAGAGTCCTTCATACTTTGAGCGATTGTCAGCAAATTCTTTGATAGGTATGTTGTCACCATCAGCTTTAACATATGGAACAAATGAACCATCGGCTCTATGTTCACCAGCCTTTCCTCTTTCCCAATTATTATTTGGTCTTCGAGGAGGGATCTTGTTTCTTCCTCTGTTCGGAGTAGCATCAGCCGTTAAAGCTGGTGACTGAAGAATCCTTCTAGCGGATTCCTTGCCACATTCAGAGCAAACCTTTACAGATTCGTCCTTCATGCTTTGTACTAACTCCCAAAGGAAGAAGCACTCCTTACATTCATAAACATATGTAGGCATTAGATGTCAGATACAACTCGTTCGTCGCCTTGACCAGCGGCCTCAAGCACAGTGTGTACAAATCTTGCCGCCGATTCATCTTTCGGACGACCCGAATCATACGCTTTCTGAAACTCGGTAAACCCTTGGTCATAAGGACTCTGAGTAGTTGCCTCTACTGAAACACTATCTTCAGCAAGTGCCTGTCTCTGTCCTGCTACTTGCGTATCAGTCTCATTAACAGTGTCCTGCGCCGGTTCCGGTTGTTCAACGGGAACAGGGGTAGGAGCTAATTCTTGCCATTCAGCTTGTATGGATTCTGTTTCCAGTTCACCATCATAAGCCTTAAACAATAACTGCCCTGCTTTAGAATCAGTATCAACACCAGCTTTCATAAAAGCCATCTCTCGTTTTAGCTGATCGCGTTCTTGAATTGCTTCGCGTCCTCGATCTGCCGCATCTCGAAGTTCTTTTATACCACCAGTTTCATCTGCCATATCTATCACTCCCTTTGCTGTCGCACATAGTCGGAGGAACTATGCGGTGCGTGACTAAATTAGTTTCCCCAGTCGTCACTGTCTGGTTCAACCTCCACTACGTACTCATCAGGGGCGTGGGTAAGTCCCGATGGATAAGCTCGCGTCCGGCCAGTAATTAGCTCACAGACGGCCTATGTTTAATATACCTTTATCCGGGGTGGTTTTCAAGGAATTCCGCATAGGCTTCAGGACTATTCAAAACTATGGTCATACCACCCTGATAAGGACTAGGGTCATTCTTTCCTAAAGTCACAGTAATAGCACCCACAAGAGTACCAATAGCTACCAACAAACCTGTTATAGCGGCGATGAGTTTAACGGCTTTAGATGTGCCGTTCTCTTCACTCATTGTATTCGTAGAACTCTTTACCCCATGTCTTACTTTGGATAGCTTCTTCGGCTAGATAGATACGATCCCAGATCGTACTAAATTCTGACGGAACCCAAGCAAGCGAAGCGATGATCTCTTTCATCTCATCAACATCTTCTTTGATTGCTTCTACGTCACCTGCCATAGCAGTTGTAATATGAGCAGGAGTGAAACGGCTAAGGTCATCGACCCTAGCGCTCCGCAAATCATCAAGACCGCCAGCATTTTCCAAGACACCTTGAGATATTTCATCAAGTTTTGCCAGAACTGTACTGTCTGTCCCAGTGTTCCCTTCAATTACCTGCACCTGCTCTTCCAAATCATCGATCCTACCAGCGATACTAGCCGCATTCCATACGACTACTCCACTAGTGATAGCTACGGACATGATAAGTCCGAGGGTTATCTTAGATACTTTGACTTGTTTCAGGTCGGTAACGTCAGTCATTTCTTGCCGGTATATCCATAGCTATCCATAAGATAGCGGGCCATCTTAGCTGTATTTTTAACGGTAGCTCGGTGTGCATTAGCGATGGATCTACCAGCCCGTTGTGGCGCAAAAAAAGCAGAACCATAAAAAGATTGTGCTTTACGTTTCCTTGCTTCATGTTTATACTCAAGCTTTTTACCACGAGGATTTGTAGCACCCGGCCCACTAGGAGAACTAGCTGTATAACCACCGCTACGGCGTTTAGTACCCGGATCTAATTGATGCCCTCTACCCATTAGCTTGCCGCCGAAGCTGATCCGTCACCAAACTGCTTGGCAACAACACTCTTAACAAGGCTAAGAACAGCAGTAGCACCTGCAAGTCCAGCCGCTTTCATGCTTCCCATGTCACCAATGGTGAACACAGCAAGGAATGATTGCGCGAATGTGGCAACCACTCTTTCTAGTACGTCTTTGTTAAACATTATTTACGTTTACCTTTCTTTACCTTTTTATATGGTACTTTCTTAGCTTTCCCTTTTGAAGAGCTAGTTTGATATTTAGGCATTAGCACTCCCTAATCCTGTTCTGTTGCCAGAAAGAATGGCACCACCGCCACCTTTAAACTCTGCTGACCTACGTTCACTCCTACGTTTAAGCGTATCTGCAAGCTCTTGTCCCGACATAGTGTCATAATCTACACCAAATTCTGCCGCCACACCATGAGTAGTCATGTCTAGATCCATCTCACCTTGCTTCTCAAGGAAAAGATTCTCTTGTTCTTTAATAGAACCGAACTTAGACCATATTTCAGATTGTTGAAGACCCAGTTTACCTATAGCTTGAGCTTGCGCTTCGTCGATAGGAGAATCTAAATCCATGTACATCTTAGACCAGCCACCTATCTCTGCTGTTTCAGCTTGGTTCTTTAAAGTAGTTAAGCTCTTCCAATCATTACCAAAAACTTGATCGTCTGGATCTAAGAAAGCCGCCATTAAAGCCGCGTCACCAGCAGGACCATACCATTGAGCGAAAGTATCTTTAACCTCTTCAGGTGCTTCGTATATTAAACGTGAAGCTGTTTGCATTCTTTCTAACAATTCTGCGTCACCGACACTAGATATAAAAGATTCAGCTACAGCGCTATCAAGATTAGCCGCGAATGAATCCAACCCGTACTGGTTGAACCATTGCTTCATCTTCCCTTCACGTTCAAGATATTCTTTAGGAGACGGGATGTCTCTTCTCGTTTCATCCATGTCACGCATGTGTGCTATGCCCGGAAATCTATCTTTGAATGCTTTCTGATCGTACATTTCTACAAGAGCTTGAGCGGCAGTAAAACTAGAATCGCCAGTGAATCTAGTTTCAGCCCAGTCCCATAATTGAGTTATTGTTTCAGTATCTAACCCTGTTTCCAATAGTGCAGACATGAACGCACTCTTTAATGAACTTAAATCTTCGTCATTAATACCATCAGTACGCTTTTTGCCATCATCTAAACTATCTGGATCATCTTCGGCGCTTCTATATATATCTCCTCTACTGCCGAGCGTCCATTGATCCCAATACATACCCCAATTAGGATCGCTTTTGTCTATCCATCCAGCGAGTAAACCCTGACTTTCAAGCCACGCCGCAAAATCTGCTTGATTTTGGTCATCGTAATTTACTGTATTATTTGTAGTTGTAGTCGTGGATCTAGGTGTAGTAGTAGTGACATTTGGATTTGTAGGTACAGTCCCAGTAGTTTCTGCTTGAGCCGCTTGGACTGTTGCTAACAACTCTCCATATTCATCAGGAGATGTTTGTTTTAACTTCTGTACACTTTTTAAATACTTTAGTACATCTGGATCCATTAGATAGCTCCGAATGTTCTAAGAAGTTCTTGCGTAATACTACCCATTCTCATACCATAATCCTGTGTTTGCTTATACTCTGGTTGTAACCGCGCCCAGTCTCTAGCTTCACGCGAATTCATAAACCTACGATCATCACCGTCACCAGTGATAAGACTCTCTAAACCCTGACCGAACATGTCCTGTAAGTTAATCTCACTATCACCCAACTCCCAAGCATTAGCCACACTTGTAATAACAGGAGATAAATGGCTTTTCAAACTACCTAAACCTGTACCCGAACCACTATTGCTGGTAGGATCGACGATAAAAGTATTAATACGATCCATTATCGGAGAACCATCTAAGAAATCAAACTGATCCGCTACACGGTTACTTATAATATTATAAGCACCCTCTATAGTCATCTCTTCTCGTTTAATTCTAGACACCATGTCCCACAAATCTTCATCAGGTACAGATAAAAAATTATTACTAGCCATGCTTTTTAAATTGTCATATAAACCTTTAAGAGAACCGGCACCTACAGTAAAGTCACCGTCTTGTGTACCAAATTGTCTAGAAGGAATGAACTCATTATCTATATAAGCGTCAGCTAGGTTACTGTCAAGAGCAGGCAACCCACCCGTACCAACTGTTGACGAGTCGTATATTAAATCTTCAATGAAATCGTCATCATATTTGACAGTCAAGTTCCCTTGCCAATCAACAAAACCAAGCCCTCTTAAATAATCGTCAACATATTCTTTTGTGGTTTCAACAAGATTATCCCACTCAGCGGGAGGAGTGTCAGTCCCGTAACGCATCTTAGTAATCGCTTGCCAAGCCGCGTTCTTTTCTTGGTACCATCCTTGGTTAAAAAGATCTGCTTTAAATTCTTCTACTAAAGCAGTAACAGTATAATTTGGTATACCAACTTCACCGACTTGTGATAGGTCACGGAATTTTGCTTCCCATTTGTCAATGAATGCTTGAACTATGGAAGCTGTGCCAGCGTCTTCACCTGCACCATCCCAACGCCCTAACCATGACCAGCCTAAAATAGTTTGTAGCATAGGAGAAATTTCTCCACTGGTTGGTGGCAAATTCTGTGCGGATGGATTTAGATTTCCCATACGACTTCCAGTGTCAGGGACCATGGTTGAATTAGGTGGTTTGTAATTAGGATCTTCTTTTGGACTAGCCATTAAAAACTCCATTCCTCTCTGAATGCTTCAACTTTGTTATACGCTTTGTCAACATCATTTACCATTGATCTTATTCCAATAAAGATATCTTTTAAAGCCGACATGTTCTCATCAGTAGGTACAACCCCATGAATCCCATCTCTTGCTATAGCATCTCTTTGACTCAGAGATAAACCTTCAAGCAAGCGTTTAACTGTTTCTCTTGTTTTTTCAGGGATTCCTAAATTTGTAAGTGGAACGTCTATAAATAACAAATTTCGTGCGGATTCAGGAATTCTATTAGGATCAGTAGAACCAACATTCCTTGCGTATTCTCGAAGCTGGGTTAATAATGCTCTTTCTTCTCGTGCAATATGTATACGCAATTTAAACAGTTGAAAGAGTTCATTCTCTGGTGTTACCTCACCGATTTGACGGTATAACCAGCCGCCTGTTTCTGCATGTGCTTTGACTGAGCTTTCAACAAAATCACGTACAGCCCCATACGCTTCATCTTCCATACTTTCAAATGACAAACCACCTATACTCCAAGTACCTGAATTTGGTTCAATCCAACTAAGTCTTTCTGCATGTTGCTCTGTTCCCTCACGTAATCTGTATATAACTTCTAAAAAGCCTTGTAAATCCATATTCTCTTGTGCGATCAAACTAAAATCCATTAACATGTCAAAATCGTCTACTGCTATACGCAATCTTTCATTCGTTCGTGCAATTTCAACGTCTGATCGAGAACGGCGACCCGCTAAATAATTTTCATACTCTATAGCACTTTCTTCTAGGTCACCTGCTACTGCATAAGGGGATTCAGGATTTGTAAAGTGTTGCTCCATCTGTTCCTGTGTAGGCATTTCATAATTTAGGGTTGCTTCTGTACCTTCTTCACCCAAACTTTGTTCAGGAGGAAACACAGAATCCAAAATGTCTCCTGCCCCTTCATCCAACGCACCCCTAGTCAAAGCCGCATCCGACCTGTACAACCTGTCTTCTATATCACTTGAAGTAGCTCTATAAAACTTTCCGTTCTTTACAAAAATATCACCGAACACATGCTCACCCAACTGGGCTTCAAAAGCGATAGCATCCATAGCGCGTTCATGAGATGTGTCTAAAATCTCTTCAGGTATAGTCACACCTAAATCTTCGTAGTTAACCTCTAGTTTCATTTTTGCTTCTTGAACAGCATCCCACCATTGATTAAAATCTTCAGGACTGTTTAAAGCATTTGCGCTTGTTTCACCACTGAAAAAGATATCATCAATAACTCGCCAGAACTCTGCTGTTTCATCATCCATGTCTGAAGCTAGTTCTAGTACGTCTGAAAACTCTAAAGGTTCACCACGCAGTGTTACTTTAATCGCGTCTTTAATAGCTGATGCGCCTTCTACGCCTTGTTCATCAAAAAGTGTAGCCCCATAAGTATCTTGACTTCTTATGTATAAGTCTGTGGCTTGAGAATTAGGCGTTAAAAAAGGAGGGTATGCATGTAAATCAGAACCAAACCCTCGGCCTGCTACGCGTCCTAAATTAAAATCTACATCATACAAATAGTCGTATAATAGTGTCGCAAACTTTACCGCTTCATCATCTACAGCAAAAGGCATTATTTTTACACTTAACTGAGGCGTATATGTTTCTATAAAAGCACGGGCTTCATCTGCGGTAGGCGTAACATTAGCAGGTCGTTTAACAAGAGGTGCTTCACCAATAGACCCTTCTGCTTTACGTGCGTTTTCTTCTAGTATCCGTTCTCTTTCCGCAGGAGATCTTTCATTCCCTTGATTATCAAAATCAGGATTATCAGGGGCGTTTCTTATATCATCTGCTCTTCCTTGAAATTCAAGACGAGGATCATCAATAGGAGATCCTTTTATAACACTTTGTTCAGCGTCAATATTAAACATGTGGCGTGTCATACCACCCCAAAAAGTTTCACCTTCTAATCTTTCTACACTAGTAGGGAAGTCTGGTTCTTGTGGAGCAGGAGAACGATGAGCATCTACAAAACTGTCTACTTCTAAAGGTATATGTCCCTCATAAGAAGGTTCATCTATTAACCCTTCTGCTCTACCAATTTGTTCATACTCTTCATAGGTTAAAGATCCCTCAAAGTGGGGGTTATCAGGACTGGTTACTCCAGAAATTTCTTCCCAATCTCTGACAGCCCGTTCATATTCTTGACTTGAAGAAAAATCTGCATAATCAGGGTGATCTGGTACATGTCCCATCGAATCGCCTAGAGCTTCTATGAATTCTCTTACTTGTTCTGCCTCTTCTGGTGTGTACTCCATACGTTGAGGATCATCAATATCAAACACATCGTCTAAATGCACCGTTTCAGTTTCTCCTAGAAACTGCTGTATTTGATCCGATTCTCTTATCTGTTGGCGACCTTCATTTGCTCTTAATGAAAACCCTTCTGCTCTAGCAACACCCCACTCTGCAACATTTAACGCGCCAAAGTCTTCATTCAAATCAGTGAATGGCACATCAGTAGGTATTAGGGATTGGGCTTCTACATGATCGAACCGGCTTGCAAGAGCATCAGAAATTTCTTGCTCTCCCGGCGGTCTTTGACCATGCGTTTCAGGTTTCCTAATCCAATCAGGGTGATTTGGTCTACCAAAACCTTCAAACGGAAACCATTCAGCCCTACCAGAATTTTGACTTGATGATCTATACCAAGGTTGCATAGTGCCATCAGGCATTTCAATTAAAACAAAAGATCTTTCAAGCGCATCTGCGTGTTCAGCTACAGTTACAGGAATATCAAGTCTTGTTATTCCTTCCATCTCTGGCATACGTCTAGTTATAGGAAGTGAAGCTTTTATGCCGTTACCTATATCAATATTAGGAACGATCACCCCTTCATCGCTATATTGAAAACCTACATAATCGTCTTCGATCCATTCTTGAGGTACTATACGTGGCTCTTCTACAGGCAACTCAAATGCTCTACGTTCAGCAGGCATACGATTCAACAAATCATTATAAATATCGTCACCTAGAATTTTTTTACCTAAAGCATTATCCCACTTGCCGTTTTTAACCATGATCTCTGCGAGCTTATGTCTAAGAGGTTGCACTACTGCACCACCAGTACCCAACGTAGCTATATCAAAAAGATCAAACGCGAACCATAACGCATCACCCCAATCCTCAATACCAGTAATTCTTTTAAATCGGCTACCGTAAGGGTTCTGCCCATAATCAAGTAGCCTGTCATCTGCGCTCATAAGCTGATCCCATGCGGCTGATGCTTGATCCTTAACACCACCACCCCAAGGATTAATAAACTTTAAAGCCGCACCACCAACCTGCTCAAAAGCTGTATTAAAAGGATTAAGATAACTAGCTATACTAGCTATATCTTTCTGATACGTTGGTTCTCTTTGTAAACTCCAAGCCCAATCAATACCAGCCTGAGCATTAGAATTCTGCAACAAAGTTATCAAATCGTCATAACCTAAAAAATCTTGAGCCTGCAACCAAAGATCCGCACCCTTAGCTATCTGTTCTTCTTGCCCCATGCCTCTAGATGTCGGACCAGAAAAGTATTCACCACCAAGCGCGCGACCTGCTTCTAAAGAATTAGCCAACATTTCTGACAAGAATTCTTTCTGATACGCATACTCAGAATCCTGAAAGAATTGTATATCTCTACGACTCTCAGGGTTAAGATCGTCAGTTACATCCTCAGCCTCTAGGGTCATTAGTCCCATCTCCGAGTTCTTCAACAAACCAATTACCTATACCAGATATACCACTACGGATAAGTCCTTGTAATTGTCCGGGTATGTCACCAGCTATATCAAATGCTTTAGCTCCTATAGGAGTTATAAAGAATGGGTATCTAGAATCTGTTTCTAAACCAACTCTAGCTAACGCACTTTTAGGGATATTAGATATGATCTCAGGAGGGAGAATAGCTACAAGACCCTTCTCTAACATTTCAATAATGTCGCTATTAAAATCTATTGTACCTTTTAATGTTTTCCTTAACATACCCATTTCACCGCGCCCAATTTTTCCGGGGCCTATTGGCATGTCAGGACCAACAATAGTTCTAACTGCTGGTTCTAAACCTTTAGCGAAAGTAGGAGTAGGAGGGATCATAGAACCTGCTACTTTACTAGCCGTGTAGCCTTGCCCGAATTCTTTAGCTTCACCTAACCATGTGCCGAAGTTTTTGTGTCCTCTGCCATGAAAAGTTGTTGGAGAGAAAGTATCCCAATCAATTTTTTCATCGCTGACTATAAGAGAATCAGTTCCCCAATCCCAGTTATCTAGACCACCACTAGCATAATCGTTGTTCCTTGCTATAGCTTTAGCCGCCAAAGCATTTATTTCTGGATCAAGTAGTTCTTGTAGCGCCGCTTCGTGAGAACTAACAATACCTAAATCAACAAGATCATGTTGATACTTGTCATCTTTTTTTATGTACTTAGGACTATCAGGATCAAAATGCATTGGATGTATCTGCCATAACCCAACGTCACCACCCCTATTTTTTAAACTTCCATCATCATTATAAGTAGGTTCAGCTATCACAGTTTCATCACCACCTGACTCCCCCATAGCCATAGCAGTAAACTGTGCTATATCTTCAGGGTCAGACCAAAACTCAGAAGCGAACTTATAAATTTCCTCTGGGCTATACATTACGTACTCCTAATCCTTGTGGCCCCGGTCTTACAGTATTCAAAGCATCAACAAGTTGCCTGTACTGGTATCCTGCTGTTCCACCTTCTAGTCCCATTTCTTGTATACCTGACTTAGCGACAGCTTGAGCTAATGGAGCGTTATTGTCATAAACTTTGTTGTTCATTACGTTTTGAACATTGTGAGCCATAACTAATAGATCCTGTTCAGATAAAGGATTTGTTCTGTATTGAGCCGCACCAGAAGTATGCATGTATTTTCTTAGAGCGGAAGAGATATGTTCTATAGAAGCGTTGTTTAAACTACCCATGCCTTGCCCACCTGCTCCTGCTTCTCGTAAAAATCCTAGAAGCACTGAAACAGCTACATCTTTTTGTCGTTCATTATTTCCACGTAAAGATGAAGGATCTAATATTCCGTCTTGTAACGCTTTGAGTTCTTCAGGGGATAAAGCACCTGCTTTCAATGCGTATTGAAGGTACTCTTTATCAGTGTCACTGTTACCGAACTGTAATGCTGACCCCCAATCTTCATTACCGTAATACTCTGAAAGCATCGACTCAGCTAAACCACGTTCCCTTTGTGTACCACCCTGACCGAACGTAGTTTCTTTACCCATGTTTTTAATGACACCACCAAGACCGCTTTTAAGCATTTCTCTTGAACCTTCTGGAAGTATCCTGCCTGTGTTATTTAAATACTGTTCAACTCTTGTTGAAGCATCATCAATAACAGTTTGTCTTATAATAGAATCTCTGGTACCTGATTGTCCTAATTGCCCCATTTGTCTAAGGATTGCTTGATTTTGAACAGAGTCAGCTAAAGGTGACCCATCTTCAGAAATGTTTTTATTCTGTCTTTTAAAAGCAAGCCCTTCGTTAATAAGAGTAGTGTGCCATTTATTCATACCCGTTAAAGTTTGTTCATCAGTAAGACCCCACGAGTTAGGTTCTTGAGACATGAAACCCCATGAATATAATTGTTGTTGCCATAACTCTATTTGTTCAGGCGAAGAAGATCCCAACATGTTTGTTAAATTGAAATGTCCTATCTTCCCACCAGAAAACAAATCGTTTAAAGATTGCACAGTACCAAACGGAGTGCCATCAAACGAAGCAGTAAGCCCTATATAAGATATTGTTTCTTCACCACCGATAGTTTCTATGTTGGCTTTTGTAATAAAGTATGGGCTTTGTTTCGCCATTTTTTCTATGTAACCATTAATCGCTTGATCCAAACCAAGAGGGCTACCTTCCATAGAAGTTCTTATTTCAGGGATTCTTTCCCAGTTCTCTGTCAAAAAGTTCCTGACAATATTTCTACCAACATCTCCCGGCTCGCCTGCTAAAGCCAAATTATAAATATTGATATTACCAAGCTTCTCTTTCGCTTCTAATGCTTGCACTAATGACCGACCATCAGTATCAAGGCTAAGAACAGATTTGCCACCCAACCAATTAGTCAACTTATCGAATGCGGACTGTTCGCTTATACCATCAAAATATAGTTCTTTAAGAATAACTTTAGGAACACCACCTATAGGTGTTTCAAGATCAGAAAGTGTCCCACCTTGAAGGAAAGTGTCAGGATCATCATCTTCTCCCGGCCATGTCCCTTCAAAACCACTACCCCCACCTTCAGGTACAAAAACATTTTCATCTTCAACTCCGAAAGGAGAAGGTATCTTCATACCAAAAATATCTATTTCACCTTGAAGAAAATCAGGTATCACATCCCCTCTTTGTCTCTCTCCTTCTACACCTTCAACATTATTTATTATCTCCTGCCCAGCGGCACCAGTCCCACCTACGAAACCAGTGATTTGTTTAGGAGACAACGGAGGTGTCGGCGTTACTGACTTCCCACCTGCATCAGTGCGCCCTAGTATTGGGTCAATGCTTTGTTGTTGTGGGCCTGCATCTGGTCCATACAAAGCAGAACCTTCTACAACATCGTCTTTACCCCCACCAAAAAGTTTACCGACCCAACCAGTTGCCTCATCCCAAGCCTTACCAATACCCTCACCGACTTGACCCCAAGGAATATCATCCAATACTTTTACGATTGAACTCATAGCAGAAGCTTCAACCAAACCAAGAGTTAAAGCACCACCAACTTGTCTTGATTGTTCATCAGTCCCCTGATTTAAAATAACTGTAGATTCTATAACCTTCTGCAACTGTTCTTTGTTTACGCCTTCAGGAGGATTCGTAAAGAATGCTTGCAAATCTGCTTGAGACATTTCATCAAGATTTATGTCCAAGCCAATAGCGGTAAGATAATCCTCTACTGCCGCTTTTACCGCTAATATTAACTGTTCCATTTATACCGCCAAAACCGCAGGATTAATTTCTATTAAACCTGCCTCATACTTTGCTATCCAACTATCACTTAACATTGGTAAAAACACACTATAATACAATTCATTCAACCACGGTCTTCCTTTAATAGCCTTCTCTAAATATCTCCAGTACTGCAACTTTAGTGCATTTCTTATGTCAGTTGCAGTAGAACCAGTGGCACCACTATAACTTTCTATTTTGTCATTAAACTCTACAATAATGTCCATAGTCTTAAGAACATCATTCCTATGTAAACCTTGAGGAACCATATCTGGGTTCTCTACAAGAAGCCTAAACTCTCTTACAGTACTTTCTCTTCTATCTTTAGATGTGCTTGTACTCAACGATCTTGCCAACACAGGATGTCTTGCTTGGAACGATGCATACCAAGCATCCCATTTAAGATCCATTTCTGTGGTATCCATACCGAATGCTTTAGACGCATACTTTTTAGTTTTATAAGATATCGAAGCTTCATGGTAAGTGTGATAAGCAGAGTTCTTATATAACTCTGTTAAGAATTCTTCAGATGTTCTCAGACTAGACAGACCCATATTTACTTGTCTTTGTTTCGCTTCTGCTACATACTCTGTGTCTTCGACATCAAACTTACGTGGCATGAAATAAGCTGATGCTGATTTGAAATCACGAGCGAACTGTTCATTCTCAGTTAACCATTCATTAGCGGCTTGAGTCGTTTCCAATACAGCAAACGGGATCTTAGAAGATTTACCAACCTTAAAAGGTGAATGCACCATAGGGTCAAACTCACCTTCTCTGGCTTCTATATTCTTAATCCACAAAGAGTACGCCTGTTCATAAGGCACACCTTGATCTGTTAAATCATAAAACTCTTCGTTCCATTCCCAATTCTCATGCTGGGTAAGATCAGCTAATATCGTTGCAGATGGAAGAGCAAACCAAGTTAAAGCTTGCAACAACTGGTATTGCATAGCCATAGCATTTACCTTATCCATAAACTGTTCATTAAATAAATCAGGGTTCTCTAAAGAAGCTATGTCTCTTTCATCAGGCATCATGCCGTTCATAGCCATGAAACTAATAACATCTTGTGTGGCTTTAGTTCTACCAGCACCACCATCCCATCCAAGCATCGCTATTGGTCTAGCTATAACTGACGGCACTATCGAATCCCACATAGTTTTAGCAACAGTCGTCATGGCTTCAGCAGTCCCTTCAAATTGAGAACCAGCCGCTTGGTAACGTCCACCCACCATATGCTTGTCAAAATACTGTCTTATAGAAGGATCACGATGAGAAGCAAGATTAATAGGTATGGCCGCTAAAGGTCCGAATCCCATTTGCCCCATCTGGTCAACATCATAACCCGGAATGATATTGATGTTCATTGAGACACCATTGCTAATAGCCGCTTTAGCGACAGAACCTATAGCACCGCCAAATATTTTGTTTATTATTGGGTGTTCGTTGCTTAACTCCATTAAATAATTAGTAGCTACTTCACTACCCGGAATAACTAATCTCTTTTCCCCATACTGGTCTTCTTGTATCAGCCCACCATAAACACCTGCGTTCATTGTCAAGTGCAGATTTCTTAACATCATAGGATTATGATTAAGACTTCTACCTAATCTTCGTAGGAACTGATCTTCAGCAAACCAGAACGGCAGTACAGTACCAACCATCTCTTGGAACTGTGAACGTATCCTATGATCGTCAATAAACGCACCTGTTAATGTCATAGCTCGTTTCAAAGCAACATCCCTATGAGCTTGGAACATGTTGTTGTGTCGTAAAGCAAAATCAAAGAACTCGTTTATCGCAGTTTGATCTTTACGTTTAGCTATCCTGCTGAGTGCTTTAAAAACCTTTTCTTTTTCTTTAGACAGTTCCGCTGTTTCCAATACGTCATCTAAATTCTTTGAGAAACGCCCACTACTTCTTCCCTCTATAGCAAAAAATACTTTCGATATTGTTTCTTCTGGATCTACTGTCGCACCAGCCCATTCAATCTCAAAGAAATCTGTAAGAATATCTACTGTCAACTGTCCATCATCATCGAACCTTGCCGCGTCACCAAGAGCGACAGCAAGCTTGTCATATCTTCCTTCTGCGTGATGGTAAAGTCTTCTCACACCTCTTGTCTGGTCAAATCCTTTAATCAAATAATGTTGGAATAATGGTTCTCTTACCATCGCACCAATCATTGGGTTAACCACACCGTCAAACCAATTTCGTAAAACAGTATTCCATGCTTTGTTAATGTTCTCTACTTTGGTTCCCATCTGATCTGTGACAGGCAACAACGTAAGCACACTCTTAGGTGCATGTTCCCACCATCCATCACGTACAGCATGATCGTTTATTCTGACCTGACTTATTTCCCCACCCTTTGCCGCATTCTGAACTTCTCTTATCCAAGGGTGAAAGACTTGAACTTCTTCTCCGGGAAGAGAACGAATGCCTGTTGTAACCATGTCTTCTATCTCAACCATGTTTATCAAAGCAAGTTCTTCTGCCGCGTTTCGTAAATCGTTTTGGGTAACTATCTGTTCATCAATAACTTCCCATTCAGCTTCTTTGTACCAGTCATATGCGGCTACATCATCTGACTCTCGGAAAACTGCTGTTCTTCCATCTGCCTTATTTCTATACACTTTGACTCTGTGAGTAACAGGAGTATTGTCCAGCATTTGAACTGGACGAACATTATCAGCTTTAGAGAAAAGCATATGCAACGGAGCGCCTATAACAGTTTCATTACGCAACCCTCGTGATCCGAAATCAACTGCTGGGATAGCTCTGAAATCTCCGGGTGCTACTTCACCCCAACCATAAAAATTGTTTTGTAAATCTATATTCCCTGAATAGCCAAGATTTGCGTACACGCTTTCGTGAGTCGCACCACCATGTGTGTAAGAGAAAGAAGGCACACCCAACTTTTGTCTTCCCTTTATAGCGGCTCCCGGTTCGTTAAATAGTTCCTCACTGTTAACATCTATACTTCCGATTCTTCCACGCATAGAGCTACGTGCAGGATCTACTGGAAGCATTGGCCCTAACATGTCGTCCATTACTTTCGATATAGCATGAGCTACTTGATCGTTTGAACTAACTGTAGCTAAAGGAACCCAGTTGCTTTCTTGTGAAATGTAAGACTGACTTAAAGCACGATAAGAGTTAGGGGTGTGATGCATCGTACTTGGATGCATACTAGGTTGAAGCATTCGTGCCGCTTTAGTTGCTTCACTACGTGGGATGCCAGCAAGTTCAAATTCGATTTCCAATTTTCTTACGAACTCATCGAACCAGCCTTGAGCGCCTATATGCCCTGATTGGAGAATATCTGCAAGAAGATCTATCTGATCTACAGATATCACAGGAACGAAAAGTCTTGTATAACCCGGAGGTAATGGACTGCTTATGACACCACCGAGTTTGTCGAAACCCATGTTCGATCTGTGTGTGCTGTATAAAAGTTGTTGTCCTTCTGGACTCATCAACTTATTGATAAAAGCAAGTTTCGCTTTTTCTTTCGCTCTCTTCCAGTCTGTTGTAACTTTCAAAGAATCAATGTCGCTTATAAGGAAAGCTATAGGATTCAAACTTTGTCCCACGCCCGGAGATGGTTCTAAAAATTTACGTATACTAGCCTGTATTTCTTCTGGCATTGCTTCTACGAATTCTTCTATAGCTGTGATTTGTCTTATCGCATCATCTACATCATCAACAGTTTTAAGATCGTTTATGCTTTTAGTATCAAAGGCTTCACGTAATGCTCGCAACGCTTCAGGATGTTCTTGATTGAAGTATCTATGAGCAACAGCCGCGTGTTTACCTTCTGCTGTGGATAACCCTAATGATTCATTAAGTATCCTAAATGTTTCTTCTTGCTTAGGAGAGGAGTATAAGGACAGTTCTTTAAGCGCCGCTACGTGTGATGGGTCTTCCGCATAGTAACTAAGTTGCTGTGCTACACCTAAACTTTTATCTGTGTGTAAATCACTTGGTCCTAAATTAGAAAGTCTTTTTAATTCTGTCTGACCGTAATTCATTGGTAAGTGAAAGTTTTGCCCAGTTCCGAATCCGCTTTGCCTTAAAAGAGAATCCATGTTTACTTTGTCAGCAGACACATACGAATCGAATGTGCCTAATATGTCACGCATTTGACTATCTAGAATTGTTGGGTTAGTCATAGACATTTGAACTAAACGCGCTCGCGCTTCATGGTCACTGTCAATTTGTTTACTAATCCATTTAGCTATACTTTGTTTTGTTTTAATACCATATGCTTGCCCTGCGGAATGCAACAATGAACTAAGCCTTTGTGCATTAGCCTCAGCTAAATCAAATGAGCCTCTAGCGAAACCACTGATACCTTTATCTTTTTCTTTTAGGAGAGTTTCTCTTGTTGATTTAAACAATGCTTCACGTTGATCGTCTGTGAAGAACCGCCAATTAGGATTTTCTTTAACAGATTTAACCATCGCTTCGCGTGTAATAGCATAATCACCAACACCTGCTAGTTCGTTAAACGACCGCCATGTTCTCACAACAGGTTTTAATACAAAAGGAATTTGTTCTTCTGGTTTAAGTTCTTTAAATATTTTACGCCCGTACTCATCCCACGTAACATACTGCCCTACAGAAGTCTTAGCTGTCTTTTGTGCCGCCCAATGTCTCGGTCCTTCACGCCACCACCAAGACGCAAGCTCTTCGCCACCATTACGAGCAACGTAACCTAAACGTAATAGAACTGCTGGTCGCCATGTACGCGCAATAAACTTATCTATTGCTGGGAGATGCATACCCCAACCTGCCATTCTGTAAAATGACATGTACCTAGAAACTGCCGCGAGTTCACGGTAGTTAGGTATAACATTCGCTACAGATAAATGAGCTTCGTGTGCTTTACCCGGAATGATAGCTCTTTGTACACTAGCTGGTCCAATAGGTGTGTCAGCTAAGTTAGCGTATCTTTGATGCCCGTGTCTTATGAATCGTTGTATGAACTCTTGGACATCTCTACCACCTGCTAGTAGCGCTCCGCTTCTTCCAAGAAAGTCCATGAAGAATTCGTTTTGTACTAGCCATCTTTCAGATTCTCCACCAATCATAAATGTGCGAAGGTAGTTGTCTATTTTACTACGAGACATGCCAGCCATGATGCCCATATCTATTAGGTTTCTAAATTCCTGTATGGCTGTGTCTGTATCTGTGACATCAAGGAAGTTTTTCTTTGGTGTGTATGTTGTTAATTTTTCTGCAAGACGCGCAGGATAATATGCGAGCCTTCTAACTTCAGCTTCAGCTAAGATACCTAATCTTTGCAAGTCCCCTATCTCTGCGTTGTTTGAACCCGGACTGTGCAATCTTTTATTTATATAGTTTTCTTTTGCTCTGTTAGCACCTGAGAATGGTTTACTGAAATCTGCTTTAAGAAGAAGATTCCCGTCCCTTATCTCGTATCCGTTTGCTTGATACCAGTTAAGCAGTCCGTCTAGTTCACCGTCTTCTAAAATTATTTGACTGGCTGTTGCTTGGTATTGATCTCTGGCTCTTTCTATATTTATTAAATCGGTTTCTGTTAAACCAAATTCTTGTACAGTTTCTATTGTTGGATCATCAAGAATTCTACGCAAAGAATCTTCATCTAAAACAGCGTTGTCGCTTGTTTTAATAGCTTTACTTTGAATGTCTTTCCATATTTGTCCATGTATATAGTCTGATTGTTTAGCTAGGAATTGTGCTGTCATACGTGCAAGATCGGCGCGTCCAGCTTCAGGGAAATTATCGAAATCTACAATATCTCTAACCCATCTTTTCCCTTTTATCCATTGAGAACCAAAGCCGCCTATATGTGGAAGCCACATAGCATCAGGATCTACACCACCAAGTTTCGTAGCGAGAGCATTCCATCCTTCTTGACTAGCTAAGAAATCCCAATAGCCTTCCCAATCACTTAAAGTATTCGCTGGTTTAGCAGGAACAATGACACCTGCTTCATCAACCATGTCGATTATTTTTTCATTATCAGAGATAGTGCCAGAATGCGGAGTGCGTCTGACATACTGCCCATTAACATCTACTACCAAGTATTCATCCCTGCGGAACCTATGCCAATTAAGCATGTCATCCCATACAGAACTCACAGCAGGCACATCCCTTATAAGCATGTCAGCTTTTTGAACTTCACCGAATTGTGCTTTAACAGCTTCATTAACTTCGTACTGTGTTATTAAAGGATTCTCTTCTTTCAAAGATAATTTGAATCTATCTATTTCATCTATCTCTTGGAAAACCTCATTGCAACGATCAACCATTCTGTTAATTGCTTTAGCGTTAGCTCTTGTAGAAAGTTTAGTAGCCGCCCAAACCTTGAAGCCACCTTGACCATACCAGTCGTTGACTTCTTTCATTTTTTCACGCATCTTAACTGAACGAGCCATACCAGTTTCTTGCATTTCTATAGCACAAATATTTCGCCACATGTCAATAGTTTTCTCAGTGTCACCAGCACGAACAGCAGGACGTAAAGCTTTCATCCCTTTAGTCCAGAAACCCCCAACCCAAGTCATAGGATCTAAAAGAATCTCAACAGCAAGAGAACCAACCAACCCAATAGCTGTCGCTGGTGCAGTACCCGGACGCACATCAGGCAACATAGAAACTTTGTTATAAGCTCTAACAGAAGCATCAGCTACAGTTAACTGCCCGCTCTCAAGTATCTGTTTAGCTTCGACCATATCTTCATTGCTTAAAGAGTCATACCATTTGGTGTAAACATCTAACACTCGTTGAGGATTCCAGTTCTGTTCCACGCCGACTTGTTCTACAAAATCGTAAACACCCTGCAAACCATCACGAAGAAAAATCTTTAACAGATCAGTATTTTCGCTACCTACTTTATTAATAGAAGCTTTCGTAGCTGACTTATAATAAGAACCATCATCAAGTTTCGCCGCACCCCAAGCCTCTCCCCAGTTGTAAGGATCATTAAAACCCGCTGAACTTTTCTCTGCCATGTAAGCTACGGATCTACCAAGCCTAGTAGCGAAACGAGAAGGACGCATCACAGCATTCTCCCAAACATTACTTGCTACTTGACCTGCGACAAACCCCATAGCTCTTATAGGAGCGAACCCCCACTTAACTGCTGACCCGAAATGTTCTTCAGGTAACAATGGGATATCCCAAGTAAACATACGATCCAACAAACCTTTATTTGGTTTTTCAACAGGCAACTTGTAACCAGAACCACGCAAATGTTTTTGAGTAACAGCAGGTAAAGCAAGAAACTCTGCTTCTTGCAACTGTTCAGGTAAAGCCTCAAACCGTGTTTTCATTTCGTTAAACTTGACTTGATCTATAGCCCCAACAAAACGATTAACCATATCCTCATCAGAGTCAGGCGACATAGCCGCCGCTATCAAAGAATCACTATCAACATCTAAATATCTAGAAGCACCTGACTTTAAAAGCAACTGCATACGTCTGCCATAAATCTGGTTATTGATAACTTCAGAAGTATCCGAAGTGCCTACTGTATGATGCGCCCTATTTATAGGATTAATAGTCATTGTTGCGCCAATAGTTGCATAGCCGCTTGTGCTATTAAAGGATCTCCTGTCGCATCAGCCCAACTTTGTAACAACTCCCCTGATTTCTGTTTAGGTGTAGGCGCTATCATTTGAGGCGAACCAATCCCTCCAGCACCCGGAGCTAACAAAGGTGTTATCTCAGGTGTGAATGCTTGAGCGGCTTCTACAGGCAAAGGGGCTGGAGTAGCTGGCGCTTGATTAACAGGCGCAGGAAGATTATTTGTTTGAGGCAAAGGAATGGCTTCTTGTGCTTGTATGTTTTGTTGCACCTCACCATAAGCCGATCCAGCTTCTAACCCCGGAGATTGTGGTTTCTGTTTACGTGGCATTACCCTGCCCTTAATGCACCAATAAGTTGTGCCGCTGACTCAGGGTTAAGTTCAGGTGGGGCTTGCGCTCCTTGTGGAGCCATGCCTTCTGGTCCAGCCGCTAACCCTAATGCTTGTTCTTCTGGACTAGGCGCTACAGCCGCTTGCTCTTCACGAATCTCAGTATCGGCTTTTTCGATCGCCTCAAAAATGTCGAGTCCCTTCCTGCGATGTTTCTCAATCTTAGAGACATACACCACTGGCAACTGTCCTGACAATGCTTGTTGCTGTATCGCCGCCATAACTGCTTCTTCCAGTTGTTCTTCATCTACTCTACGTCCTTCAGCTTCAGCATCCTCAATGAACGGATGCTTAGTACGGAAAGTACGTAAGCTTATACCTTTCATCGAAAGCAACTGACCTAATTGTATCGTAGTGCCTTGAACGTCTGCGCCGGGAATTGAGTACGAAACGACATTATCGTTTGTTTCAAAATGTTCATTTGGAGTGAACTCTACTTGCCCAAAATCTCCAGCGTAGCCAGTGAACATAGAGAACTGTTTAGCCCCAAAGTATCCTTTATAAGTAGCGAACAGGCATTCGTTTAGATGAGGAAGATGAGCCTCCATAATCTCTTGCATCTCTTGGATGCGCGGATCAAGCGCCGCGCCCATAAGGGAATCGATTCCTCTACCTGTACGGAGCGCTCCATAGGTTTCTCCACCAATCTGGGGAACGGTTCCTGTTGAAATACGAGCATTTCTTTCCAATCTGTCGATCGCAATGTTTGTACTCGGATCAGGTGTTGATCTTAATTCGCCAATAGATTCTGCATCAAGGAGTACGTTTACTTCCCCTTCACGACCGTCTTTCCATTCACCTCCGACGATCATGGGTACCTGACCCGATCGTCCTATTATATACCTATCAGGAAAGATTGCTTTTTCTTGTGCAAGTATTTCCAATGCCATCATTTTTGACATAAGATCCACAATTCCTACAACATTAGAAACGGAGGAAGCTATCTTGTCTAACGAAACTCGACCCGGAGTTATAACACAAGGCATACCAGATTTGTTAGGCGCACGAGATAGTTCTAGTTGGGTACTATGATATGGGTAGGTTTGGGCATAATGGTTATAACGTGGTCCCATTATTCCAATAACAATATGTTCGCTATCCACCCATTCGCACACATCCCACAATTCTTGACGGGCGTTATCATCTGAAGCTACAGGCCCACCATTCTCACTTCTAGAAGCAGGGTAATGTGCGCGTAGCCAATCACCTGACTTGCCGTAAATGAAACCACAGTTACGTGGAGGTTCTACGTCTTCATATGCTTTAGGTTCTGGGTATACACCAAGAGGATCACGAACATCAATACGTGGTAAACCCTTTTCAAAATCAGGAGTAACTACTAAACATGATGTGGCGTATCCAGCTAGATGACGGTATGCCCTACGCATCTTTAGTTTATACTTTGATGAATACCAAGTAGCGGCAAGTGCGCGTCTACGAATATCAGCATACTCACGGGAACGAACTCCTCGTTCTTTCGACTGGTCTATAGCAGGGCATCCAATGAAAGGCATAACTGATGAGGCTCTTTGAGCTACAGCATCAATATTTTCTGCTATAAGAGCAGGAGTTAATGGAGGTAAAACAGGTTCATTCTCCATTGAAGGAAGAGGAATTACATAATCTCCGTTATATCTTTCCTTAACATCAAGCATTCTTTCCAATAAAGGACTTTGTATATCCTGCCTTTGTCTTATAATCCCTACTATTTCATCAAAGGTATACATTAAAAAACCTTACTTCCAGACGTACCTGTCTTCCAAGGTAGTCCTTTAAAGCTGAATTGTGAAGAGTCAACACTATATGATTGTTTCCTTTGCCGCCAGAGTATCCAAATGAACCATAGTGCCATCACTTGATCCTGTCTTAGTTTAGTACCCCGTTTTAATGGCCGCCATGCTTTCAACTGTCTTATTAATTCATCAGCTTGATGGCGTGTGGAAGGATCATCTGCATAAGGAATGTCAATTTCACCACGCATAAACGATAAAGCCATAGAAGGAACTCCAATAGTTTCATCATACTTGTTCATACCAGTTAAATGTTCTCTCACACGGAAACCATAACGGTCAGTCATCTCTATAAGACGCTCATCACGAGATAAACCTTTCTGGAATACCATCGCTTCAATCACAACATCCGATACAGTCGCACCATTCTGCCCACATCTAAGTACTGCTTCTTCAACAATGCCGAGTATCTGCTCATTACGGGTAAGACCCACATCCTCCCTAACGAAAAGAATCTTTAACTTACCCTCATGTGGAGTAGCCGCTATCACACAGTTGTTAGAACCCAAAGCAGGATCTAACCCAATGTAAACAGTGCAGTCCTTTGGTGGGTGATGATTCACTGAACGTAAAGGATTCAAACATTTCTGTATAGATTCCTCATCGAACGTAGCTTCAGCAGAAGAACTTGGCTGTTGCATATAGTTACGCGACCATGCCTCTTCCCCAACCTTGCGTCTAATCCTGTCAAGCGCATCCATAGAAAACATTTCAGGCCACAACGGTTCAGGTTCGCCATCATCGTTAGTTACTATCGCAGGGAATCTAATCACAGAAAGAATATCTGGATCTATCTCATTCATTACACGTTCATAAAAATCACCTTCACCCACACGAGTACCATTAATACTCGTTCGCCCGTTCTCACCCGGACGGGTTAACCAGTCCTGACGGAAAATCTCGAACATCTGTTCGGTAAGATTCAAAGAAACACGAGACTGAATATCATCAATATGTAGATGATCGGTACGTGTACCAGCAATCTTTGATCGCCACCCTAAAGAAACCATCGAATAATCACGTTCATCGTGACTAGCCTTCTTAAACACGTTAAAATAATCAGCACCCCACGATTGAGCAGTTTTACGACCACTCTGATTTTGAGGTACGAAAGGCCCATATTTAGCTACATATTTAGGGAAAGGTCCATGAGGTTCCATCCTAGAACGTATACGCCCAAGAATTTTGCGAGCCATGTCTTGGCCCTCAGATCCGACGGTGATCCTGAATTCGGGATTGGTCGCCAGTTTGTAGCAGAAGTAGTCCTCGGCCAACGTAGTTTTGCCGTGTTCTGGAGGCCAAAGGATGAGGGTGATGTTTCCGGGTGGTGTGTTTTCATACGCTTCGATGGCTTTGATATGGAACCAAGGGGACATGTGGCCGAAATAGTGACTTCTGAAACTTTGAAACGTGCCGTCCCACTTATCCACACCGCCGTCAGCGAGAGCTTTCGCCCTGATGGAGTCAGCTTTCTCAGCGAAGTCAGGTATCCTTTGTCTCCACTTGTCATAAGCGGATCGTGTGACACCAGCGATAGCACACGCCTTAGAGATAGTTCCATGCTCCGCGAGTCCTTCAAGGAACAATTCACGAGTCTTCTGTCCCCTGATTTTGCTGACGTTGCCGCCATGTTGTTCATGCGTAGTATTAGTCATGGCCCCTCTTGGTCTAAGAATGATCGAAGATTGACTTCTCTACCTCTAACTCAATCGTTTCGGCGGCGATAACACCTTCATCGCCCTGAAACTTTAATGTGTGAGTACCAACCTCATTTAATGTCACATCAACATAGTACACTCCTGTAGCACTTTTTGTTGCCGCAGGAGTGGCATCTGTGCCACCTGAAGGTTTACGCCAAGTAATTGTCACATCATTAGCGTTATCTGTAGGGTCAGCGAGTGTACCGTCAGTGGTGAAGTTCGCTGTTACACGTACCGAGTCTCCTTTGTCGTATGTTGCCATTAAATCTCCTAGCCTACACTTGCTTCAAGAGTAACATGATGACGAGAAGAAGACGAGACTGTTACATGAGGTTTAGGGAATTTTAACCGAATGACAGTAGTCACACTAGCTGTCGAAGTTAAAGCCGCCGCTACATAAGCTTCCTCAATGATAAGAGTAGCTGTCGATAACACCGCTGAAAGAGAAGCCCCTATAGGCTGATCTCTGACAATCGCCGCTGAAACAGTCGCCGTTGCTGTGAGAGCAGACGCTATAGAAGCCTCTTCTATGATAACTGTTACTTCTGATGCTGTCGCGCTTAAAGCAGAAGCAATGAAGTTGTTCATATTCAAAGTTGTGCTTACAGAAGCAGAACTCGAAATAGCTGAAGCGATAGACGCTTCCTCTACGATAACGGCTGTTATCGAAGCTGAAGAGGAAATAGCCGATGCTAAAGCCGCAGTAGTAGTAATAGTTGTCGATATTGAAGCGGTGCTAGATATAGCTGAAGCTATCGACGCTTCCTCCACTATGACCGCTGATACAGAAGCAGAACTTGAAAGCGAAGCAGTTAAAACAGGTTGTTCACCACCATCATAGTTATAGGTAGTGTTCCTGTAATCTATCCCAGATTGGCGATAATCAATAGCCATAATTGCTTTCAGTCATAAAGAATAGTATTACATACCTATCGGATTTTGTGTAGAGTTCTCTGCGTCTCCAGCATGTGAAATGTAAGGCCCATTTGCATCGACGTAATGAGCGAAGATTTGAACGTGGTAATTCCCTTCTTCAGTAACAAAAGGCTCCCTCCAATGTTCAACATCACAACCTCTGTAGACGAGTAGGTCACCTGCTTCTTGAACTACTGATTCTCCTTCAGCAATAACAGGCCATATGGGAGAGTAGTTAGCACCTATCAACATTGTTGCTGATACTTCACATGCTGGTCTGTCTGTGTGCTTGTCAAGAATCGCTCCATTCCTGTAAACACGAAAATAGGTGTACGTAGGTAGAAGCGTCAGTCCTGTTTCCTTCTCCATAACTGGATGAAGTAAATAGTGGACATACTGCATTACTTCGTTTTTGTAACTTGCGTACATGCCGGGAGATTGTGAATCGCTTTCCCAGTTCTCAATTTCTTCTCGCCATAATGCGTAACGAGTGATGAAATCAAGATCGCTCTTTGAGAGTCCAGACTTTGCAGTCTGAAAACTTTCGCCTTCTTTTAATTGCCAGTGAGTGAAACTCATGATGTCCTCATTGGCTGAGGATCTCCAAAGAATCCATAGAAGAGGTTGAAGATGTAACGATCTGTGCCTGTTTTATGAGGTAATGTTCTGTGTGAGTACATCCATCCGGCTGGAAACATGATTGCTTTTCCTGCTTCTGGTTTTATTAGTAACTCTTGTTGAGGGAACTCAGTCTCCCCTCCTTCTTCAATGTCATTCAAATACAAACAAATGGTCAAATGACGATGCGTTAGCTCTGGGAAACCGTTATCTGAATGAACAGCATGGTAAGCCTGTGAGCCATCACCTTTGTATCGAAGGATGTTGTAACCTTCTCTAGCCCCAAATGATGCACAATTATTTGCTTCTTTATTTTTCTCTAAGTAATGAGCCAAGCAATTTTGTGAGAACTCAAGAATAGGTTCATGCTCAACTGCTGGGCTTGATGCTTCAAAGCAGATTTGGTCTGAGTCTCGGATGTAACGATCTGAACCACCTGTAGTGACAGATTGATTCCAACGACTCGAAAGTTTTATTCTTTCAATAACCTCTGTACAAATTTCTTTTCCGTCTTGCATTTCATATTCGCACATGAACTGATCTAGCCATTTATGCTTCATATCCCTCCTAGGGTTTAGGTTTTAAGTTCCAATTCATAGACATTATATACCTGTCAAAAGAAAACGGTGATCTCGGTGGAGTGTGAAGTAACCCTCCACGGAAAATCAACAAACTGTTTTGTGATGCTTTCTCGATTCCATGCTCAAACAATGTTCCATTGCTGAACATGGGAAATGTTTTTAAGTAGTAGACACCAACCCATTCAGTTGGGTGTCGGTGCCATGAGACATGTTCTGCTTTTCCGTTTGTCCTAGCGAACCAACATCCAGCACTGTCCCATTCCAACAAGTCACCAGTTGCTTTTTCTGCTTCATCAATGAACCTGTCGAAAGCCCATTTGAATTGCGGATAAGCACCTTTTCCTACCTGCATTGCAAGCGATTGCTCTGCAGGGTGATTAGTAAGATTTTCTAGAAGTGGTTGACTTCCGTTTATTAGTTCTTTTCTTTGCTCTTTAGTAAAGAGATTCTCAACTAGGTAAAACCCACTCTTGGTTTTCTTCATCCCACTCGTATTCCTTTTCTGGTCCTTCGTCGTCAGGTAATGGAACAGGGGGAGCCCATTTGTGGTTGTCAGCATCCCAAGTCCAACTGTCGCCAAGTGGGAATCTTTCATACTCCCACTTCAAATTTTCTTCATCCCAAAACCAACATCGCCCATCGTTAGGTGCTTCACCGGCTGGTGATACCCAGTCTCCTCGCCAGTTAAGAGTCCATGAAGGGTACGGCTGAATACCTACAAAGAATTCACCGTCCCACTCGTCGCCTATTCCAGCGAAGCCTCCTCTGAATTCGGAGTTGTAACTGGTCTGCACCCATTTGGTGTCAGCACCATACATTCCTTGAAGGTAGCCTTTTCCTGTTTCTTCATCTTCGTGTCCTTGTTCATTTTTGATGTCTTTGTTATCGACAACAAGAACCCGAATAACCCGATTGTTTTCATCTAGTTCGCAAAAGTGAGCCATATCTAATCCAATGCGTATCGAACGATTATTGTGCCTGAGCCACCCGCTCCAGAGGACCTAGCCGGACCGTAACCAACCCCTCCTCCGCCGCCTCCAGTGTTGACAGTTCCTGCGTTTCCGTCAGAGCCACTTTTCGTGTAGTTGCCAGCACCACCGCCACCTGTTCCACCTGCACTATAAGTGTAAGTTCCTGTTGGACTGTCGTTGTAACCGCCAGCACCACCACCGCCTCCGTAGTAGTCGGTTGAACCATCCTTGTATGTGTTACTCAACCCCGGTCCACCTGTTGCTGGTCCTAAAAAATTAACGTGCCCACTAGTAGGTGTCGTTGTTGAATACCAAGGACTGAAACCATTACCTGCCGCTATTGCCCCCGGTCCAGTGAAAGTTCCACCTGCACCACCACCGCCAGAACCTTGACGACCCACATAACCATATGGAGAACCTGCGGGACCAGATGCTTGGTATGCGGGATAACCCTCCACCGGAGAATAACCTCCTGCGTTTCCACTCATCCATGGAGTACATGCTGTTTTAAGTGGATAGGGTTCTTGGGGACTGAACCCATAACCTGCACCACCGCTAGACCCACCGGGGTATCCGACGAATTGAGAATTGTAATAAGGGTAAGGACCACCAAAGTATGGATGGTAATAGTTGTAAGGGTTGGGTCGAGCCGGAGTATCGTACCAAGGTGTCGGGTAGGCATCAGGATGAACTGCTCCGCCTGCTCCACCACCACTTGCTTCAGCAGTAGGTGAATTACCCCACTGACTGTTAGTACCGGGGGTACAGTAACTCGAAGGTGTGTTACCTGTGCCTCCAGCACCAATAGTTATTTGATACTTTCCGTCTGACCCCGGTCCATCAGGGGAACCGCCTGTTGCAGAGACTGGGAACGGACCTAATGCTCTCGCACCACCTCCGCCTCCTCCGCCTCCTGAGTCCATTCCATAATACCCACCACCGCCGCCGCCTCCGGCTACAACTAGAACCTCAACATCAAAGTCTGTGGAGTAAGGTTCTACTTCAAAATAACCAGATCCAGTGAAGGTGTGGGCTACGTAGGTTTTACCGCTTTCTGTGTAGTCGGCTGAAGTGCCTCCAGAGGCATACTTACCTCCTCCTCCACCACCAGCAGTAAAAGTTCTCGAAGACCAGTCCGATACTTTAGAACTTGCAAAGAATTTTTTAATATCAGGCATGATGCTCCTAAGCTGTTATTCGATTAACGTACCCGTTTACCATAACAACATTCGCCGCCGCCGCAAAAGCCTGAACAACAAGACTGTTTTGAATAAGCAATCCGGGAACTATAAGAACCCAACCTGAATCTGCCGCTAATTCAATTTCAGTCAAATCATCAGGTGAAGCAACTCCGCCCCATTCTATTGTTAAAACACGAGCCGAAGAATCTGTATTGCAGGCATAAAGCCAAACCTCATCCCAGTCAGATGTTCCCGCTACAGCGGTGTGTATGTCATCACCCGCAGTTGCTGTCGTTGTCACTTTAATGTTTTTACCATTAGTGTTATGAGACAGTTTTTGTTTTGAAAAAGTTGCCATCTAAAAGCCTCCTAGCTTCCGAATATCTGCGAAGCTAAAATAATATTAGCATTCTCGTAACCGCCTGTTAAACCACCAGAAGTACCAGTCGTGTTAATAGAAGGCGTAGTAGTCCACGAAGTATTAGACGCACCCGACCCGACAAGAATAGCACCAGACGAAGCATTCGAATCAGTCAAACCTAACTTTGTTTCCAAAGCAACAATAGCGCCAGCATGATTAACATGCATGACATCATGCTCTTGACCGGTAGCGTCCATATCAGTAGTGGACGAAATGTCTGTCCGCTGTTGAGAACCGGTGGTATCTAACGCACCCGGATAAGCTGTAGCCATAAGACTAAGCCAAAGTTATATCTAGTGAACCAGCCGCAAGCGAAATCGTGTCACCAGCAGTAACAGTCTTAGACGCAGACACAGCACCAAAGAACAAAAGGTTCCCCGCAGAAGCATGATCCCACACACCTATATGAGTCACAGTGCAACCCGGCATGTTAGTGAACTCCTCATCAGACGAATTGTCTATAGTACCTGCTGTAGCATGAGCGGCATTGAAAGTAATCGCTTGCCTAGCGTAAGACCCACCAGAACACTCAGCACCAGACCCATCTTCATCAGGGTTAGCTGTATGCAACGAAAGGTACACAGCAGTAGGTGCCCAATCTGCTTGATCGCGGAGAACATAGTCTAAAACTTTATTCTCCAAATAATTTGACATTGCGGCCATAAAAAACTCCTAAAAGGTTTGAACACGTTCCCCCCTATGATATAAATATATACGCACCCCGTCCACATCACAGGGCAATAAATATAAAACGAGATGTGCGAACCCTTATCAGGTTCCGTTCGCCCGTCAGAAGGGCTTCCGACCCCTACAATCAACTCAAGTAGAGGCAGAGTAAAACGTGATCGCTCGAACTCAAAGTGGAACCGTACTTAAAACGGCCGGATGGCACCCAAGGGGAAACTATACTCAAACAAAAACACAACAAACCGGTGTCCACGCACAGAAAAACAAGCCAGACACATATATATACAACCCCCTGCGGGTACATCCCCCCATCAGAAACCCCGAACCCCTCTCAATCC
>Ga0208011_1000137_pt1 | contig 32428 bp, 51 predicted proteins | sample 7_EtaG_FD_184080 | JGI IMG/M metagenome (GOLD analysis project Ga0208011, IMG submission 184080) | Marine viral communities from the Subarctic Pacific Ocean - 7_ETSP_OMZ_AT15161 metaG (SPAdes) (version 2) | ecosystem: Environmental > Aquatic > Marine > Oceanic | place: Pacific Ocean | collected...
TAAAGCATAAAAATCTGTTGCAGCTAAAAGTCTATTTCTATCTTCTCTTAACTTAGCAATAGCTCTATCGTATGCACCATTGTTCCAAGCTGTCTCAGCATTATCCGCAGCTGTTTCTTCTTCAGCTGTGAAAGCTACTACATTTCCATTGATTAAATGATGTCTTGCCATGTTTTCTCCTTATTAGTTAATTCCATATAAACAAATATCTCCAGCATCTATGTTGCCAGAACTCATTGAAAATTGTACTGCATCAATTGCTGATGTAGTATTCCCATATCCAGCAGTAAATCCATCCATTGCAAAAGCTGGATAATGTGGCGTAAATCTAGAAATAAAATGTTTAACAAATGTAGTAGAACTTGGATTAAATAAATGTAAAAAACCATCTCCACACTCATCATTAGATGTACTCATTGTATCTCCACCTAAAGGTGAAGAACCTGTGCCTTGTGCTAAATCATAAGCTGTTCTATAAGATAAAGTTGTGGCACTATCAGCTTCATTATGGTAAGCATAAAAAGATGTGGTAGTTTTTGCAACATTATAATTTGAACCACTATCAATAGAAAAATTTATTCCAAAAGATGCTTCGGCTGATGGATGAATATTTTTAAATGTAAATAAGTATTCCTTGTAAGTATCATCCAAGACTACATCACTTGTTCCATCTACAAAAGATACAGTTGCAGAGCTAGAAGCTGTTAGCTTTTTAATAAATGTCATACTACCTAATCCTGTAATACTTCCAAAGGTAGTAGCTGATCTTACACCTCTATTATTTAATTTAACTAAAGCCATTAACTATCCTTAATTCCATAGAGTTTAATTGTGCCAGAATCTATATTTCCTGATGACATTGAAAATTGTGCTGCATCAATAGCAGCAGTTACATTGCAATAACCAGCAGCATAATAATCTTCTACATAAACTTCTGGATTACCATAGTGAACTGATCTAACTATAAAATGTTTTACGAATGTAGTAGAACTTGGGTTGAAAAGCCAAAGCTCTCCACAACCACATTGATCGTTATCATTTCCTATATTGGATGTAATACGTTGTACTCCTGTACTTTGTGCTAGATCATTAGATGCTTTATATGCTAATGATGAGTCATCTGATTCAAGATGATATGCTTCAAAAACAGATGAAGTTTTTGTGGCATCATAAGATGAACCACCATCTCTAAAATTTACTTGAAAATGAACACTATCAGTTGCTGGATGAACATTAATAAACTTAAATAAATAAATAGGATATGTGCTGTCCAAGACTACATCTGATGTTCCATCAACAAAACTAATAGTTGCACTTGAAGATGCTGTTTGTTCTTTAATTAAAGTCATAGCACCAGAAGTTAAGCTAGAAGCTGCTGTAATAGCACTTATAGAATTGTTGTTGTATTTAACTAATGCCATTAAGAAACTCCATAAAGTTTGAAAGTTCCAGCGTCTATATTTCCTGAGTTCATTGCAAACTGAACTCCATCAATTGCTGCAGTTACATTACAATATCCAGCTATATATTCATCTTGATGATAATCTACATAGTAAGTATTAGATGTTCTTGCTATAAAATGTTTTACAAATGTAGTTGAAGATGGATTAAATAATTTTAATTCTCCACTACAACATTGATCGTTATCTGAACCAATGAATATTCCTAATCTTTGTGCTGATGTACTTTGTGCTAAATCACTATCTGTTCTATAAGCTAAATAAGTTTCTCCATCATCCTCTGCATGACCAGCTCTAAAAAAAGTTGTAGTCATAGTTGCATCATAAGCTGTACTGCCATCTCTAAAACCTACTTGAAGATGTGTTCCATCTGCTGATGGATGAACATTATAATATTTAAACACATACTCATCATAGGTATCATCAATTCCACTTGTAAAAGAAATTGTAGAACTACTTGATGCAGTCTGCGTTTCTAATAAAGTCATAGCACCACCAGAAACTGCTGATGGTAAAGCTGTTATACTAGCAAGAGAGTTATTATTGGCTACATTGATTGCCATTGATTACTCCTTTGGATATTTATCTTTAGTTACTTTAATAGTAGCTTTCCAACCATCAATTCCATTGTGATAGATGTCATCAAGTTGATCTTTAATAGATGGATATTCTTCTGCTCTATCTCTTTGATATTTTTTATTATCATAAACAGTTTGAAGTTCTGCTTGTTTAGTAATAATTTGATCTTTAGTAATACTTGTTGGATTTCCATCATGCCAAATTATTTTATTAACATCTTCATTATCAATAGTCATTTGTGCGTCTGATTTAATTGCTAAAATTGCTGTTGCTATATCTATCATTATGCTCCTATCTCCATTACTATTATTGATGATGCACCTCTTGAATAAGGAGCATTATCATCATCACTATCTCCACCAGTTCTATTAAGATAGCCAGTTTTAGTTGTGCCACCAGAGGCATTTTGTGTGAACCATTGAAGTTTATAAGTTTGCTCAGATGTGCTTGATGGTGAATCTAAATATGAGTAATGAGCATTTGTCATGTGATTTCCATCACCTCTTGGACCAGTAGAAAAAGATGTTCTGGTTCTGCTACTAGCTGCGTCTCCAATAGAAATGGAAGTAGATTCTCTAACTAATTTAATAGTTTGAGTGCTTACTCCAACAGCAGATCCAATTCCACCTAAAGAAATAAGAACTAAAATTTTACTGCTTGTTGCTGATGGTGTTATATCAACAGTCATACCAGACATATCTTCAAAAGATTCAGATGTAGTTGATGTTGTATCTGATTTATGTGTTTGAACTACTTGTAAAACTTTTCCTTTACCAACTAAAGACGCATCCACTCTTTTAAGAACACCAGCATCTGAAACCAAAAACTCATCAGTTGCTGCTGGAGCTACTGCCAATTCTGTTTCTCCAGAAATAATATCCTGTGCCAATTTTGCATTGGTTACAGTTCCATCACTTGGAGTTCCAAGATCAAGAACATTACCTAACAAGATTACAAAGTCTATAACATCGCCTGTTGCTAAATTACTAGCAAAAGTAAGTGTTGAACTTGATACTGTAAATGAAGTTACTGGAGCTTGTAAAATTCCATTAAGTGAAACCAACATATGATTTGCACTTTCAGGAACTACATTTGTTGAGCTTACTTGTAATGTGTATGCTGCTTGTCCATTGACAACAGTAATTGCATCACACTTTTGAAAGTTTCCTACTATTGGTTCTTTTCCTATATATGCCATAAATTAATCTCCAAATAATGCTGATATTTCAGCATCGGTTAAAGCATCGCCTGATTTTAATTTAGCTTTGCCAGATGTTCTTGTATTTGCTTTAGTTGTTTCTTCATCTTTTAATTCTTGTATCTTTGCATTTACATCAGCTTCACTTGGTATAGTTGCACCTTCTTTAATAATTTTAATATATTGATACTGCATACGATCTTTATTTGGAATTTTATTTCCACTATCGTTATGAGTTTTCCAACCATACCAATTACCACCATTAAAAGTATGTAATGCCTCTTGTAAATAATCTCTATCCATTTTATGTATCTCCTAATCTTGTAAAAACACCCATTGTGGCGTTGTCGTTAGTTGCTCCATAAACATTGATACTAGCAGCTCCAGCATGAAATTGAACTTTATGAGTGCTTGTGTTTGTTACATCCATAATAAAAGTACAATACCCACCACTATAAGTGTTATTACTTGAAGTTTGTTGAATAAAGACAGCAGCAGATGCAGCTCTATCATAACTACTTCCATCAGTTGTAGTTTCAAGATCGCAAGTTATTCCTCTATTATCGCCATTGTAATAAAAATAAGCAAGAAATTCTATTCTCCAAATTCCTGTTGATGGAAATGTAAAAATACCTGAGCTTTCTGTCATTCCAGTTCCTATCACACCAGCTCCATCTTCATCTGCTCTTTCCCAATTAGATGAAATAGGGTCTTGTTCTCCAGTAGCAGTAGCACTTATTCTCCATAAATCTACAACAGCAGATGCTGTTTTAATATACGAATAATCCATTCGCTTTAACACGCCTGAGTCACTCACTAAGAATTCATCTGTGTCTGCTGGTGCTGCACCTAAAGCTGTGTCTGCTGAAATTATATCTTGTGCTAGTTTAGCATTAGTAATAATTCCATCTGCTACATCAGAACTTGTTAAAGGTGCGTCTGTTGGTTTTTTACCTATAAAAGCCATCTTATGTTATCTCCATTATAGACAGAGTGCCAGAAACTTTATCAGATACTGAACAATCTATGTTTAAATAATCTGTTGTTTCCATAACTACTTTTCCACCAGATAAAAGCTCTAATGAACTTCCAGCTGGAATAGTTACATCCTTCACTAAGAAAGATGTTGTGTTAGTTACATTGTTTGCTCCGCCTCTGCTTCCTGTATCACTAACTAATTCTACTTCAACAGTAACTGCTGAAGAATGAATATTAGTTAGGATTAAACCAAGTACAACTGTTGTAGTTGATCCAGCTGCAGTATACATTTTGTATGGTGTGCCAGCTGAAGATGGTTCTGCTGCAAATGTAACAACTTTAAAAGTATTTGCCATTTTTATCCTCCTATTATCCTAATGCGATTGCTAGAGCTGTCGGATCATCTAAAGTACAAGCTATCGTAACTGTATCTGTAGAACTTCCAGTAGTCGTAATATTCGCACCAGCCGCTATCGTTAAAGTGTTGCCATTTGTTATTGATTGTGAAGATCCAGATGAGCCAGCAACAGTAAAGCTCGTCATAGATCCGTCTGTTCCAGAAAAACTAAAGTGTACTCCTACTCCATCGTCATCCGAGAATGAACCAGAGCTAACAACATGAGTAACTGGAACTTTTGTATATCCACTTGCATCGGTAACTGAACCAGAAACTTTAAAGATAGCATAAGTTGAAGGTGTACCTTCTTTAGTTATGGTTACAATTCCTTTTGCTGTGGTATTAGTTATGTCATCCCAAGATTGAACATAACCAGAAATATCAGCTGAAGCATCATCAGCATCATCGACATATAAAATTGAAACACTAGATAGAGTTGCGTGATTAAAAGCTATTTTTCCAGCACCTGGATCGGCATCAGAAGTTGTGCTTTCCCAAGTCATTGAAAGTTGAGAGTTTGTTCCACTTGCGCCTGTCGACCCCGTAGACCCAGTACTTCCAGTACTCCCAGTCGACCCCGTGTCGCCTTTATCTCCGTTTCTTGTAAAGTGAACTGATAACTCGTCTGCTGATGAAAAAGTATTATTAGATGCTAAATGAGTAACTGTTAATTTGTTATAGCCACTAGCATCAGTAGCAGAACCAGTTACCTTAAATCTTGCATAAGTCGTTCTGTCGTTAATATCAACAATGTGAATATAACCTTTAATAGTTGATGTGCTATCATCCCATGTAATCGTATCAGCTTGTGTTGTAACTCCATTAGCATCAGCGTCATCAATATAAATTACTGTTACACTAGCGTAAGTTCCATTGTTAAAAGAAATCTCTCCAGCACCAGGATCTGCATCACTTGTACCAGTATCAAATTTATAATAGTAACCAGGTATTGTTCCATCTTCTCCACTTGCTGAAAATGCAATCCAACATTTATCATCGGCAGTTAAAGTTCCAGCACCATCAATATAAACTAATGTAATTTTTGTATAACCAGAAGCATCCGTTACAGCTCCAGTTACTTTAAAAGTATGCCAAGTATCTAAAGTATTGGCTTTTGAAATTCTTATTCTTCCTCTGTTAGTGTCGTTACCAGCAACATCATCCCAAGATTGTACCCAGCTTGAGACATCCGTTCCATTATATTCAAGATCATCAACATAAGCGATAGTTGCACTCGCAATTGTTGCATTATTTAATCTAAAATATCCAGCTCCAGGATCACTATCAGTTGTTGTTGTTGAATATTGAAACATTGCACTATCTCCTCCAGCTGGAAGAAAATCAGCAATAGTTGTTAAATTTCCAGAACTATCAAATCCTAAAGCCTTAGATGCTCTGTCTGTTGCACTATCTGTAAATTCAGATGTAGTAATAGTATTTGTTCTTGAAACTTTAAATGATCTATCTAATTCTTCTTGCAGCTCTTGTGCTTGCATTAGAGCTTTATCTAAAGCATCTTCGTGAGTTTCAGCTGGAAACGGATCGTTTGCTACATAATCTGTTTCTTGTGTTAAAGCTGTGTTTCTTAAAAGAACTAAAGTCGTTCCAGACGCTGGAGCCGTAACCATAGTTACTGTTCCGCCTGCTGCTCCATTATCAGAAATACCATAGTTAGTAGATCCAGTTCCTTCGGTTTTAATTGTTTCAGTTCCAGTAGCCGATCTTTCAATTACTGTAATTTCATCTGTTGTGTTAATTGGAAAAGTATAAGTAAACGCAGTAGTGGAACCATTACCACTAAAACTGTTTTTAATATTTGTTGTGCTTATTGTCATTTGTTAAACCCATGTAGTTCATTAATAAATCTTTCTTGTGCAATATTAAGCGCACGATCGAACATTCCATTTAATAGGAGCTGTTCAAATACTTCAGAGCGAATGTTTGAAACTTCTTTAAGAATGAGCATTTTCTTAAAGTAGTCATTGGGAGCATTTTTATACTCCTTGGAAATTATAAATTTTTCTAAACCACTCTTTACCAAAGTTCCAGCTATTCGTCTATACTCTGATAATTCTTTGTGGTTTAAATCAACTGTTATTTTACCTCTAGGTAGTTCACTTAATTGCTTTTGTAAACGATTATTTTTAGAATGTTTTGCTTTTAGAGCCTCCATTTTTAAAGGATCTAAAATAAGATATTTTCTTATTTCCTTAATATTTGGCATCATTCTTGTAAGCTCGCCATGTAAAGCTTGAGATATATCTACATCTCTTTTCTTTCTAATAAACCTATAAGCATGTTTTTCATGACCAAATATATCATAATCTTTTGGCGCATCTATTCCCATGCCAGGAGTATTATTTTTAATGTTTTGTATCATTCCACCAATAGTCATTTCATTGGTAGTTATTTCAGCAGCATCCTCGCCTCTAAGCTGTTGTTCCCATCTGGATACTTGTCTTGTAATTCCAGGAGTTAATGCACTTTCAAATATTCTTTTACCAGACTTTGCAAGATTGTATAAAAAATCTTTATCTCCAGATAATATTTTAAAATATTCTTTAGATTGTTTTGTATAACTTTTATTAAAAAAGTTTTCCCCAATAGAGATTGCAAGAGCTGTCATAGCTTTAGTCCAAGCCTCTTTATCTCCGCCATGATCCCATATCTCTCTACCAAGCTGCATTATATCTACTGCTTGTGAAAGCATTTGACCAAATGGATCTACACCATTGTAAGACACAACAGTATCCCCAATTATAAGAGAATTACTTGGTACATCTAAAGCTTTCTCTAAAGCGTATGGTTTAGATGGAATTTTTTTATTTTTTTCAACATTTTTAATACTTGCATTGGTACCAGTAGCAGTTCCAAAATAACCCATGGATCCAGCTGACATAATAAACATAGTACCGATTGAAAGCTTAGCAAGAGCTAAATCTCTAGTAGCTCCACCTTGTTTAAATTGTGTACCCCAATTAGTAAAAAGATTTAAGCCAGGTGTACGTTCAGCAGAATATCTTAATATGTTTGTAGGTGTTTGAATAAACGTAATCATATATCTACCAAGCCATAGTTTTCTGATTTGTTTAACTCCATGCGCTCCTTGAGAAAGCTTGTCTCCTTTAACACCTGTAGGAGTTTGGAATGTAATATATTGAGCCTCTTTAAATGCTGCCTCTTGCGCCTCTTTACTTGGATGAGAAACAAAATCAGCAATAAAAGCTCCAGCATCTTTTTCTGTTAATCTACCCTCTTTCATTAATCTAAAAGCTTTTCTCCAACCTAAAGAATATAATTCAGATCTATAAGCAAGTGTTTTAAAAAATACATCTCCAGCGTTTAGCGATTTAATAGGTAAACCATTTAATGTTGCAATTTTACCAATTACATCTGTTGCTTTTGCTATAGTATTATTTTTAATACCAAGTGTACTAGCATTAAATACACTTGATGGAGCTTCTACTTTAGAACCAGCTACTAAAGTTTGTTCTCCATTAATAGCTTTAAAGAATTGTTCTATAGCCTCAGAGTAAGCCATCTTCTGACCATAATGTTTAGCATACCCCTCAAAGTGAGCTACACCATCAACTCTATTAATAAGTCTATTAAAATTAGATGCCAAACTTCTTTCAAAGTTTGCATTAAACAATGTAAATGTATTACCACTTATGTTTTTAACGTGAGTAATAGGATTTGATAAAATTAAATTTATAAAACTTTCGTAAGCAGCGTTTGATAATTTTGTATCAAAACCAGTATTATCAATAAATTTAGCTCTCTTATTTTTAGGAAGAGATAAATACATTTTAGCGGTTTGAGCTATATCATCTGCTCCACCCATTTTCTCTAAGGTGTGAGTCATATTTAATTCAGCAAAACTAGAATCAGAAAATCTTGTAGATTGAGATGTTAATTGCCATTCTCTTAAAGCTCTACCAGCATCTGATCTTATTGCTGATAATTTTTGATGAAGATTAGCAACAAGTGCCATTTCTTGTTTAAATAAAATTCTATCAGCATCTGCGCCATTAACAGCTTTCTTTGCTAATTCATCTAGTTGTTCAACTTTAAAAACATAAAAATCTCTAAAAGCTCTAATCTTAGATGGTGGAGGTATTTCTCCAGGTTTTGTTGCAAGAAAATCAAAACTTAATTTTGACTTATCTTTACTTAAAATATTTGCAAGCTCGTCAATATCTTTATCTTTTGTTTTAGTATTTAATTTATCTTTATAAAGTTTCTCATGAGCAGCAATCATATCATAAATGTCTTGATCGCTATTAATGTATTTAATGTTAAATGTGTTTAAATGTTTTGAGTCTTTATAAACACTTGTTGATTTTGGTTTAACAAGATCTAAAATTACATTTGCTTCTTTATCTGTAGGTTTAATTAAATAATTATTCTTTTTTGGAATAGATGTACTTCCATCACTTGAAATAATATTTCCACCTTCAGCTTGACTAGCTCCCTCAGTAAGCTCTTTAGCCTCTCCAGAAAAATCTGTCTTATCTTTTACTATAGTAGATTCATCTATCTTTTTAGGTTTACCCTCTGCCTTAGATATAATCTCAGAAGATTTTTTTAAAATATTTGAGACTACAGGTTTTGTTAAATCTACAATGGGTTTTATAACCCCTTCTTTTAATATTGGTCCGACCATTTTGTGATAATTGGGATAGAATTTATCCCATTTTCCTTTCTTCTATACTAAAATTTGTTTATTGTGTAGCACTAATATATAGCACCACTACCTTTTTTTTCTGTTTCAATAATAGCGTTTTTTCTAATAGTACCTGTTTTAATTGTTGCTGAACCCTCAACCGCTGGAGATACTAAATCATATACATATTGAATCTGATTATCTAAATCATTATTAAAATATTCATCTGGAATTAATCTTCCTGTAACCAAACCTCTTTTAAAATTTTTTAATCTAGCTTTATTTGTTGGAACTTTGGCATAAACTAATTTAATGGTATAACCATTTTGATTGAATTTATTAACAACATTCATTACTTTTTCCTGGTTTTTACCTATAATAGGATAAACTACATTATCCCCATTTTCTGCAGCCATAGTTAAAACTCTTTCTGTTAAAAACTTACCCTCTTCATGAACGGCTGATGTAGCAGATGTATTTTTTTTACCTGTTAAAGCTAATTTAAAATCATCTGAATCAATAACTTTTGAACCAAAGTGTTCAGAAATTACTTCTCCTTTAACAGATTTGCCGCTAGCAGGAGAACCAATCATGATATGAACAATCTTATCTTTTTTAGATGCTCCTGTACCATAATAAGTATTTACCGCATTATCGTATCCAATGACTTCAGTACCATTAAAATCAAACTTTCTATTTGATTGCCAATTAGGATCCATAAATTTATTAGCTGTGGATTCTAACTCTCCCTTTTTCTGATTCTCTATTACCTTTTTGATATTTTTGTCTTTTTTAAGTATTTCAATAGAGGCATCGCCAATATTTGGTTGACCCTCAAGCTTAACTACATCTGTAGCTGTTTTTATATCATCTACGTTAGGATGTTTCTTTGGAATGAAACCGAGCATTTTTTCATCTTGTTGTTGAACCATATCCTCAGATAATTTTTTAATCTGTTTTTCTTCTCCTAAATATTTGAATTTTTCTCTAGGAGGCATTTTTGAAATTTTATAATATCTATAAACTTCACGAATACCTCTAAATAATTTTTCAAATAAATAACCATCAGCAGCTCTTGGTATAAATTCCAACATACCCTCAAGACTAACCCCACTATCAGCATATTTTTCGTCAAACTTTTTAAGGGAATCCATGGCTTTAGAATCTCCTAAAAATTTAGAATACGCATCACTCACTAATAATTCTTCATTTTTAAAACCCATACCAGATGCAAACATCCAGGCTAACATATTAGCTTGAGGTACTCCTATTCCACCTTGAATTAATCTGGATCTTGCAAGAAATAGATACGGCATAGCTTGAAACATATAGCCAGTTAAATTGTTAGCAAAAGTTTTATCTCTTTCCGAATCCAGTTTATGTACTCTTTCAGATAATTGTCTTAATGTTAAATTAAATGGTTCTGGTCCAATGTTTGCTTCAGCTACCTCATTAATAAAAGGTGTTAATCCAGGAAAAGCTTTTTCTGTATTTTTAACTCCATTTTCAATTCCTTTAAAAATTCCATACAAAGCATCTTCTGGTAGGTTAGCAAAAAAACTTGGTAAGTTTTCTGTAAAAAATTCCTTAGTCGTTTCTAATGATTTTTGTTTAGCTTTAATTTCTACTTCATTATAAAAAGGTATATTAGTACCAGATATTGTTTGATCTTTACCAGCTTGATTAAAATAAAAATTACCAGTATCTAAACCAAGATTTTCAGCAGCACTAAAAGCACTTGAATTAAGTAGATGCTCTTGTTCGTATAAAGGTGTTAAAGTTTCTTCTAAGCTTTCAGTTATATTAAGTTCCATTAATTTTTCTTCATTAAGTTTTTAATTATTGATGATAATCCTCCAGCACCCTCTCCAGCTGCAAATTTTAATCTATCTTCTGGTAGAATTGATGGATCTGATACTGCATATTTATATCTTATAATATATAGTTTATGAGCTTTATCTAAGTTATCCATTTCAAATATAAATTCTTCATGGTTTAAATTTCCTTCTTTATAAAGTTGTGCAATTTTACTTCTTTTATCTATAAAATAAGGTTCTCCTCCAGCTGATATAATTTGGTTAGACCAATTACTTTCTTCTGCAAAAGCGGGTAAAGGAAAGACAGTTAAATTTGGTAGAGCAGCTCCTGGATTAAATTTAGCAATCGTTTTAAACATAGCATCAGTTACATTGTTTCCTTTATTCATAACTAAATCATCAAAATATTCTATTGCTTGTCCACCAATAGCTTTAACTGTTCTTGAATCTTCTCCAATACCAAACTCATAACTATCACTAGCAAAAAATATTGCTTTCATTATAGATAAAGTAGATTTGTATTCAGAATATAATTCAGAATCTTTTTTAAGTTTATTAATTTTAGTTATAGCTTTACCTGTAGCTTCAGCTGAAAGATTTAAAAAACTTAAATCAGATTCTTTAACCTGTATTCTTTTTTGTAATGCTTGTAATTCAATAGGAGTATCTGATGTTAAAATTTCATTATTAATATCATCAATTAATCTATCGTCATCTAATAGAACCACTCCAGCTCTGTAATCAATTAGTTTATGATACATTGTCTCATCAATATCATTATTAACAAAAGCTCTTTTAAGTTCTTTATAAGTAATTAATTTATCTGAAAAATCTTGATTGTTAGCATTTTCGTTAAAATCTTTAATTCTAACTGCTAGTTCAGCAAAATTATTTGCTTGGTCATCAAGAGTTTTAGCATCTATAATTTGTTGATCTTTTATTTCAGCCTCAATATTTTCAGCATGGTTTTCGTATGCTTTTTCTAATATCCATTTAGCTGAATCTTTATCTTTAACATGATCGGTTACAATTTTAGGATTATCAATAAGAGATTCTGGATCATTGGTAGCAAGCATTATAGCTGCATTCTGTTGGATCTTCTCGTTTTGTTCGTTTTCTAATGTTATCCAATCCGCTGACTTATAAAATAATTTATTATTTTCGTCTGAAAAGTAGCTTGCTATTCTATCTTTAGCAGCATTAACTTCCCACACATTATTAGAACTACCAATAGTTTTTTGATTTTTCGCTAACATAATTTTATCTTTTGCTTTTTTTTCATCAATAACATTATTAGCAATTGCTTTTTCTAAATCTAAAGATTTTGCAGATAGGTTTGTTTTAAACCAACTATTAACTTTATTCCTAACTGCTGTATTTTGGTCTATTAATAATTTATCTTTTAATAAAGTATTAATTACTGAAAAACTATTTAGATCGTCTGGGTTAGATGATCTGTCAAAATGAATAGCTTGTTTAGCCATACTACCCTCTAAAGTAGAAGTTATATCGCTTGCTTTATTTGAATCTTTTGTTTTTTTAACGAATAAAGCTAAATCAACAAAAGCATCTCCTGCAGCAGCAGATGATTTAGTAGAACTATAAACTGAACCAGGAGATACAGCTAAAGATGTTGCGGATACATTTGTTGTTTTTGTATCTACTTGTGCCTGTGATTTATATAATTTTATTGCCATTATTATCCTTGCATACCTGTATAAACAGACATTCCTGTCGTTAATAATGATTGACCCGCATCAAAGTAACTTTGTCTTTTAGCAAGTTTACCTTCCCATTGAGCTAGCATACCTTTAGCCTCGCTTAATTTTGCAGCATTTTCTGCTCTAGCTTTACCAGCCTCTGCATTGTATTTCATAACTTCAGCATCTGTTTTTAATTCATAATCTTGATCTATATAAGCATCAATAGGAGTTCCAGAAAATGTAACTCCGCTTGCAAGATAAGAAACTTTTAATTGATCTCTAATTTCTTCTGCTGATCTTTCAAATCTAGGTTTGTCAAACTTTTCGTAAAAATTCCAAGCTTGATCTTTTTCTTGTCTTTGTATAGCAGCATCTCTTTCGTAAAGCTTTTTATTATAAGCTCCTACTTTCTTTGCTGCTTTTCCACCTTGTAAAATACTAATAAATGACATTAATAAACCTTTGCGTATAAGTAATAATCTGAACCATCTGGACCATATTGTTTCATTAAACCTTCTCTTTTAAATCCTAACCACTCTGCAAATCTAATTGCTTTATCACAATCTGATTTAACAGATGTTTGAATCCTTTTAATTTTATTATTTGTTGCCAAATAATCTGTTCTAATTTTTATAGCTCTAGCGCAAGTTATAGGATATTTCCATATTTCCTTGCTTGCGATAACCCACCCCTCAGCTACATTATCCCAAAGATGATTTACACCTCCTGCCGCAATGGGTATGTTATTCACAGTACCAGTAAACGACATTCCAACTTCTTCCATAGAGACCACATACTTATGATGTTCTGGTCTTAATTCTAATGCTGGCTCGTTCATTCCTAAACCAAGAATAGATTGAGCATGTTCGCTTTTAAAAGGTATAATTTCAACTTTAGACATTCTCTGTTTCCAACCTAGGATAAATTCCTAGAATTGTCATTGGCAGAGCTTGTGGTTGTTGAACATAAACTAAACCCTCTGTACCATAATCGGAATCAAATTCTATAAATTTATCTCCTGTAAACAGCGGTACTGGTAAATTCATGCTTGCCGAGCTATCTCTAAAATCTATAGCAGTTAGATTATCAATATTGGGTCCAACGCTGGCACCAACTGTTTCATGAAATCTAACCGATAAGTCATAAATTCTTTTTGTTTTTGTTTGTGTTGTTTCTGTGTAACCTTCATCTAATCTCATTGTCTGTAAATCAGATGAATATAATAATCCTATTTTAGCTTCTTCAGAAGAAGTGTCTATTGTAACAGCACCCGATGATACTGTTTTATTATTTTGTGCTGCACCATCTCCAATTATTGCAACTGTTTCTCCTTCTAAATGATCTAATCCAGATAAACTTGTTGTAGAATTTCCACTATAAGCTAAACCAGAATCTACATAATGAAATTCTGTTAAGTCTTTACTAAAATCAAATGGAGTAAAATATTCTACATAACGTCTTACAGCACCATTAATCCATCTTTTAACTATAACCCAAACTTGATCTTCATCACTATCTCCATTAATAATTGCAACACTTTCTACTTCCGCATGTTTTAAAATATTATCTGTTTGTTCAGATGTGTGAGCTGCTGTTAAATTAACTGGAGTTAATAAGTTAGATTTAGCATAAAGTTGAAACTGATTATCATCTACTTTACCCACATAATATTTTGTGTTTTCAGATAATCCTGTAATTGATGTTCCAGTATTATCATAATAAATAATTTCTCCAGATTGCAAACCATGTGAAGAAGAATAAATCATATCAGTTTGAATATTTACACCTTGATAAATATACTGCGTAGTATCTGAGCTAGGAGCTGAAGTAAAAGATATGGCAGTTCCCGCTGTTGCATTAGCTGATGTGGTTGCTAATTTAATCGTATTACTATCTGATGCTATTGTGTAATAAAGATTTGAATTATTTAATCCACCTATAGCATTAGATCCAGCATAATAATAAACTGGATCGCCAGTAGATAATCCGTGTGATGTTAAAGTTATAGTGTTGTTAGTTGTACTAACTATTGTTGAATTAGATGTAAAAGAAATTTGTTGTTGTATAATATTTTTTGTAGTATCAGACTTTCCGCCAAATATATGACGATGCCAGGCTACTACTTGCTCTAATCGATTGTATGTTAGACCTGCTAGCACTCCATCGGTTCTAACACACCAGACTACCGAATAAGGCTCCTGTTGGTAATCCATTTGAGTAATGCCCGATTCCGTTATATGTTCCGACAAGATTGTCATATCTGGAGCCTGATAGCCATCTGTGTCAAAGTTATATGCTAGCTCTCTTATCTTTCTCTTCGCTCTTTGAAGAAAGATTGTGGCATTACCAATCGATAGTGCATCTACTCCCGCACTTCCGTAATTAGATTGTTTTCTAATGTTAATATTTGTTGGTGTTATAGCGTCTTGTGCTGAACCAGAACTAACAGCATATTCGCCACCCGTTGTCATACAAATTAAAGTTCTTGTAGCTTTTAAAGATTTAATCGCATTTACTTGGTTTGATGCAATAGTATAAACCATAGCATCATCAGCATTTGTTCCAGATGTCATATTCTCATAATCCCCAGATTTTGAAAAAAATAAAGTTTGAGGTTGATCTGTTGTACTGGCAAATACTAATCGTTGTTCAAAGAAAGAAACGCAAGACGGATGACCCGTGGTATCTGAAAAGGAACCAAGTTGCCATGATGCAGTAGCATCGGTATTGGCAAATGCTTTTGTAATTGTGCAGACTACAACTGTGGTATTAGTTCTTCCTGTAATTACTGCCTCGCCACTATTAAATTTTAAAATTCTTCCAACATCTGTTGTCGCCCAACCAACTCCACCATTAATTCCTGTAATTGCACTAGCTGTAAAATTGACGCTAGTTCCCGTTCCAGAGGATGCGGGAGTTATAGTAGTTGCCGTGGTATTGGCATCCATGTAGGGTCCAGTTTCAGCAAAGTCTACTTCTGATAATGTCCAGGAAGTATGACCCGTTCTTGTAAGTTTTGAAACTTCATGGCTACTATGACAGATATACATAGTGTCAGCAGATTGCGCAAATTTCAAATCAAATAGTTGTGCTGTCGTATAATTAGTTGTGATTTGATAAATTTTGTTAGCAGTACCTGCTGAAGAATATGTTGTGTAAGAAGATGAATCAATATCTGTGCCATCAACATTTTGCAGTTCAAAAGTATTGGTAGTTTTATCAGCTACTTTAAATGTTTTGCCATTTACTTCTGTCATACCCACAACACTTGTAATAGTTATAAAGTCTCCATTAGAATAACCATGAGAACTAGATGTAACTACAGCTGGGTTAGCTTTAGTAATAGCAGTAATAGTTTTGTCGCCTTCTGTAATTTGACCATTATCTTTAAAGAAACGAATGTATTGATTGCCAAATTCTAAAACGTAAGTTTGTTCAGTTGAAAATTCAAAAGGAATAAGTCTTGTTTTATTAGCGGATGTTTTAATTTCAGATACAAAATAAGTACCTGGTCGTCTTGTAGCTGGTCCATGAGGAAGAACTACAAAGTTTTCTAACCTAGTACATCCACTAAAGTATTTCTGAAAGTCTGTTCTTCCTTCCATACGAGAAGAAAGCTCCCCAGCACTAAAGCTAGGAACTGATAAAAGTTGTTTTCCCATATTATGTTCTTGAGTTTATAAAGTCGTCTGCTTGTATTTGATCTGTTGGTCCAAGTGTTTGATCTGTATTAATACCACCTTCTCCTGCGTCTGTGTGTCTTGCCTCAGATAATTTGAATTGGTATTTTTCATTAAACATTTTTGTTACCTGTAGATTTGCAGTAATTGAATAAGCTATATCTGCTGCTAATCCCGCTGAAATTGTTTCTCTTAATAAAACATCCATCTCATTTGGGTCTGTAATTTGAGATATATAAATTAAATAAAGCGATGATTCAGTTGATAATATTTTTCTACCTTCAACTTTGTAATTGGTATCATAAGCATTAATACCTAATACTCTTAAGCAATCCGCTGGTAAAGTATATTGATAAGTAAAACCCCAAGTTGGAGTATCGCTATCTTGAGCTAATAAAATTCTTTTAACTAAACAGTTCCAAGGATGTGATCTAAATACTGAATCTCTAACTGTTGTATATCTTTCATTGCATATTCTTGCATTTTTAGAATTTTCAGTAAGAGCTGTAATAGAACTAGCTCCTAATTGATTGAGTGCAGAATTACAAATTGAAATTACTGATGCCATGTTAATCCTTTTTAATTATATATTTTCTTCTTAATTTTCTTGGTTTAACTAAAGCAAATATTTCAGCTTCAGTTAATTCTTGCTTTATATCAAAACCATAATGATACTTATTATCGTTTTTAAAACGATCTACTAAAACATATCTATAAATATGATTGTTATGTTTAAAATGTAAGACAAGTTTTGGTTTATCTAACTTTTTAATCATAAGTCTCCAGGCGGGTAGGTTTCCCATCCCCGCCTAAAGTTTTATTTATTAGTCAATAACGTAAGTTATGTAACCGCAAAGATCGTCTCCATCTACTAAAGCACCTATTGCTAAAGCAGTAATTTCAACGCCATCTCTACTTTCAAATGTATAAGTTCCACCTGTCAGCTTTCCAGCTGCGATGTTACTTTCCATATCGAAATATCCGACAGCATCTACGTCTAAACCATCCACTAAACCATCAACGTCTAATGCAACTGCATCTCCGTTTAAGTCTGTGTATGCTTTCCAACCAATATCCATTGTTTGTGAACTAGTTACCCAGTTACAATAGAATCTTGATAGACCGCCTAATATTTTAACTTTACCTGGAGGTAATTTCCCCAAAGTAACAGTTGAGTTTGCATCTCCCGCACCGTCTTGGTCATGTGTAAAATACAAGGTTCTTAATTTACCATGTTTATCTACAGTATTTGACTTAACGATAGGAGTAGCAGTTTCTATAGTGTACTCAGCACTTTTTTGTGTTGTAACAGCCATTTTATATTCTCCTATTTATTATGCTTCGTGACATGGAATTTGAATCACTTTTTTTTCTTCCATACGAACTGCCCCCAAACTCATCGCATAGTAAACTTGCGTTGAGTAAGATTTGTCAGCTCTTTCAGAGATTTTTGCAGATATATCTTTTCCGATACCTAATTTAATAGCATCTTCAGTATATGCAAAAACTAATCTGTCAGTTGTGTATGAACTATCCATGTTCAGTCTTGTTGACATTATGAACTCAAAACCTAAGAAGGTATTTACAGCTCCAGTTGCTAATGCTCTAACTGAGTTATAGTCTGAGCTAGTAACTTGTGTAGTACCTAATAGATCTGAGATCTGTTGTGGTCCGCAAACGATGTATCTTCTTAAAGAAGGGTCAACATCATTGTTATCTAAGATTTTCTTCGCAGCCAAAAGTTTAGTGATCGTCAAACCATCTGATTGGTCTGAAGTCGCTGTTTTTTGACTAGAAGGCAAAGCTGTAGAATCACCACCAGCAACACCAGTTGATGCAGATGCGTTGAACGCTGTTATAATAACATCATCCATTGCTCTATTCATCGCTGCTGCCGCTGCTTTAGCGTATGAACTTGTCGGGTCTACTAAAAGCCTAATTTTATCGACATCGTCAACTAAATCAGCCCATTCGTAGTCAGCCAAGCTCAATCTTCTTCTGCTATGAGGCGTATCTAACTGAGGTGTATCGCCATGTCTGCTCGTTCTTAATTGAGCAGCTGTAGCTCCGACTTGATCGAAGAAAGCGTTTTTCCCAGTAACAGATTCCACATCAACAGAAGATCTTAATTTACTTCCCATTTGTTGAGAAAGCATAGCAACATTCGAGCTATACTGCTCCACAAAAGAAGTAGTTATTTGTGAACTCATAATAAGTTCCTCCTTGATTGGTTGTGTTTATGTTAAATCGGATGATTATCCTTTCGGGTCGCTCCTCGATTTTAGTTCTCCTGGAACCTATACTTTCATAGTGTCAACTAGGGTCTTTCGATTATCCTAATTATTTTCAGCTATACGTTATTTTTTTGTTCTCGTAAAGCTAAAACTTCTTGAACTGCAGTTTTGTGGTTGGGATGGTTTTTATCCCAATAAGCCGAACCAGTAGCAGTTAATTCTCCAATTTGTTTGTTAAGTTGTTCTGGAGTTAAATAACTTGGTCCAGAAGGATTAACAAATTGATCTTCTCCCATTTTTTCTGAAAGAGATGCAAAAGCTTTTATTATAGATGGATGATCTCCTAATTTTGTACCATCAGCCATATTTAGATTTAATACATCTGGCTCGATATATTGTTTAGCCATTGCAGATGCAGCCTTTAATTTATTATCATAAGCTTGACCATATTCTTTTTTCAAAGCTATGACAGAGTCATTTCTAGCCTTTTCTGCTTTTGTATTATTTTCTTGAGTGGTTGCATCAACATTACCTTGATACCATTTAACCATTTCATTTGCCTGTTGTGGGAGTAAACCCATTTTATGTGCATGTTCTGCAAATGATTTTAAACCAGATTCATCAATTCCTTTTGTATCAAAAGAATATCCATCTGGAGATTCTGGTCTACCAAGTTTTGAATAAACTTCATTCCAATCATCTTCAGTTGCATATTTATTTGGAACTGGAATTTTATCAGCTCCTACCATTTTCTGTGCATGAATATAAGACTTTGCTAAACCTTGTATATCTTTAATATTTTCTAAAGATTTATCAGCTCTTATCTCATCAGATAGATTTACTTTCCAATCTGTTGTTGTTTGTGGAGTTTCTGTTTTAGGTTCTCCAGACAGTACCGATGGTTGTTCTTGTACTGCTACCTCTTGATTTTCACTACTCATTAATCCTCCTATGGTTTTTTATTGAGTATATTATTAATAAACAAGATAACTGATCTTGTTCCTTCTAAAAATGCAGACTCATGACTATCTCCCTTAATGTGAGATGTTGTGTAAAAGCTGCATCTTTTTTTTAAATCCTCTAATACTATTTTTCCATTATCGGATTCAAAAGTCTGTTTGTAAGCTAAGTTTAATTGTTTAAGATCTTTTTCATTCACTAGCCACCGCCTTTAATGCTGGAGCTGCTTTACCTGCTGATTCAGCCATTTGCATTTCTTGTTGCATTTGTTGCATCTGTTCTTGTTGAGCTTGTCTTTCTTCTCTAATCTGCTCAACCTCTGCTCTTGATTTTAAAATCTTAGCAGGTAATCCTATAACATCTTTTAAATGACTTACTAATCCGTCTCCATCTAAATAATCAAATACAGGAGAAACTTGTTGTATAGCTCCAAATACTTCAATACCTCTCATGATAGAAGATAAATCTCCAGATTTTTGAGCTTTAGCGATAGGAGATACATATTCAATTTCAATCACTTGACTTTGTAAAAACTCTGGTGGTTGTAAAAATTTATTTTGTTTAAGTAGAATATTAAAACATCTTGTTATTAAAGGCTGTAATAACTCAGATTGTAGTCTACCTAATACGGGACCAAGTATTCTCATTTTCTCTTCAGTTCTTTGCATAACTTCTGTAGCTGTCATGTTTTGACCCGCTACTGTCATTAACTGATCGACAAAGAAGTTTTCTCTAATTGCTTTTCTTCTTTGCTCTTCCATCTGTAAACCTAAAGGTTGGTTGCTACCAATATTTAATGGTTCAATTCTTTCTCTAGTTCCAGCTCTATAATAGTTTAATCCTCCAGGAACAGTTCTTACTGGTAATATAAATCCATCATCTGGAACCATTAAAGGTGGATCAATTTGTTTTTGAGCTGCTTTAATAGATACCTTAGACATTGTGTTTAACATTTTAACATCTGGTAAAGCATTCATTGCAGGAGATCTGCCATAAATTTCATTTGATGCTTTTAAATATCTAGGAACTACATAAGGAAAATCATTGAATCCACTTTCACTTAAAAGAAATCCTGTAGGTTTATGAACATAACAACTTGTAAAAGGTTTGTTAATATTGTTTTCATAAATACCACCCATCTCATTTGGCATAACTGCATGAAGTACAGGTACATCTTCGTGTGGTTTATCTTTAATTAAATCTTGTAATTCTTTTGGAAACTCTGCTTTAGGAAACATTGATGGTAATACTTTTGCTTTTAAATTAAATTTTCTAACAACAGTATCAACATTACCTTTTTGGTTTTCAGCTATATATAATTCTGCAATATGAATAGTTCTAAATCTTAAATCATCTTCATCATCATTTTGAATAAACATTCCAGCTGTACCAAATGCTATAAGATCATGATATAATTCAAATATTTCTTGTTGGAAATTAGATCTTGAAAAAGCTTGTAACATAACTTTATTACAATTTTCTAACCACTCTTTTGAAGTATCATCTTGGTCAATAACATCATCTCTAAATTTTAAAGAAAACCAAGATGAAGTTGTTGAAGTCAACATACCATGAAGAGATGCTGCTAATAATTCTAAAGCATGAGTGGCGGTGCCATCATAAATTTGATCGTGTCTTTTATCTCCTCTGGTTCTTTTTTCTGTAATATCAGCTTTTCTTGGTAGCATATAATCTGCTACATCTTGCCAATGTGTTTCCCATGTATCTCTTTGAGATTTTAAAGAATCAAATGTGTTAATTACTTTTTTTGCTTTTGGTGTTAATTCCATAATTTATCCTAATAAAGTTCTTTTTTGTAATCTTAAATCGCCACTTCCTAAACCTTGTGGTCCAGTTGCAATCATTGAAGATCTACCTTTTCCTCTTGTGCTTTCAGTTACATCGGTTGCAGTTGCTTGCGAAATTTCTGGTTTACTCGGTGCAACATAAGCTGGTGCAGGTGGTGCTTTTGGTTTACTTACTATTCTTCTTACTGGTCCACCCATATTATTCTCCTAATAAAGTTTTCTTTTGAATTTCAGCTTCTGACTCATCTCCTTGAGCTGAAGTTAAAATAGTTTGTTTTCTACCAATTCTACCTCTTCTTATTCTAGCTGCATCTTCTGCTGCTTGTTTTCTTCTAGCTTCAGATTCATAATCTGGCGCAGCTGGTAATGGTTCTACTGGTGGAACTGGCGGCATTGCAGGAATTTTTGGTGTTAAAAAACTCATCTTATACTCCCGTGTATTTTATAATCATTCATTGCTGTTGTTTCTCTTATTTTATTTTTTTCATCATAATCATTAATAGAAATTGCCATATACCTCATCGCATCGCAGGCGTGGCTGCTCCAATCGTGGACAGGTTTATTATTAAACATTTTCATCTTCTCATTATACTTTCGATGATAATGTCTAAGAGCATCTATTAATATTTTTGTTTTATCCAGATTAAAATAACATCTGGGTAAAATCATTTTTAAACTGTGGATCCCATCCTCTAAAGGAAGTTTAGGAAGTATCTTAAATCTTATTCCTAATTGGTAAGCCACCTCTCTTCTAGTTTTACCACTTGAAAATTCTTGAACCTCGATGTCGTGAGGTGCAAAATGTTTATCGTAAATATAATCTTTTTCTTTTAAAATTTGTATGTAGTGCGGTAAACCTTCTCTTCTATTTTCGTAATAATCTATAATTCTAATTGTATTACCAAGCTTTTGATAAAATACAATAGCTGTTGAATCTCCTACTCCAATATCAAAAACTGTTGAAACTAATAAAGTTGGATCATAAGCCATTAAAGTAATTTGCTTATTATCCTCAAGCTTCTTCATAATCTTGCCATAAATGGATCCCTCAATATTAGCAACCCAATCGCACTCAAATTCTTGGCGGTACTTGGTATCTCCCATCTGCTTTTTAGCAGCGTCTAATTCTTCCTGGTCTATAATTTTAGTTTTAGATGCAGGAGCTGTATAAGCGTACCATTTATTATCAGCTATAGCATATTGGTATAATTCATAAAATAAATTCGACATTCCAGCAGGAGTACCGATCATATAACAAAAACCCTTACGATCTGAAATAGCTGGTCTAATTATCTCATTCCATAGTTTAGGTTCAATCTGCGCTACCTCATCAATTACAACTCCATCTAATGCCAAACCCCTTAGTGAATCTGGATTTTCAGAAGAGAGTAATGTAATTCTTGCGCCATTCGGCAAATCGCATCTTAATTCTGTTTCGTTGAACCTTGTTGTTGGTATGGGTCCAGCAAACATTTTTAAGTAATCCCAGGCAATATTCTTAGCCTGTTTATATGTTGGAGCGATATAAGCGTATCTTGGATTAACCAATTTATTTTGCAAAGCCGCGCGAATTAAATGGTTCAACATACATACAGTTTTACCAAATCTCCGATGACACGCTAGAACCGCAAATCTATATTTGTCTAGCTCATTGTGCAGCTTACTCTGTAGCTCTCTTGGAGTATAAGGTATCTCTATGTGCATTATAAAATTATAGCAATAACAAGTATAACACCTGCAGCTATCACAACTTTTTTATGATCTCTCCAGTAGTGTTTAACTTCATGAATAAATAAATTAATATCCATAATCCCTCCCTATTCGATTGTTAAACCATTATCTAATACAACTTTATCTTCTGTTTCTATCCAAACTCTTGCGCCACATGATAAAGGTTTTGTGGGTCTATAAACTAATTTAGATTTACCTAAAATATCTACTTCATGTGCATAGTCATTAGATTTGTTTGTTTTAACAGTTATAACGGGTTTGTTAGTTCCGTGTTTTTTATTGTGTCTTATATGGTGCATATTAACATGAATTTTTTTTTTCATTAGTGAATTGTTGGTAAACCATTAAATTCGTTAATTGAATTATAATCAATTCCAGATTTTTTCATTAATCTTGATGCAAAACTTTTAGCATGTTCCTCTGTTTCAAATCCGTTAAAGTGAACTACCATAGAGTTTGTTTCCTCTTGAACAAAAACTAAAGCTGTAATTAATCTATTATCTGGCTGTGTCTTTGTGTGAGTGTCTAGTTCGGGAGATATAAGATTATTGCGCCCAGCGCCAGCTTTTGGGGGTATACCCCTCGCGCTAATTCCCTTTTCACTTTTCAATTTATTGCGCTTTTTATTAACCATTGGTTTATCAAACCGCTGGGAACCAAGCAAATCAAATAAAAATTTAAACATTGTGTTATCCTTTGTGTTGCGAATGAGAATCATTAAAGAACAAAGAGCGAACATTCAGAAATCATACGCGTGCGCGAAACTATGTTTGTCGCACTTATTGTACCCGACTTACCAAGGTTAACCAGTAAGATTACTTACGTTTATTATTCAGCTGCACTTGAGTTAGGTATAGCTTTAGTGTCCACGCTAGATACCTGGTCCACAATCTCTTTAGCTTGTAAAATATCTTTGTTATCATTAGGCGCTCCCCAACTTATACTCATTGTTAAATCTTGTTTCACTTCTGATTTAGTTTTGTCTGCAAATACATTGCTTGCTAATTTACTCGCGATCCAACGTATATGACTCCACTTCTCCCTCAAGAAATGTACCTCATGATTGCTCTTTGGTACTTCCATCTCTTCTGCTATTTTATCGAGCAAAGTATATACACCTGTCTCTCTAGCATTTCTAATTTTATTTCTTAATTCCTCATCCTCTCTTTGTGCTTTATAAACAGAAGAAAGACTTGGCATTTTTTTATCTCTACATATTTTTGAAAGTGGCTCGCCAAGTTCAAGTCTTTCAATCAATTCGTTTTGTTTAATATCCATTGTTTAATTTCTTCATCCGTTTTATTTTTAAACGGCAATAAGTTTTTATAAGCTTTAATTTTTCCTTCAAGTGTTGTTGCGCCTTCGCACATACCTCCATGGAATCGGCAGCGATAGAATCCACTTTTTTTTAAATACCCTTTTGCCCTGCAGCGTAAACCGCTGTGCCTTGCGATAGAATCACATTGTATTTTTTTTAGTGGTCTGCCTGGCATGAAGGATGTGCTGGTGGGTAATGAACGACATACGTTTCCTCCATTATAACACTTTGTTTAATTTATTTTGTCGATGTTGTCGAGCATATTTTTTTTTCTCGCTTGATCTTCCATATTAAATAAAGCTGTAACATATCTTCTCTTAATCGTTGTGCGATGACAACCAAATCTACGCGCAAGAGCTACCCAAGAATATCTCATGGCTCTTGCCCAAATCAATCTTCTTTCCTCTAACTCAATTAATAAAAGCAAATCAATGGCTAATTCCCAGCAATTTATTTGTTTAAAAGTAGCTCTTAACTTCATTCTAGGCTTGTCATAGTAACCTAAATCCTTCTTATCATAACTCATCTCAAGTAAATCCCACATCTTAGGTGTTCCAGGATGTTTAGGTTTAGACATTAAACGCTCACAAAATCCAGCGTTTTCAAATATATCAATTAATTTAACTAGCCTTAGCTGCATTCATTTCTTCTCCTGCAGCGGTTTCAATCTTTTTTTTTGGAGTTATTTCCTCCACTAAATTTTTAAATTTGTGTACCTTTATTCTCCTACCAGACTCACTTCTAAATTCCAAGTAATCTCCCCATTCTCCGTCATTCTTATAACTTTCCCCTTTATGTTCGAAAGTTCTCCTAGAATGATTGGCAACCCCAGTTCTCGCGAACGATGATCTATTATAGTTATTCCTATAATTATTCTTACCCCTATAATAGTTATATTTGGTTTTATTAATATCAGTCACTACTGACACATTATTTGATCTATTTGACACATAATTATCCACAATCAGTTTTTTACGAGTATTCTCTAGTATTACTTGCTTAGGTAAATGGTACTCGTTAGTTGAACTCTTGCGCGTTATTTTAACATACCCCAGCTTAGCAAGATGTAGAATACTACGATAAATAGTAGATCTACTTAAACCAATAGCTTTGGATATTGTGGCATGGCGCGGATAACAGCTGCCAGTATGTCTGTTCATATAAGATACCAATTTTAAATAGATAATTTTATCATTAGAACTTAACCTAACATCATCCAAAACCTTATTATCCGCAACAAAGAATAAGCTCACTTCTTCCCCTCACAAATAAGATCGTGCCGTTCCTGGAGTAATTGCATCACTTGCAACCAACCATCTGGCATCATAAACATTTCCTCAGACTTATAAGGTGTTAATTGCTTAATTCTAAATGACGTAATAGACGAGCCATCAACCTTATAAAAAACCAGGAAGCTTGGCAGACCAGCTAATTCGGCTAATTTCTTTGTAGTTGTAGTTGTTTTATAAGTTTGTCCAACGTCAAAAGCAGTTTCAGCTAGATACAAAGGAGTTTTACATTTTAAACAAGTACCCACCGCATCAATATCCAACATTCCCAATTTTTCTGGTAATGCTCGATGCCATAAAGAATAAGCTGAAAACTTTACATCCTTAAAATATATTTCTCTAGCCATTAACCACCAACATATAAATTGATAAAAAAACCATGAAACCCAAACCAGAAAAGATAATGATAAAAATTTTATCCACTAAACATAACCTTTATTTCTATATTCTTTTAATTGATTTTTTAATTTAACTTCTAATTCCTTAATTTTAAATTCGGCAGCAGATAACTTCTTTTGCAAATCCCCATTAATTTCTTTATGAGACTTGCTAATTATTTGAAAGTTAGAGTTTTCCTCAACTAATCTTTTATTAGCTTCATTAAGTTTATTAATTTCTGCTTCATACTTTGTAATCTTTTTAATCATTAAGCTATCAGCTTCTTTTTTAGCATCCTCAACTTCTGATAAACCCACCTTAATATTTTTTAATTCATTATCTAAAAAATCAGCCATAACAAATAAGCATTGGATCTCCCAAATACTCCTCCTTTAAATTATCATTTGATTTATGGTTATAATCACAACAACCAGCCGACATTGCTTTTGGATATTTATTTACATAACCCATCCAAACTTTACAAAAATTATCCCACTCAACTTGATAATTATTTATTGTTTGATTTTGTGTTTCCTTTGGAAATAAAATTAGAGCTGCAACAACAAACAAAAATAAATATTTCATTTAAAAGTTATCTCCATAACTTCTTGTACCCAAGCTGCGGGAATAGTGTTTAAATTACCAACCTCTAATCCATCTTCATCTTGGGAATAGTCGGCAAAGATTGTGATTTTTTCTCTTGTTTGGATGAGCTTATAACCCAACGAATAGCAGACAGCGGGTTTAAGTCTAATTGCTTTTGGGATTGACATCCACTCATTACTAGCAAGAGTATCAACCCACCTAACTTGCACCAACGGATAATCATCTATAGTTCCAGTTAATTTTTTCTTTCTACTCATAAAAGCTAGAAGGTTTGACTTTTCCTTTTGTTTTTTGGGAGATCAGTTTCATAAACTCTGGTCTAGGTATTCTCTCCTTATTGCACCAACGAAATACTGTTGATCCAGGAGATGTGCCTTTAATTCCTAAAAATTCAGCTAGCTTTTTATGTGATAGATTTTTTGATTTTCTAAATGTTTCTAATTGCATGATTTACTTATATGGATAATTACCAATTTGACAAGATTTAAGTATATATTTATTGTGAATATAATGGTATAAGTATTAATATTTATTCAACTTTAAGAGGTATCATAAATACATCTTTTTTAATATATCCATATTTTGTATTGACAAGATTCAATAAATGAATACAGATTGTTCTATTGATTTGGAACAATGATTTTAAAAGAAAACGCACAAGCTAAAAAAATTACAGATGACTTTTTAGAAAGCATCAAAGATCTACCTGCCTGGGTAGAGTTGTATAAACTTAATCATTGGAGTCCAACACAATTAAATACGATGATTTGCTTGTGGGGATATAAGTACCTTTACTTGTCTCAAGAGGAAAGAAGAAATCTTCCTGGAAATGCTAAAATGTTTACAGGTACAGCTCTTGGAGAAATGTTAATTCTTACTTTTGGAAATTATATTTGGAAATATATTAAAGGAAAAGGATTAGTTAAAGAACCAATACCAAAACAAAGAAAAGTTTTTGATAAAGTTTTAGAGGAATTTAATTTATACAAACCAGTAGATGATGAAGATAAAAAATCTTATGACATTTGCAAAGCGGGTTTAGCAAAATCTTATTTAACTTTAAAAAATGCAATTAAAGATGTTGGATTAACTGGAGAGACAGAATGCGAGAGATCTATTTCTTTAGATTTAGAGAATTGTATTCTTCCTGTGTCTGGCAGAATAGATATGGAAAATGAAAACGCATTTATTGAATTTAAGACTAAGCACAGAAAGAAAAACAGACCCAAGAAAGACGGAACCAGCACCTACTCCCTTCCAAATATTAACCAGGGTTATATGGGATGGCAGGATCATATTTTACAAGTTGCAACATACTACTTTGCCAACCAGGAAAAAAAGAAACCACACTTAGTCGTAATGAATGAGGAAAAATATAATATTTTTACTCCAGATAATTGCGATGAATTAAAACCAGAAAACTTAAAACTATATGTAAATAAAATGGCACGGGTAGCTCATGAAAGAGAATCTATTATGGCAAAACATGCTGGCAAATCTACTTGGGTGGATGAAATTACTCCAGACTTTACTCATTTCTTTTGGAAAAGTATGGGAGAGCATTTGGATATAGCAAAAAAATTATGGAAATTAAATTAATGAAAAAAAAAAATTTAAAAAATGGAATAGTCTGGCATATCTATCATACAATCCTAGCAATAGAGCTTGGGATAGTTGCTACTATTGAATTTATAGAATTGATGATGAATCTATGAAAAATCCAGAAGTATTAAATATACAATCTATTCTTTTAGAAAAAAAATTCGCACGAAAAAAAAGATCCAGTATTTTTCAATTAATTGTTTTACTGGTTATTTTTTTCTCCCTATTAGTCATCAAAAGCTATGCGAATGATGTTAGCCAGGTAAAGAAAGGTTTGCACACCGCAGCGGGTGCTGTTTCCTATTCAAACCTGGCTGGCGGAAAGGAACCATGGGTAAAGTAGTAGATATACTAAATATAAATTCTGATATTGCTAAGCTTAAATCTAATGGAGGTATGTGGCAGATCCAAAATGGTAAGTATGCAATCAAACATTTAGAAGTAGAAAACTTGGCAAGAAAATATGGAATAGAAACAGAACCATTTTTACAAAGTTGTAATTTAGAAAAAGGATGTGTTGTAGTTAAAGCTATAGCCACATTTAAAAATAGAAAGTTTTTTTCTTTTGGAGAAGTATCTCCATTAAATAATGATTTTAGTTTTCCCGTTGCTGTAGCCGAGAAGAGAGCTGCGGATCGAGCAATATTAAAAGCTCTTGGTATTCATGGCAACGTATACTCAGATGAAGAGTTATCCAATAAAAAACAAAACATGAATGAGAATATTGGAATAGATTTAAACCATGGATCTATCATTATAGAAAGAATTAAAAATATTACATCTAAAGCAAATTTAGATCAGCTCGCTAGTCAAAATAAAAAATATTTAACAGAGCTTAAATTAAAAAATTCTAAAAAGTATGACGAGATTGTCAAAGCTTTTAAGAATAGAAACCAGCAACTATTAGGAGGATAATATATTATGGCTGACTTTCAAAAACCAAAGGATCCAAATTGGATCTGTACCTTTTCAATGAAAAGGAATGCTGACAAACAAGCTGGAGATAAAAGACCAGACTTAGTGTTAGTGGATAGTGATAAGAAAAACAAAGAGGGAAAACCTTATCGTAAAAATTTTACGATAGATGGTACCTGGTGTGAGGCATCTTGTTATATCCAAGAAAATAAGGATCTTAAAATTACAATTAAAAAAACTGGCAGTAAACCTGCTGCAGATAATTTTAACGATCAATTTTAAGGGGAAAATATGCAATATGGCTTAACTGAAAAGCAACTAAAACTTTTTAAGTTTATTAAAAACTATATTGCAAAGAAAACTATATCGCCATCTTACGATGAGATTAAGGTGGCGGTAGGTTTAAAATCAAAAAATTCTATTAATGTTTATATTAAAAATTTAGAGGAAAGAGGATGGCTAAAAAGAATAAGAGGAAAAGCTCGGAGCATAAGAATAATAAAATGACAAACTCCGATATGTTTAAACCAATAATTTATAGTAGCTTGGAAAAGCAAGTCGATGGAGATCATTACAAGGATATGAAGATCCAACCAGCACAATTCATAAACGAAAATAGACTTGAATTTTCAGAGGGTTGCGCTATAAAATACATCTGCAGACACAAAAAAAAAGGCAAAATAAAAGACATCAATAAAGCCATTCACTATTTAGAAATGATTAAAGAAAGAGATTACCCAGATGGGTAAGTATGAAAAATTCTGGTCTGGTTCTGTTTCGTTTAGTGCAACAGAAATGTTTAAAGACTTGAATGCAGCTGCTAAGGCTGGTGTACCAAGTTCAGCTGCTAAGATAGTTGTAAGTGAAAAAACTTTATCTTATGACTTTCAACGCATAAAGGAGGTAGATCCAAATGCAGACACACTACAAACATCTGGAAGAAAAAATCCAGATAAAAAAGAAAGAGAGAAAGTCTCTAAACCAAAAAATAACGAGACTTCTAAATGATGATAGTACCCATCCTGGTATTTCAGCTCTTTCTAAAATGAGTCATTTAACTTTAGTAGATATACTATTGTTAAAGGATGAAAAGAAACAGCTAGAATTATAATCTAGCTAAACATACCAATTTTTAACAACTTAATTGTTGTAATACCCATTTTACGCCATTTTTAATTTGCTTTATTGTCAACTTATTTGCATATATGCCATTGACATATTGACAATAATGCCTATATTAATAATGTATGGTTAATAAAAAAAACAATCACAAAAACATCACTGGAGGCTGCTTAATGAGTAAATCATATCAAGTTGTTTATCTCTCAGATCTTGAGAAGTTAAACAATAAATCTATTTCAATGGGAAGAAATCAAAACATCCCAGTTCAAACAATAAAAGAATTAAAAGCGAATGGCACAGTTGTTGCCGTTGTTTCAATGTCTTTTCTTCACAATGAAGTTGAGCAAAGATTGGTTTTATATGCTGGAGAAAAATACGGCACTTTGCTTTGTGATGTCAGTTTTAATGACTTTAAAAAATATGTGAAAACTTTAAATATGGAGGCTGAATGACAGTTGTTAATTTTAAAAGAACTGTAGAACACAAAAGAGGTTTTGGGTATGGTAGAAAATTACATACCTCTATACCGATGAAATACAAAGTACCTAAGATTGGTACTGCTACTGATAAAGGTAAATGGTTAAATGCTTTTATTAAAAAGTTTTTTGTCGTTGGTAATCACGACTATTCTTTTCCAACTACAAAAAATTACATCAAGTTAAAAACTACTCATTTTAACATTGTTAATACTAAAGATGCTCTTGTTGGTTTCTTTAAAAATTTAAAGAAATTAAAACAACATCAATTTGTTGGAGAAGTTTTTAATGCTCAATTATATAGAAACAATTTAAAGGAGGCTGCTTAATGACTTATACAAATATCATTTTTAAAAAAAGATATGTTCAAAACAATAACGATGATTATTTGGTTCAACTAAAAAATAAAAATTTTTATAAAATCACAGATGACAGAAATGGAAATGTTGAAGTTTATAAATATAAAGATGGAACCAACGATCTTGAATATGCTGTTTGGGGTAAAAATTTTAACTCTGTGGCAAAAGCTATGAATTATTTAAACAACTTAAAGGAGGCTGCTTAATGGATTATAAATTAGGTAAAACTTATTTAGGTACACATCCTAAAACAAATAAAAAACAAGAAATAAAAATCTTAAAAATATACGAAAAAAAATACAAAAACCAAACAATGTATGTAGTAAGTATAAAAGAAGATGGATGTAATGTAATTTTTAATACTGTTACATCTAAAAAAAATATAGATCTGAGAAATGTAAAGGAGGCTGCGTGAATAATATAACTGTCTATTATCAAAATAGAAAAAACCATCTTGCTTGTACGAGATGGCATCCAAAATACTCAAACGACTTTAGCAAAACTCACACTAAAGTTTATGAGGGAGTGGTTAAAAGTCATGATCTCCCAAGTGGAAATGTAAAATTTGATTTAGAAAATGTTTTTCAATCTTTTAACTCGGATGATGCTAATCCACTTTCATACACTAACGATTGGAATAAAGTTTGTGTGATTGGAGATAGCATTGGTACTGGTAAAGATTTCCAGGATGCTATGAGAAATAAAAATTTTAAAGTGGGTCATACTTCAATGAGCGTTGGAGATATAGTTTCTCTTAATGGAGTTAATTATCTTTGTGCTGATGTTGGATGGAAAAAATTAAAAAAGGAGGCTGCTTAATGAGTGAAAGAATATTAACTGGAGATATAAGCGCTGCATATTCTGAATTAGAAATGAAGGGATATGCCGTAGAAAATCTTGGTCATCAAAGCGGAGAGTTTCAAATTCTTTGTGATGGTGCTGATGATAGAAAAGGTGTTGGAGATTACTGGCAAAGAGGCAACACTAGAAACAAAGAAGTTGACGATTTTGGAATTAATAAAAAAGTCAGAAACATTTTAAATAAATATGGATTGTGGTCAGAATGGATCAATGCTGAAATCGCTGCAATTCACAAACACTAAAGGAGACTGCGTGAATAAAACTGTAAAAGAAATATTAAATTCAGATCCA
>Ga0208011_1000138_pt1 | contig 32057 bp, 33 predicted proteins | sample 7_EtaG_FD_184080 | JGI IMG/M metagenome (GOLD analysis project Ga0208011, IMG submission 184080) | Marine viral communities from the Subarctic Pacific Ocean - 7_ETSP_OMZ_AT15161 metaG (SPAdes) (version 2) | ecosystem: Environmental > Aquatic > Marine > Oceanic | place: Pacific Ocean | collected...
TTCTAATTTACTTATAAAGATATTTATGTCATCATATATGATTACACCACCCAGTTACTATGTATTTAATCTGTGAGGGTGAAGGAACCCCTTTATGAATATGAGTAAAATATGCTGGCCAAATATAAAGATCTCCTGCTCTTGCTTTTAATGTTATGTTTTGATGTGCGAAATGTGTCCCACCCTTATCAGTAACATCATTTAAATAAATCAGCCATGCCAAAATTCTCTTGTTAGCAGGTTCATCATCAACAGCATATTCACAATGATCAACCAAATATCCTCCCATGGGTGGATATTTTTGTATATTTACACCAGGATAAACCTCCCAATAACTCAATCCATCTATGTAAGGGTATCTCTTTACAAATTCCCGTATATTTTCTCCTAATATGGTCCTCAACGTAACTATCAAAGGATTTTCATCCGAATAAATCTTAATTCCTAAGTCTAAACTATTTTTAATCTTTCTATCTACCCTCTTCCCATAAAAATCTGATTGAACACCCGTACCAACCTCCTCATGCTCAAAAAAATCTATTAACTGATTACAATAAAATTTAGAAAGAGCATTCTTCTTTTGATAGATAAGAGTTGATTTCTTCATAGTATAATTTGCTTCTCAGGAAAATAAAGATAATCAATATCACTCTTATTTAATGTATTAATCGCATCTTCAACTGTCTCCACAATGGTATCACCTGCAAGATTAAAAGATGTATTAAGTAACAAAGGAACACCAGTCAATCTATAAAACTCATAAATCAACTGATAGAAATTCTTATTAAATGATTGTCTCAAGGTCTGAATTCTGCATGTATTATCAACGTGACAAATAGCAGGAATTTTATCAGATAAAACATCAAAATTATACAGCATATAAGGAGACTCATCAATAAAACTCATATCAAACCACTTCTTTGCATGTTCATATAATACAGTTGCTGCCAATGGACGATAATCTTCTCTTCTCTTTAAGGTATTAATCTTATTTCTTCCATCAGGATCTCTAGGATCATATAAGATAGAACGATTACCTAATGCACGAGGTCCACATTCAGATCTGCTCTGAAATATAGAAACAACTTTTCCTTCTGCTAATAACTGTGCTACTTCTTTGAAGGTGGTTTTCTCTCCTTCAACATCTATCTCTCTCTTTACTCCATTATAAACAGTTTTAAGAGGATTAATTCTTCTACTCTTAGTCTCATCATACCAACATAGTTTTGCTAATCCAACTGCAACCCCATTATCTCCACATATAGGTTCAATAAAAATCTTAATATCTTTAGGTAAATTTTTTCTAATATAACTATTTGCTACACAATTTAGAAAATATCCCCCAGATAGACAGACATTATTACATCCAGATAGTTCTACCGCCTGAACCACCAGTCTCCTTACATATTCCTGACTATAATTTTGTAACCACTTACAAAAATCTGCTTTCTCTTCAAATGTATTAAATTCTGGTTTTAAAGTAACTTCTCTAATATCATTATCATCAATCTCAAAGATAGAAGTATCATAATCCACATCATCAGTAGAATATGCTGACATTGCCATCAACTTTCCTGCATCATACCAATTCATTCCCCATGTCATACATGTTTTCTCAAACATATCTGCCGGACTTATCCTCTTTAAAGGACGAGTCTTTCCATCTTTTAAAATAATAGGATTATCAAAGGGGACTGAAACATAACGGTAAACCAGATCAATCTTAAGAGGATAAGTTAATTTATAAATGCTAATAGATTCTCTACCATAAGTTCCCTCTTTAAAACGAGAATCATCTAAAGAAACTTCAGATCCCATCCCATCAACTATCACACATACAGCTTCCTTAAATCCAGAATCATAAAAAGAATGAGCTGCATGATAAACATGATGAGTAGAATCTAAATCCATTCCTGCATGTGGAGCATTCTCTAAATCCCCAAATTCTTCCATGCACTGATTAGACATCTTATCATGTTTAACATGAGAAAACCTTTCCGATTCTAATAGTAAATCTAAATTACCATCTTTGACTAAAGCAATAGATGCATCATGCCATGAACTAAGAGATACTTTATCAGTCATTCTTTCAATTGTCCTTCATCAAACATAAAATTTATAATACATCTCCTATACCCATCAGGACATTTTCCAGCCGAATGATATCTTCTCGCATCAAAAAGAATAGCACGACCTTTCTTAGTCTCTGCCTTATATTTTGAAGTAAACTTATTAGGATAAGGTTTATCATACATTTCCTTACCAATTAAAGTATAAGAATTGGGAACTGTATTGACAAAATACACCATCGACCAACACTCTTGTATAGCATCGGTATGAGGCATAACAATCTTTCTAGTTTTAGGATGATGCGTATTTAAATTTATCTTTGCTCTAAAAATTCTATAATCATCACAACCAAAAAATTCTTTACAAGAAGGACGAAATAAACTAACTAAATCTTCACTCCTTTTAGATTGACTTTCATAATTATAAATTAATTGATGAACAAACTGATGATGGTCATACGTATTTCTATTAAGGACTGTGTTAATAGACCTCTTCTCCCCATTACTAGCATCATTATAAAAATAAGGAAACTGATTACTCAATAAAAGTTCTTCAACAGAATCTTGATCCTGTTTAGGTATAAAATCATCTATTATATAATATCCATCCGCATCGTAAAACATATACCATTTTTCTCAATTATAACAAAATTATAACAAAATTATTTTATAGTGTCAATATTTACCTAATTGTTAATGCCCATCCAACTGTCTTTGGATTACCAGTATCTGCTTGATATGCAGACTCATTCCACATGTATTGCTTGCCATCAGCATCTTGTATTGTTGTAATTCCAGGCTGTGCTATAGGTGGACTATACATTCCACTAGTTGTGTTTAGAGTCCAAGAAGTTGAAGCAACACCATTAATATCAATGGGTTCTGAATACCTCCAAATATTATTATCCCGATCGTAAACTTTATCACGATTACCTGCCGTAGATCCCAACTGATAATCAGCCCATTGTCCACCATGAGGACTTAAAGACTCAACCTCATCCAGGCTATCAGTGTCTAAAATCTCAACAACCACTCCCTTCAAATTAATTTTGGAATACTTTGCCATGAGGTTTCCTTATACAGTGTATCTAACAACAACAAGACCTGCGCCGCCGCCAGCACCATTTTCAAAATTACCATTATTGACTGGAGTTCCAGCACCACCACCTCCACCACTACCATTTGCTAATCCAGCTACAGCCGCAGTATTTTTATTGCCTCCACTGCCGCCACCATTAGGACCGGGAACCACAGGGTTATCAGAAGGATGTGCGCGACCTCCACTGCCACCACCACCATAGATACCGCTAGTGGGGTTAATACCAGGATAACTTATTAAAGGAGCATCCCATCCAGCTGGTCCAAGATCAACACCAGCACCACCTACACCAGGTCCACCACTAGATCCATTGCTACCAACGGCACCGGCACCACCGCCACCAGCACCCGTGAAAGGAGGAGATCCAGGAGTACTACCACCATCATAACCATAATTAGTTACCGTACCATCATGAGGATTATTCTGAGCAGGTTGGTTACCTTCTGCAGCCGGAGAAGCATTAGATCCACCAGAACCCTGACCACCAGCAGATCCGCCACAGTCAGCATTACCTGCATTAGGTCCTGATCCACCACCTCCACCGCCTTTTGCGGTTACTTTAATAGTAGTTGGAGAAGTTGCACCAAAAACAGCATCTGTACCGTTAGTCCCTTGATTTCCACCATAAGGAGCATCTTTAACAGAACATGGAGGTTCAGTATTATTAGTTCCTGCACTAGCATCACCACCACTCCCTCCTCCACCGAGGGTAACATTATAAGTTCCTGCACTTAAAGTTAAACCAGTAACTAAGGCAACTCCACCGGCGCCACCACCGCCACCACCGTCAGAACCACCATTATTATTAGATCCTCCACCACCACCGGAACCTACACAAAGAACCTCAACGGCTTCTGAACCCTGAGAAACAACAAAACTACCCGAAGTCGTGAATGTATGATACTTATATCCATTTCCAGGAGCTGTCCCATTTGCCTGATTTCCACCAGTTGCTACAAAAGGTGTATTTAATGTATCTCTCGTCATCAAATAATAGTTATCATCCAAAGAAAACTGTCCGCCAGTAGCACCGTCTGTAACGGCAGTACCAATACGATTTCCAATAAATCCTCTTGCCATTCTCAGTTCCTCCTATCAATCATCAGTGAGTACTTCATAACCAATAACAATATGTAAATCACTATTGGCACTTGCGCCTGCACGAACAGCGTCCCCTTCTTCCAAATATATGGGTGAATTTTTACCCAATACAATAAGAGTGGTATCAGCAGGAACAGCAACAGTATGTGCTAACTTCCAGTCTGAACTCCCATCATAAAAACTTACCGTAGCATCACAAGAATTAGTTCCATCTATATTTGCCACAATAATAGAATTAATCTTATACACATCACCTGATGAACCACCATTTGCTAATATTGAAGTAGTAGTCGTGGTATCAAGTGCTTGGCCATGCGTCTTACCAGTGATAGTTGTTACATTTACTAAATTTGGGGCAGCCATGTCTTAAAAATCTCCGTAGTTTTATTTATCCAAATATCATTGCCATGGCAACGGCTTTACCCATTGTTGCCATACTCTTAGTTCCCTCTTTAAGAGATGTAGCAGTCAAAACTCCAACTACTCTTGCATCACCATGAACGAAAAGACTAGTACCAGAAGTACCAACAGGACCCACAGTTAGATCAGCTACAGGGTTAGTAGTCCCAATTCCAACCGATGATAATGTATTAATACCAGCAGCAGTCTTGCTCCACAAATCAACTTGTCCCGGAAGACCAGTTAGATTAGACCCATCACCATAAATCTGATAGGCAGTAAGAATACCAACGTTTGTTATTGAAGTATTATTAACCCTTGAGATTGAATCAGGTCGTGTAGTACCAATACCCACAGATACTGTAGTATTAATTCCTGCAGCAGTCTTTATCCAAAAATCTGCTTGCCCTGGAAGTCCTGTTAATCCTGAACCAGAACCAGAGAAAGAATCAGCAGTAACAATACCACTTGATACTATATCTCCAAAGCTACCAACACCACTGACAGTTAATTTACCACCCAGACTAAGATTTCCAGTTATCTGGTCAATGCTCTGCCCCATATTAAATGCTTTATAAGCAACTAATTCAAGGATATCTCCACTCTGTGCATACGAAGAAAGTCCAACACTAGTTCCATTACCAGCTTCATAATCTCTTGCTTCAACTAATTTAACACCGTTAAGGAATACATCCATGTATCCAACGGTATATCCTGCAGCAAATGTAAAGCTAGTCGTTATTCCACCAGGAGTAAAAACTTCTCTAGCAACAGTTACGGCTGCATCACCAGGATTTCTCCCTATATAACCGCCTCTATCTGCCATTTAGCTAACCCCCTTAAGGATACTCAGAGCCACATCAACTCCATTTGCACTATCACAATAAACTCTTAAAGAATCACTAGTTTCTAAAAGGGTTTTACCAGCATCAGTAATAACAAAAGAACTTCCAGTTGGAACAGGAATCTTCTGTCCTATACCTACTACAGTATTTGAAGAACTATCATGCACTTCAATCCAAATATTAACTGCACTATCAGTATTATTAGCAAATGTACCACCAATTAAAATACTTTTATCTGAAGCAGTATACGAACTTGTTAATCCTAAGAATGTAAAACTACCTGTCGCGGATATCGCAGCAGTGTTAATCGAATCCCTATCAATGTAAACCTTACTAACATCAACTCTATCAACTCTAGTTCCCCCAAGGGTATGAGTACTATCAACAATATATCCGGAAGAAATTCCAACTGTTGAAATACCACTAATAATATTAGTTTTAATTCCCACGGAACCTGAGGAGTTCGTAGTTACGATCCCTACTGCTCTTGATAATGAATTGGTAAACGATTCTGCCATTGTTCTTTAAGTGTTAAAGTTATTTATTAACCGCCAAGTGCGATTACCATTCCAAGAGATGCACCTGGAGTGACTGTTGCTGTTGCCACACCTGATGATGGGGCTGTGACCGTCCATGCTGTTCCATTACTGGATGCAAAATTAATAAAGGTAGTACCAGATCCAATATAAGTTCCTTCGGAAGCAACACCAATCTGACCACCTGATGCAGCAACTACACCAGTTAAATTGGAACCATCTCCATAGAAGGAATCAGCAGTAACAATACCACTTGATACCACATCAGTCATACTGGTGAGTCCAGTAAGAGTGGAAGCTCCACTTACACTTACAGTGGTTGCATGGAAATATGCAATCGTGCCAAGACCAGTAATATTAATCTCACGACCAGAAACTTGATCGTAAGTAATATCATCCTTGACGTAGAGATCCCCACCAACATACAAATCTCCACCCGTCGTAGTAATACCACCTTGGCTTGCAAGTGTAGTAATACCCGTAACAGATAGAGTAGTTGTAATAGCAACGTGACTATTAAATGTGGATACTCCTACAACAGAAAGACCCCACCCAACCAAAGCACTACCACTTGGTTGAATAGTAACAGCACGATCTCCAAAAGTAGAAAGGCCAGTAATATTAATCTCACGACCAGAAACTTGGTCATAAGTAATATCATCTTTTACATAAAGATCCCCACCAACATAAAGATCGCCACCCGTGGTAGTAATTCCACCTTGGCTTGCAAGGGTACTAACACCAGTGACGACTATAGAGGTAGCACCAATGCCACCAGCAACTTCTAATTCAAATTTAGGAGCAGTTGAACCAATACCAACTTTCTGATTGGTCGCATCAGCTAAAATAAGCTTGGTATCTACCTCAAGCCCATTCTTTACAACAAAATTCTTATTGACAGCCATGCGGGTTCACTTTCCCCCAACAGAGTATTATTATTTATTTATAAGGAATATTTGTTAGAATCAAATCTCAAACTTAACATACCCTGTCTGACTTGTATTACCAAACAATTGCTCAACCGTATTCACATCTCCATTTTGATATCCACTTCCACCTCCACCACCAGCACCATTTCCATTTGCAGCATCACCACCCGTAGACCCACTACCACCACCACCTAAGAAGGAATTAGAAGTCTGCCCACCATTTACTCTATGGGCTAATCCTGCTTTGTATCCTCTTGTTATTGTATCGGTAGATTCACTTATTACACTTCCATCTCCTGCACGGAATTTAACTTTTCCCATGTCTTGACAAGCACTATATCCTTGTGCGGTCCAATACTGTCCAAAAGTACATGCAGATACTCTACCAGCGGTTGTTTCATAAGCAGACCCAGAAGGGAGCCAAGTTCCACCAGGGAAAAATCCTTGTAATGGTAATTGACCATCCCCATATCTCTCTCCTCCTTCACCTGCACCATTACCTCCCCCAGGACCATTCTCACCACTCACTCCTACTCCTCCACCATCACCACCAACATAATCATCACCAGCTTTACCACCACCACCTACACAAGCGATAAGAGTTCCTCCTTCATATAAAAATGTTGCTTCTCCACCACCACCTTTATCACCTTGTGGGGATTCCGCAGAACCAACCTTAACCGCATATTCTACATTTTGTTTAAGAGTCATATAAAATGATGAAACACCACCCTTACCACCAACATGGTGAGGTGGATTCTCATGAGTTCTACCTGCAGCAGCCGCCATTGTTACTTTAGCAACAATATCCTTCTCTGGTGCATAAATGACAACAACTTTAGAACCTACTGCCGCTGAACCAATGGTAATAGAAGAATCTGCCAAGTTAGTCTCTCCACTACTATACCAACTTCCTGACAATCCTTCATTCATATTTTCATGCTTTATAATCTCTCTAGCAGTAATAACATTTAAATTAACAATATCCGAATATAAAGGCGAATTACATGCTATGGGGTGAGTTATTCTACAAGTAACTGTTTGAATTCCAGCTGTTGCTGTACTCAATTCTAAAATAGAACCAGTAGCACCAGAAACTCTATCAGTTAAAGTTCTATTCTCCGATGTAGGACCAGAAGACACTAGTGGATCTGACTGATACTTAGCAAAATATCCTTGACTTGCTTCCAATAACATATCATTCCAATCATCTCCACCTTCTTCAATTATCAATCTTTTATTACCACCACCTGCAGGAGTATCTCCTCCAATATACAAATTGGCAGGAGAAGAAAGTGGATAACACTTATAAATTCTACCTCCTTCAACATCAATATTCCAATTTCCATTTTCCGGGAAATCTCTGATGCCGTCTATCCTAATCTGATGCCATATACCAGATTCTTCCCATGCACGAAAATTAACTTGTCTGCTTCCAGTCCATGCAATTGTATTATAATAGATATGATTACCTCTTCCACCATTACCACCATCAAATCCTGGAACAGCAACATTAACAGGAGCAACAGGAACTGATATAGTATAAGATGTCTCACCATTGGATAAATCGCTACCATTTGCTTGCCATTGATAGCTTAAAGTATCTATATTTGAATTACCAGTTACAATTCCAACTACAGTAAATCTAGCAGTACCTTGCGCTGATGCGGCATTAGTAGCAGGAATTGTTTGTGTCTCTGGTTGAGTTATAATTTGAATAGATGGATGAAGTGTAAAATCTACTTTATTACTATCTACACTATACAAAGAAGGCCATCCAGGTGCTCCCCATGGAGAAGTAGAATCTACAACCCCCTCATTGATTGCATTACCAGTAGAACGACCAGTAGAAACAGTAACTTGACCTCCTGAAGAATAAGCAGAAGGAACATAATCAGGTTTTAAGAAAAACTTTAACCCATCTACAGTTGCGGCAGTACCATTCAACTCATATGTAGTAGAATTGCCATAAACTGTAAGAGTGGTAGTTGCTGCTCCCGTAATGCCCGTCAAACCTATAGCGGTCATCGTCCCATTACTCATCTTTGCTTGAGTAGGAGCACTTGTTCCCGCCAATTCATACCACCACTGATAAGAAAGAGAACCAGTATTAGTAGCATAAGATGCTGCAAGTCCAACAGGAAATGTTGCCGTAGCAATGCCTGTAAAAGTACCTACCCCACAAGTAGTAACACCAGTAGGTTGCGATAACCACGACAGCGTTGGCCCATTCAGGTCAAGGGTGGTTTTTCTCTGAATAAAATTATCCATTAACTATCTCCTCAACCGAAGTTTTGACCACCAACTACACCATAGAAACTACTTCCACCATCAAATGTTCTAAAGGAATAAATGTCTGACTTACCTGCTCCCGTGGATACTACAGGAATTACTCCACCACCAGGCCACAGAAGGTCAATAGCATCACCACTATTATCATAGAATGTTTCAATTCCAGTAGTATTATTCGCTGGAGAAACTACGCTAAATCCACCAGTAGAGTCCTGCAAGAACTTAATCGTAAAGGCACTTCCCTCAGAAGGAATATTCTTTAACTTAACCTGGTTAATATCCTGATCAACAGTACATGTAAATGTCTGTGCTGATGTAAGATCCAATGTAAGAACATTAGAAGCACTAGTAACGATACCAACCTTATTACGAGATGCAACTAATCTCATTACACCTTCAACATCTAAGGTATCTCTGGCAACAGAAGTTCCGATACCAACCTTAGATGTAGTAGTGCTTACATTAAATACTGTTCCACCTGTTCCAACATTTAAAGTGCGAGAAGTAGTTACTCCTGCCTCAATGTATCCAGTAGTAGGTGAAATAAAGTTATAACTTGTTGCAGTAATAGACCCACCAACCACTACATCATAAGTGAAGTCAGCAGTACCAATAAACCTAGACCTATTAGCAACATACAAATCAGTCTTACCTGTTCCAGCACCAGCCTTGTCATCACCGACTTGCAGACTGAAACTACTGTTAGGTATGGTCGTTCCAATTCCCACATTTACATTGCTAACTGGATAAACTCCCGTTCCAATTCCCGATGCAACACCATTCCATCTGCTATCAGTTGGAAGATTAGTCAACGCAGAACCATCACCCGCATAAGTTGATGCATACATGCCACCAACGATATTAAGTTTAAAACGGGCAGCATTCGTAGAAGCACTGGTAGTTGCAATACCAACATTTCCAGAACCATCAACAAAGAAGACAGATGAACCAGAACCAACCTTAAGTGTTATGTCAGTTCCAATACCAGCATATGTAGTGGTACCAATACCCACATTATCAAATATTGCAGTAGATGTATTGGTTGAAATACTTACATTACCAAAGCGTCTCCAAGCATTACCGGAGGTATAAACCCATCCCATGTATCCGCCTTGGGCTGGATCAGAGTTCCATGCTACATCTCCAGGGTTACCTGCAAGAGAAGGAGTTGCAATTCCTACCGTATACTTACGTGAAACAGTAGCATCTCCTTGGAGGAATAAATGATTTGCTTCCAAACCAGCAGAAGATGTAGAAGTAACCTTCTTACTAAAGACAACAGGACCATCAAATTCTGAAAGAATATCATTATCTGGACCACCCTCAACCTTTAAAGAACGACTAATAGTTGCTTCTTGAGGGGTAATAACATCAAATCCAACACTAGATCCTGTATCAGCAATATCCTCACCAGTTACAGTAGGAATAGGAGCATCAAATAATTCTTCTTGTCCTGTAGCAGAACTTACCTTCTTATTACCAATGTAGAAGTCACCATCACTATTCATAGCAGTGTAAACAACTACACCACCATCCTTCTTAGTAGACTGTGCCAACAATTCTTCTGACTTAGACAGCTGTCTATCCTGACGCTCAGGTAAAGAAGTAGAGTAGTTACCTGGACCATATCCCAGATATTCAAATGTATGACCGGATGCACGAAGAATAGAATTTCTACGCAACTCAACTGGAGTTACACGTATTCTTCTAACAACAGTCGCATCAATATGAGTCTTACGCTTAGTTCCTAAAATACCACGGAATACATTTATAGGATTATCCGCTACCGTAGTTTTAATTCTAACAATCTCATCACCAATTAACAGATAATCACCAATACGAAGTCCCAAATTAGAAAGATTAGTAAGACTAATTTCTGTTGTGGTTGCCGTAGCAATTGCAGCATCTAAAGTTGTTGTAACTCCATCATATTCAATAATCTGACGACCACCAATATTCTCATTTTCATTAGTAATACTACCTGCCTGAGAAACAAAACCTTCTCTATAAGCACGCAGTGTTCCAGTTGTAGCAGGAGCAGAAGTTCCAACTCCAACATTCATTACAAATGTAGTAAGACCTACATTCTCTGTTACAACAAACGAATCGTTATAATAATCATTCGCAGCACCAGCAATTCTAATTCTATTATCAACCCTTAAACCATGATTATCAGAAGTAACAACAGTTGCTACACCAGATATCCTATCATATGTCAAAGAAGAAACACTAATAGAAGCACCAGTAGGATATGATATTGCATCAGATGTTAAATTAGCACCCAAACCAGTCGTGGAAGCATTACCTACAGTAGATGCAGATGAAACATTAATTTCTTTCGTTAATCCTGTTGTAATTCCAACAATTCTATACAGTTGGTTATAATCCTGACAATTAGCAGAAGATACACCAGCAATTCTTATAACATCTCCAGCATTATCATAAATGCTTGTTACACTTACAACACCTACACTATGACCAGTGGTAGTTGCAATACCCACCACATGCATAGTGTTACCAACACCATATGCAGAACCACCATCCATAATAATACAAGAGGTAATTCCACCAACAGCATCAACACTAACCATTGCTGTTGCAAACTTACCAGTTGTTGAAGATCCAATGGAAACTAACTTAGCATCATAAAGTGTTGTTGCTGAACCACTACCATATTTTGTACCACTGTTCGCAATACTAACCTTAGTGATGCGATTATATCCATGATCATAAGAAGTAAAGATAGTATGAGAACTACCGACTATAGTAGCAGTTCCATCAGACATAATATTAGTAATTCCAATACCAACTGCAGTATCACTTAAATTCTTAGTAAGTGTTTCTTTTGTAAGACTACTCTGTGGCTCATCAATAACAACTTCACCAACTGGAGTTGGAAGAGCAAAAGAAACAGAATCCTGAGGGTCAGATGAAGGTGTATCTCTATTGTTTTGTGGATAGAGATTCTTAACTGGCTGTGAGAAGTTCTCATTTAAGAACGGAGCAACACTTGGAGAGTTAGTAGCATTAAGTATCATCAAATGATAGATACCATCTTGCTCTCCCGCAATGTACTTCTGAACCTGTTGAGAGCGATAAACGTAATAGGTATTCTTATAATCTTTACGATTAAAATAAGGTAAAGAAGTAGTTCTACTATTAATATCATTACTAAATGTTCCCGGATCTCCCGAAAGAGGACCATAGAAACACTTAGCACTACTAATACCAGAAACAGTGAAAGTATTATTATATGCAGTACTAGTAAGACCACTAGTATTTTCGGTACTAGTTACTTGAAGAGTTTCAATAACAGAACCAACTGATAATTCATGAGGAACTTCAGTTGTATAGTATGCATTTGACCCATCCCATGTTGCATTAGCAATAAATCTTGGATTTCTATTCTCACTTACATTACTTAAAGTAACTGTTGTGGGACTAAAATAAGAAGCAATTTCAGTATTATCATCTCCTCTCGTATCATTAGATTCTTGAAGAACAAAACCCTCAATAGGAGGTCTTGCTGAGGTAATTCCACTTCCCGATGGAATTACATATCTCATCTTATAAATTGTATCCCCTAAGTTTCTAGTATCAGGTTTTCTGGTAATAAACGTTCTAGGAGTTGCATCTCCCAATGCAGTGGTTCCCAAGGATACAACCTTTGAAGAAAGATTATTATCAGTTCCTGCTATCGCAACATTAATATACCACTGACCTGCAGTACTATTATACTGAACTGGGTGACCTATATCACCAGAATTCTTATCAGAAACCCTAGACAGCACATTCGTTGTTCCACCCAAATCATTAAGGGATAGAACAGGATCTGCATTTCTAGCATCATTTAATGTGGAAGCAACCTTTATTTGATTGGTTCCAACACCAGAAGTAACTGCATAATAAAGGGTATTATTATCAACCCCATCAGGTAATTGCCCAGTATCCGAGACAAATCTAATAGACTCACCATCAATGAACTGGTGAGGTTTGGTAAAGGTAATAGTATTAGAAGAAATACTATTAGCAGTCCCTGCTAGATTTCTACCAACAATAGATATCTTCTCAGAACTTATTTCCTCATACCCTCCTGTCACTGGACTAACACCTTGAGTGTTAGGCATTACAATTTTAGCAGAATATTGAGTTGTTACTCCACTCTGAGTTAATAAACACTTAAGATGATCATCTTCCTTTGCACCAATTCTATATCCTTCAATAACATTAACTGGAGGAACTTCTGAGTTTTTCTGATTATAAAGATACAAATGACAAGTAGTAGATGTTCCAACAGCTTGAGTAACAGTTTGTCCTACATCAATTGCAGTATATTCTATATTTGTATCAGAATTGGTAATCTCTTTAGGTGGAATAACATGCGTAATATATCCTACATCATCCCTCGTGAAAGAATCTCTCCTATATCCACTAGAGATAAGAGAAGAAGCACCAAAGTTAGAGTTAGAGTTAGTAATTGACTGGTCACCACCACTCTTAGCAACAAAGTGTTGGGAATAACCAATCGCAAAGACAGAAACAACCTGTAATACAGCGTTATTATCACACTTAATATGATAGTTGCTATATGCTGGCTTATAAACTGCTAGCGAATCGCTGTGTATATTCTCATTACCTGCATAAGTACTATCTTGATATGCACCACTAGTCTCATCATACTTAACAAAAGCATTATTATCCTTCTGCAATCCAATACCCGTAAACTGGGCAAGAACCATTGATTTAAATCCATCTGCTTTATCACCATCAGCATACAAACCACACATACCATATACTGACCTCAGAGAGCAGTTAAAGATATATGGTGAAGAAGAAGCTACCGTATCAACAGCAAGGTTAACAGTCGATCCTGTAACAGTGGGAAGGGCATTAGAAGGAGCAGTCGAAACTTTATACTTAAATTCTGTAGAACTTACAACATCACTAATTACAAACTGACCATCATATCCAGATGCAGTAATTCCATTAATTCTAATTGCAGTGTCTGTATCAGCACCTGTGAGAGCAGTAGTTGTGGTAACAGTAATAGTTGTAGTAGGAGTTGCACCATCACCTGCTTTAATACTATTGATACCTACTTGGCCACCTGTTGGTCCAACAATCCTATATTCATCAATCTTAGGTTGAATATCCAATCCTGCTGAAGGATAATCAGGTTCAATTTCACGACCAGAAGAAGGTCCATAAGCAAGACCCACCTTCTCATAATACATATCCAGATCAGTTCTGGTACTGGAAGAGAATGTGAGGAAAGTATCATCAATACTAACAGTATTTGCACCATCAGCATACTCAAAACAAGTTAATTTATGGTGAGAGAAGTTAGGAACAAAAGTATTAGTCGTATAATCCTTATATACTAATCCATTTGGATCTCCATCAAACATAGAGAACTGATAGAGATAACATCCACCAGTTACACGGAATAAAGCAGATCTCTCAATATTGTCGTTTGTTGGATTAGGAACATACTTAGGTCTTATCTTTGTCTTTCTTAAATCTAAACCTACAATCGAAGTACCACGAGGAAGAATTACACCACCGTAGATACTATTAAGCTTATAAAGTGCATTATTTTCACTACTTAAATCAAAATTAGTTGAAAGGTCCCACTGAGGAAAATCAGTTGAAGTAGTTCCATTCCTTAATTTATAACTATTTGCTCCATCCGGAATCCATCCAGGTCTATTATCTACTGTATGCTCACCAGGATACAATAATATTGTCGTCTTACCAAATCTATCGTTCTCTAATCCCTTCTGATATGAAAATCTAGATGCCTCAATCAATGCACGTTGAATAGTCTTAAACGGACGTGTGAGTGAATTACCCTGATTCTCAATACTGTCAGTAGAATCTAAATCATTTGGGTTGACATAAAGAATATTACCGCGAGTATTCTTTATAAAATTATCTAATCGACTTAGAGGCATCTTCTTCGCACAATGAGTTCTGTTATGGATTATTTAGCTTTAATCCTGTCCTTCATATTCATGTTTATCTACGAGATACTCAATTGTTGTAGCAATATCACTCATCGCATCTCGAATATGATATTGTTGACCTGATTCTTGTTGTCGCGTTTCAATATCCAACAGTGACCATCGCCACTGTTTCAATTGTTTAGAATACCAAACCTTTATTTCCATAATTTATTTATGGACGCAAATCAATATTAAAAGAAACAGATATTCTCTCTTGATTAGATTCATTCTCAGCAACATGGTGTGTAAGAAATGAAGGGAATACTACCATTCCTCCTTCCTGAGGTTCCAAATAATAATCCAAATAAGTAGAGGTACTCTCCTTAAATCCCTCAGAATAAGACTCCAATTCAGCATATCTGTCAAAAGCCTGATGATTACTAAACCATAATTCTCCACAATTTTTAGGAGTTTTAATCCACCACACTCCAGACAGATGAGAGTGTGGATGCGTGTGGTATTTGTTATAAGCACCTTTAGGATTAACATTAATCCAAAGATTGGTAATTTTTAACCCTACATTCTCTTTAAAAATCTTTTCAATAGAAAAATAATCTACTACTTCCTTTAAAACAGTATCTATTAAAATATTAGGTTCCCCAGGCAAGATAGGCTGGGATTGCCATCCACGTTTATTTGATTTAACAACCCCCTTCTTATCCCTCTTTCTCTCCGAATGTATGTATGAAGTTACATCTTCCTTAATTATTTTAAAATTCCTTACCTTAATCTCATGGATACTCAAAGGAAATAAAGATCTCATGTCTTCTCTGATAAAGGTTCTGCATAAACCAATCTTTCCTCAGGACATGTCTTGCGCACTACATCCAATACATTCATGAATTCTTCTACAGTATCACAATCTACTACCTTCTCATCCCCTTCATTAGAATAAAGGTAAAATGATCTCTTTGCGGTGTCTACCACACACTTCATCAAATACTCGTCTTCCATGCAGTTGATACAGACTACTGTGTCATTATACCACAGTTATTCCTAGGCGTCAACCTGCTCCTCTGCTTTAAGGTCCGGAATATCCTTTCTTTCTCCAATCAAAAGATAATAGCAGTCAATAGGCATATTACCATGTGCTTGTAAATGAACCTTATTCTCACCAACTCTCTTCACAATGATATTCTGATGAGCACCTACCGGAGTAAGATGAACCGAGATAGATGTTTCTTCTACAAGATCCTCCCAATATGTAGGAAGGGATATCTCATTCTGACTAATTATTCTTCCCCTATGGAATACAGCATTCTCTGGTCCAATGAGACCTTCTAGGTTAAGATTATAATTCTTAATTGATGGGTGCTTAATCTGCATCTTGTTCAACTTCCAAATGATCTACATCTTTACGAGTACCATTAATCGTATAAAAACAATCAATAGGTTTATCATCAGATTCTACCACATGAACCTCTTGAAGATCAAATTTCTCAACAAGAAGATGTTGACGAGATCCAATAGGTTGCAATTGAACAGTAATAGTATCCTCATGAACCAACCCCACCCAATAATCAGGTAGCGTAATAACATTATTGGCAGTCAGTCTTCCTCTAACATATACACCATATTCTGGTCCTTCTAAACATCCATGCCATAATCTTTTCCCTTCCTTTATAGGATGAGGAATATTAAATGACTTAACACCAGCACTTGCCGATGCTCCAGTAACCGCACCACTAACTGTAATAGATGCTCCCGCAAAATTAGTAACGGATGCTGTTCCACACGTTGCCGTTACTGCAAGATTATCAATCTTTGCATTACCATGATACCTGGGAGGACATGCCTCAGGAGGATAATTCGCCTCATCAATATCCCCTTTCCAAATATAATCATAGAGACTAGATTTAAGTCCCCAACCACCTGCCTTTTCTGTACAATCTTTACCCGGTGTACCCGGTTTAAATAAGAATTCTGCCATGACTAACCCTCCCTAACATCATAGTGATAACCAACAATTGAAGACTGGCTAAGATCTCCTGGATAATCTTTAGGTGATTCTCCTTCATACTCTGGAATATTCTTCTCCACATCTTTTCTTTCCGCATAAACATGGTAAAAACATTTAACCTGGGTCAAATACGCTGATGAAAGAATAATCTTGTCCTCCAAAATATCTTTTACACATAAAGTTGGATCAGGATTTTTAAAAGGTGTGAGATTAACAGTAATTGTATCATAATCCACCAATTCTTTCCAGTATTCAGGAATTTCTATAATGTGATTTCCATCCAACTTTCCTCTAATATAGACATCTGCACTAGGTGCCTCCACACATACATGAGAAAGTCTCCATCCTTCTTTAGTAGGATGAGTAATATCAAAGTTTTTCTTTGCTGCTAAAACATGACCACCACAATTAGAAAAAACATGTCCTTGAGCAAATAAGTGCTGACCTACTCCAATAGAATCATTAGTATCAAGCTTACCCAGAAATGCTGAAGATCCCATCACCCCTAATGAATAGGGATTATTAACTCCCGAACATAAAGCACCAGGAATCATGGGAGGAGGAGGATTAACCGAGGGTCCAACCATCAATGTAGCAGCTGGCCAAGGGAATGCACCAGTCTGCCCGAACTGGACAGGTCCCATCATATATGAAGCACCATCAATTGCAGTAGGACCAACACCTCCCAATGCCATCGGTGGCATTCTAGGATCACCTACATGTAATTGTTTTCCTACAACTACATCATCGAGTTTATCTGTCATGATATCAAACTCCTAATTGCACTTTTTAGTTCTTCCACTGTTCCCATTCCTCCAAGAGAAGTAGAACCTTTAATAACAGTAGAACCACTAACCTGTTCAATATCTTTTCCAATAAGATTCAATTTACTACTTCCTTCTATAAAACATTTAGCACTTGCAAATATACTTATCTGGTCAACAGCACCAAAAAATGCAGTTCCTTTAGATGAAATTTGAATTTTATTAGGTGCATTAATCTCCACATAACCATTTTTATCAGGGTCTTCGCCACCACCCTTTGATACTATCATAATATTTTTACCCTCTATTCTTACATCTCCATCACTTCTTAGGACTAAATCACCTGTTCCTGAATCAATATAAACTCCTGGCATTGGAGTTTTAACATTACTACCATGATCAATTTGAAAAGTTCCGGGACCAGTAAATATAGTCCCACCTTTCCTCATTTTCTTTTGGTCTCCACTACCAGTTTTATCCATCTGGAAGTAATGGGGAGTTGGAAGAGGACCATCCCCCGAACTTGTTACTACAAATGCAGAAATAATTCCATCTTGATTTACTTTACCAAGTTCTACAGAAGCATCTACTGTCTCTGCTATTTTGTGGTAAGCTTTATTAACTGGTTTTGCCATTATACTGTACCTACACAATCAATAACGGAAACAACCTTATCCTGAATAGCAGGAAGTTTGAGTTCATCAGTAACTCTATCTATACACAGTCTAGCACGAATCTCTGCATTAAATCCAGTATCACTTTCAATATAAATGGTCGGGAATTCCGTAAATCCTTCTCCACCCGCAATAAGTTCAACACTAACCAAACTTCCAAAGGAATCAAAAGTAGGAGTAATCTCGGCACCAACATCAGGTTCAATCACTACTTTATCACCAGGTTGATAACTAAAACCTGGATTAACAATCCCAACACTACAAATATAAAGTATCGCAGGATAATCTCCTTTTTGGGGACTCTGAGTAGCACATCCAGAAGGGGCAGTTAAAACACCCTCACTAGGCGCAGTGAAATAACTTCCTCCAAATACTTCATAAGTCTTATCATCAGTCCCAAAAAACTGAGTTTTACATCCAATGGGAGCACGAATAGAATCCCCAGGTAATGCAGAAATTAATTCATCACCATCATATGGAATATCCCACGTTCCATCACTTCTTAAAACTACAGTTTGATCAAAATCTGCCCATACTCTTCCATCCCCACCTTGACTTCCATCTGGTGTCTGTAAATATCCAAATCCCGAAGAAGTTATATTCACTCCAATTACTCCAAACTCCACAGTATTTCCAGATGCATCAATAAATCCAGACCCAGTATTTACAAGTAAGTTGGGATCTATAATCCTATCTGGATCTGAAACCCAGAGCTGATTCACATCATCATAAGAAACCGGTCCTATTATTGGAATACCAGTTGCATTCTGACCGTGGCCACAATCATCTTTAAATGTAAGGAAAGGTCTTTTATCAAAATATCCAGACCCGGTGTTTATAATATCCACCCCAAGAATATCTCCTGCTGCACTTACAATAGCATTTCCAGATGCAGCACTCCCCGAACCACCCCAGAAAACAGGTTTAGGAGGACCACATTGAATAGGATTAGTATCACAATCATTTAACTCAAATATATCACTAAAATCAACTCCATCAAAATCAAAACTATCTGGATTAATCACATCACTTACACCACCAGCAAACTGCTTTATCTTACCAACAAGATTTTGTGCATCAATTGTACTAGATTGAGGATCTGATCCCAACCAAGTACTCCACTCTTCGACCTCTGGGCATTGTGGTTCGGTTTCACAACTAAGGAAACTTAGAATATCATCCAAGAATTCCATAGCACTTCCAACAATATCAACTGCTTGTCCTATTGCACCAAAGAGAGCATCAATAGGACCCATAATAGAATTGGTTATTCCATTAATTAACCCCATCAATTTACCCATCAATGCACCCACAATACTTTCTGCTGCACAAATAGGAATATTAACATAACGATCTACAATTCCAGTAAGTGCCTTAAAGACCATCTTAAAAAGATTATTAACAATCCTCCTAAAATGACAAGATAATAAATCCATAGCAGCATCAGCAGCTTCTCCTACTTTCAACTGCTGTGCCGGATACATCGTAAAATATATTTTCTTCATTGCACTCTCAATTTTCTTCATAATCCATTTCTGCATATCCTTTATTTTAGGAATAATCGCCGCAGTAACTTGTTCAGATGCATCTTTAATTTTTTGATTAATATATTCCTGAACACCCTGAATTTCCTCAGTAACACTACTATGAAGAGGATTAAGTTGCTTTGCTTTCCATTCTTTTAATCCTTTTTGTGCTCCTTCAATATCCTTCCGCATATTCTTAATAGTCAGTGCTACTCCTTTCGCATCTCCACCAGACTTCTTACATGAATAAGTAGATGCTAAACTCTTAGGTTTGGATCCTTGCTTCTTTTTCTTTTCATCAGCGACACTTGCTTGAGAAGCAGCTTGACCTTGTTTTATTATCTTAGTAGCAGGAGTAACTCCTTCCAAAGCACCAGGTGCTAATTCATCATCAGAGGCAGGATCAGCTTTTAAAGTATTAGTAGGAATTACCCCCTCATTTCCAGTTTCAGTATATCCTAAAAATGGTACAAAAGGAGGTATCTTGCCATTATCCTTATAAATGGAGGTATATTGATTATATCCTAATACACCCATAATAATAGGTTGTTGGGCATCTTCACCATCGAGAAAGAACCCATAAACAAAATTACCCTTCTGTAAATTAGGAGTAGCACCAGAAGAACCGGCCTGTGCTCCAGCAGTTACAGGATACATTACACCAGCCCAAGGCAAATCCTCATTAGGAAGTGCTTCAGGATTCGCAGTATGGTATCCCATAATACGAACCTGATATCTCATCTCAAAGCCCTTATTATCACTTAAAGTAATGTTTACAGGTTGAGATCCTTCCCAATTGTCTTTCCACGAGTCACTAGCAATCTGGCCTATCCACCAGATAAACCCATCTCTACCTACAATATTTTTCTGAAATAGTCCCTGTTCAATCATTAGTCGTCATATACTCTACATTCAAATGCATCTGGATGATTTTCACAATAAACTTCCAGATGTTGATCTTGATGTCTTGTATGATAATCATTTATCTTACCATCGTTTGAATCTATTTCTTCTCCTTCATGATACTTGTCATAAAGAGCATGAGAAGTTTTTAAATCTTCCTCTGTGTATTCAAGCATACCATGATTGACATGCTCCTTACCATCTGCCTCGATGTAAACTTCGTGGTCTAAATCGTGCTTAATTTCTGTCATTTGTTTAGTCCTTAAATGGTATTCGTCCGAAAGTATCACGTACTAGAGTCAAACTGGTATAAGTATCCTCTCTAGTGATTCTATGGCATAAACTCGCTATCATATATATGCCGCCAGTTTCCTTATTTACTTCTTTATTATGCTCTACTGTCATGGTAGGGAAATCACAATAAATTAAGTCACCGGCTCGCAAGCTAAAGTCTCCTGCAATCATAACATTAGTTTTGATAGTAAACAACTGGTTATATCTCATAATAGACTGAACCATCGTATTAGCAGCATCAAATGTTGGCAATTCAGGATTTTCCTTCCATTTTTCCAACTGTTTCTTAGGATTTTCTCCGGAAGGAAGCGTTCCCACATCCAATATATGAGTCATTAAGCGAGAAGGACCCTTTCTAAATTCTTCATGGATCCATCCCAAATCTTGCTTACCAGCATTCTTAACTTTACCAATCTGCTTACTAATATTATAATCTCTTACCTTATATTTCATTGCATAGTAATCAAAAAATATACTACGATTAGCATAAATTCCAAAATTTAAATTCTGTTCTAAATCAATATACCTATCAATACTAGCGGACAAAATCTTCCCATCATAACCCTCTACCTCATCAGGTTTACCTGTAATAACATATCTCTTAAGAGGTTCTCCATCCAAGATATAATCTATAGATTTAAAATGATATCCATCATAATTCTCAAAGAAAAAGTATCCTGCTGCACCCCCAATACTAGATTTACCATCTACAGTTAGTGCAGGAATTGCTTTTTTTGCCAACCAACTACACACATAAAATGGTTTCTTATCATTCCCAATAAAATTATAAGGAATAGCACTCTCATCAATATGAACAGGTTTCTGTGTCTGTATCCCACCCTTCTCAGTAAGAATCGTTTTTACATTACTACTAATTTTTCCATCATATCTTTTAACCACTCTAGTCTGATTATTAGCAAGGTGTTCTTTAGGACATAACTCGATAGTATAGATATCTTTTTGAGTTCCAGGATCTATATTGTTTATCTTATTAACATATAAAGCCTTCTCTTTTTTAAAAGATAATTGATTTGGTACACGTTGATTATCATTGATATCCAATAAAACCTCTTCCCCTCCTCTCACAGGAAGAGTATCCAAAATTCCAAAAGGTCCAATATCTTTCTTATCAGTAAGACCAGTCTCCATGATTGTAGCTTTTACTTCTATACTAGGATTAAAAACATTTTCATAATAAAAAATATCCTGCACAACCGCAGAAAAATCAATAGATTTTGATCCAGTTGGAGAAGTTATAAGAAACTTGGTGATATCACCAGTTCTAGTAGCTTGATTCTGTGACATTATACCTTAGATAATTCGTATTTGTAGATGTCCTTTGTTACATCCTTAGCACTATTTACTATGGGAACAGGAAGAATCTTAACCCCACCTCCACCACCTCCCGATGAAGGTGCTTCCTGCTTAGCCATAATAACATTAGTAGTTCCTCCTCCTTTTTCATAAGAAGCATGAGTATCAAGTCCTTGAGATAATTTAGCAGCTTGTTTCTTACTAATAGTTCCCGTTCCCAATAAATCAACACCCTCTACACTATTACTCCTAACCTTTTTTCTAAACTGTTCCACAGTCTCACCTGGGAGAAGACCAAAATTATCAACACTAGAAGAAGATGGATCACCACCTGTCCCTAATGGTACACCTTTTTTCGCTGATGTAGATCCATTACCATCAGACTTACCCTTACCCTTATCTTTATCTTTTTCGCCAAAGAATCCATACCTTTTGTCTTCTCCTGTTTCTAATCTATGAATCTGTTCTTCTCTTTCTGCTCCTGCACCAGTAATAAAATCACCCATTTTCTGCAAAGGATTACGATTTGCTTGCTCCTCTTTTAACTGATCAAGAGTTTCTTCTTTTCCTACATCTTCTACAGACTCATCAACCTTTTTATCTGGCTTACTTTTACCACCAAGCCATTGTGAAAACTCACCTATCTTTTTCATAAGACCATCAAATCCTTCCTTAACGGGTTTTAATTTTTCACCCATCTCTTTTAAATTCTGCCCAACCGTCTTTGTATCAGGCTCTTTAACTCCTAATAATCTTGCACTCCAATCAAGAACAAACCGAAATATTGATTTAAAGAAATCCCATGTTCCTTTGACCCAAGGTTCGAGTGCTTCCCATAATTTTTTTAAAGTCTCAACTGTCTTTTTATATGCTTCAACTATACTATCCCATTGATTAAGTATATAAAGAAGAATAGATCCAATTACTACATTATTGATAAACTTCCCCATAGCATCAAAAGTTTTTTTCATCCCCGCAGGAGCCTTAGATGCTAATCCCCTTACAAACTTAGATCCACGTTCTAATACTCCTTCTCTTCTCCTCCTTTGTGTCCTCGTATCTTGTAAACGGGCATCCTTAATACTCTGCTGCTCACCTTTTAACATACCCAGAATTGCATTATCAATATTATTCAGTGCATTATCAATAACTGGATTTCCTGTCGATCCCCCTGAAGAACCTGAAGAAGAAGGTCCTAATTTACTAGATGTAGATTCACCAGATCCTCCACCTCCTCCTTTTCTCGCTTTCATTTGTTTCCGAATCTCTTTCACATTCTTCATCATATTCTTCGCCATCTTTTTGCCAGATTTAGCACCTCTTCTCAGACCCTTTCCTGCTGCCTTAGCACCTCTTACCGCACCTCTTCCTGCTACCTTAGCACCACTTACAGCAAGTCTACCTGCTCCCTTAGCCCCAGCTCCAGCGGCTCCTTTAGCAGCAACGGCAATTCCTTTAACCAAACCCCCTAGTGCACCAGCTACTGCAGATACTGCCATCTTAGTTCACCGCCCCTAGAATAAATCGATTACCAATGTTTCCACTATCAGAAGGAAAACTTGGAACACTACTACCACCTTCTGATCCGGAACTAGCTCCACCTCCACTTGAAGTATCACCTAAAGGTAAGAAATTAACACTACCCTCCTCACCTAAAGGTTGATCTATCTTTGGTTGAGTAATATTCTTCTCACCAACAGTTGCTGAAGATGGGGAAGGAATAGATGTTTGCGCTGCAGGAGAAGTAGAAGCTTTTCCTCCGGATCTAATCAAATTATCATATTTCTCAACTGTCTTTTGTCTCTGAAGTGTTAATTCTTCCTTTTTCTTCTTCCCTGCTTCATTAAGTTTTCTATTTCTAACACTCGTCCCTGTGCTAAATTTAGGATCCCCTTTCAAACCGGCAATTTGTTTTTCAAGAGGTCCAATTATTTTATTCCTTTCCTTCTCAAGAGCATTTATCCTAGCACGTTCTGCTTCAACTTCTTCAAAAATTTTCTGCTGTTCCGCAGTCCTACCCTTATTTTCAAGTTTTTCCATCCTCTTCTGACCCGATCTTCCTGTAAACTGATCAGGTTTTCCAGCCTTATCCATTCCAGCATCTCTCATTTTCTGATCAAGTTCTTTATCCTTTTCATAGGATGCTTCACCACCAGAAATCCTTTCACCTAACCATTTTTTTCCTTGTCCAAATTTCTTCCCAATCCATTGACCAGCCTTCTTACCAACATGAGCAACTGCCATAATAGCTGCTATTGCTGCTGCCGCTATTGCCATAAATGCCAGTGCTTTAGCTATAACTGCTATAAGAGGTCCAAATACTGTTACTGCACCAATTAATGCAAGAACAAATGTTCCCACTGTTGCTAAAACAGGAAGTGCAGCAACCGCCAATATTCCTCCCAAAATTAATCCTGCATTATCTTGTAGGGTTTTTATCATGCCCTGCCATTGGGAAGGATCCATCTCCTTGATCCAATTCATGAATCCCAAAATTGCAGATCCTGCTATGATATTACCAAAGAAGGTCTTAGCAACATCAAATACTCCCGTAAAAGGTGCTTTTATTGCACCCAATACTCCTCCGGCTCCACCTCCACCAGAACCCTGTTTCGCTTCTTTTTTCTTCTTTTTAGTTTCTATATCCCCTTCTCGTTCTCGTCGCCAAAATCTCAATCGGAATTTTTTATTCTCATTGTTTGATTTTTGTTGAACTGCGCCCAAACCCCTCAAAGCTGAAGCAATACCGTTCAACCTCTCTGCAAGAACCTGATTATTAACACCTTCACCTTTAAGCTGCTTATCAACATTCTCCTTCCGAAGTTTAAGTATTTTGGTTACCTGCGTAATCTTTTTTGCATTAACATCAGACTTCTTCTCTACACCAATTACCCTAGCAAGAACATTCTTCTGCACACCAACCATTTGTCCCATTCTCTCATGGGTTACAAAAGGTGTTGCTTTTGATTTTTCTCCTACTGGTGCTGGTAAGTCAGGCATTAACTTGCTTGTTGTTGCTGCTGTTTGAGTTTTTCTTCTTCAAGATGTTGTTGAAGAAGACTCACATAGATGTCTCGTTCCCAAGGAATAAGATTTTCTATCTCTGTTAAGCTATATTTATGGTACTGAACCAAGGCAAAGTTAATCTTATAGTAATTCTCTAGATCCATATGGACTAGGCCTATCCGAAAAAACTGGATAATCCCTCCAGTACGACAGTACTCTTTACTTTTGTCTTCGGATTAGTAATCTCCACCTCATGAGATAACTTAGGCATAGTAGAAAAGAAATTTTCAATCTCCTTAAATTGCTTACTATTCATCTGCTCTAAGAAATCTACAATTTCTTTATGAGTACAATCAGAAGTAGACCAAACTTCTTCCTCATTATAAATTTTCTCAATACAAGCAGCAATCATATCAAATGATTGCTCTACTTGATTTTCTTCCTCAAAATCAAAATTCTGAGCAATAAATTGTTCTAATGAAGGATATCTCAATTCCATCATAAGTTTATCATCTAAAGCAATTCTCCTCTCATGATCCTCTGATTTCTGCACTTCAATATCATCGATATTAATAACTACAGGAACATTAGTCTCATTATCATCAGGACAAATAAGATTAACCTCAATCTCTTCACCCACAGACTTACCACGGATATTAAGAAAAATATATTCAATATCAAAAGTAGGAAGTTTCTCTACTTTAATTCCTCTACTTTTAATACAACTCTTTAATACAGCTTTAATTGCAGTAGTTATCTGTTTAGTATCTTCACTCTCAAGAGCAAGAACTAAAAGTTTTTCTTCTTTAACAAGAAAGGGTCTATACTTAATCGTCTTTCCTGTTGATGGCAACTCAAGTTCATATGTAGGAGTCGCAATGGTTGGTAATGGCATAATAATTAATAAAGATTTCAGTGTGTTTTATTTATCACCCAATTGTAGGAGGTGGGACTTCACTTCTAGTTTTGACATAACGCATATAGTTAAATGATGCAGTATAATTTAAAGCTGCACTCGCATCGTATGAAACTGATGTTGGTGCAATACTGATAGGAAAAGCACCAATAAACTGATAAGTCAAATAATAACCCAATGCATCTTTTTCAAATTTTGAAATATAAAGATTATCGCTTTTATAACTACTAGGATAATTCATCCTGTAATAACGACTCCTACTAAGATACTCTTCGTTAGTAAAAGTAGTTCCTTGACCAGTTATATAATTAATCCATCCTTCAAAGAACTGAATAACATTATAATCCTTATCCACCATAAATGTAAAGTCAAGTCTGTCATCAAATACTTTTCGATATGCCATCTTCTCAGTAACCCCAGGATAATCCAGAGTTACATCATGCGTTGCCAATGATTGACCAGGCAAACTTGCACTACTACACAATAACTCAATATCTAATCCATCAGTTCCATAATCAAAATCAGGATCAGAGTTATTTAAAAAATCTCGCACTGGAGCTGGTGGCTGCATCTTAATCTGATATACCGAAGTCTGAGAGAGATTTAATATTCTACTTTTTATCGCAGAGGTACTGACTTTATTTGGCTTTGGACCTGCCATCTATAAATAATTTTACTTTATATATTATGTATGGCCGAAAGTAAGAAGAGTTTATTTAGACCCCACAATCCCAGAAAATATAAAGGTGATGTTAGAAATATTATCTGTCGTAGTAGTTGGGAAAATAAATTCTGTAGCTGGTGCGATTTAAATGAAAATATTATTGAATGGGGAAGTGAAGAATTCTTTATCCCATACCGTGCTCCTGATGGTAGAGTGCGTCGTTATTTTCCAGACTTTATTATGAAGGTAAGAGAAAATAGTGGGGATATTAAAACATATGTTATTGAAGTTAAACCTGCTAAACAAACCAAACGACCTAAACCCAGAAAAAAAGTGACTAAATCATATCTCTATGAATGTAAAACATATGAGGTCAATCAAGCAAAATGGAAAGCAGCATCCGAATGGTGTAAAGATCATCAAGTAGAATTTAAAATCGTCACTGAAAAAGAATTAGGTATCAGATAATGGCAAGAAAAACCCTAAAACAAAGAAGAGATAGAGATTTAAATCGAGCGTTAGAAAGACAACAGCTTGAGACTTTTGGGTTGGATGAAACTCTCAACCCTAATGATAGAGTAGGACAACTAAAAGAAAAAATAGAAGGACTAACTGACCCAGAATCAATTATGCTGGAAATCATTAGTATCTTCCAGGAAACAGAAATTATTCCTGATGTAGGTAAATACTATACCTTTATATACATCCCTAAAACTAAAGACCTTGCCTTTGATAACTTCCCCCTTATTGCCTGTATTGATATCTTTAAATGGGGATTCAGAGGAGTAAACTTCCACTGGAATGATTATAGGAATTACACCTGGCAAGAAGTAGCAGGAATGTTACATGTAGTAAAAGATGATGAAATAGAATATATGAAGAGCATTCCTTATGGATATTTCCTTAGAACTGCTAAATAAATAAAAAGTATTATAATAGTGTCAGATTACACCACATATCTCGCTGATAATCCCAATGCTACTTCTAAAACTGCCTTCGTAGATGGCAGTAAATTTCATGTGATGACAGATGAAAATGGGAAAGTTAGCAGTCTCTTTGATTGGGAAGGTTCAAAATTTGGAGATTACACCTATGAAAGTGGTGCATTTTCTGGCGCATCATCAGAAAATATTTCCAATTATCTGAACAATAAAGCAGTTTGGACTAATAGTGTAGGTCTAACAAATGATACAGTAAAAAATGAAACTCAAGAAAAAAGTCAAAAAGATTCAACTACAAAATATACAGTTGTTGGTGTAAAAAACAAAAGAGAAGGAACTTTATGGAGTGAAAATGCATTCTCCACCAAAAGTCGCACTCTTGTTTATCCAGAAGATCATGCTCCCGAACAATTTGACTTTATAAAAGTTACTCCTATTGAATATGTACCTGCACTAGGATCAGAAAATTTTGGAGCTAACTCATCATCAAAAGATATGTCACAATACTCTACTTCTGATATGAGTTCTGCAGAATGGTTTGGATTTGAAAGTATAAAAAGTCGTTATCAACGAGTAAAAAGAGTAGGATCCACCATGTTCCTCCCAATGGTTCCAGATATATCTGAATCCAATGCAGTTAACTGGGGAGAAGATACAATGAATGCAATGCAAGCAGCAGGAGGTGCTGCTGCCTTTAATGCTATTGGAACAGCAGGTGGAGGAGAGCCTGTTAAAGCCGTTTCAGACTTAATAGGACAAGGTGGAGATATAGCAAAAGCATTCGTCAATACTCCAGGAATGGGTGATTTTGTTAAGGCATATTTCGCAGGTAAAGCAGTTAATACAAACCTATTAGGAAGAGCAGGAATAGCACTTAATCCCAACTTAGAAGTTCTCTTTACTGGTCCTGCATTAAGAACCTTCCAATATAGTTTTAGATTTACTCCACGCTCAGAATCAGAAGCAGAAACAGTAAGAACTATCATCAAAGTTTTTAAGAAGACAATGGCACCTAAAAGAAGAGGTAAAGTCTTCCTAGATGTTCCTGCTGTTTATAAAATTAAATATGTTTATAATAGTGAAAGAAAAGACCATCCGTTCTTAAATAAAATTAAACCCTGTGCATTAGCTAATTTTAATGTACAGTATGCTCCTGATGGAAATTATATGACATATGACGATGGTTCAATGACTTCTTATGGTGTAAGTCTGACATTTAAAGAACTCGAACCTATCTATAATGATGATATTAGAGATGTCGATGCAACAACCACAGGATTCTAATAATGCCTAAACCATATTTCCAACAAGTTCCAGATCTCCTCTATCCCAATAGAGCATCTGGAGAAAAAAATATATCGAACTATACTCAAGTTAAAAATCTCTTCAAAAGAGGAAAATTAAGAGAGGATATCTACTCCAACCTTGCATTCTTTACTAAGTATCAAATTATAGGAGATGAAAGACCAGATAATGTAGCAGAAAAAATCTACGAAGATCCTACTTTAGACTGGATAATCCTCCTCGCCAACAATATCAACAATGTCCAAACTGAATGGCCATTAACAGAAAATTCCTATCATAATTTTTTAATTGATAAGTATGAAACCGAAGAAAAATTACAAGAAACTCACCACTATGAATGCACAGGTGTAAAAAATAGTAATGGTTCAATTATAGTAGAAGATGGAATAAAAGTTCCAGTAGGATTTGCTGTTACTTACTATGATGCATCTTTAAGTACATCTGTCTCTGAAACCAATATAACCCAAACAATCACAAACCTTGAATACGAAAACAGAATTCAAGATGCAAAAAGAAATATTTTCATATTAAAACCACGATATCTGAATGTAATATTCAATGACTTAGATAGTATAATGGAATATAAAAAAGGTTCCACTCAGTTTGTGAGTGAAACCCTTAAAAGAACAGAGAATATTAGACTTTATTCTAACTGATTATTCCTCTGCAAGTTTTTGGAAGTAACTTAGTGCATCGTCTTCATCTGCTGAAGATGAAGTTACCGCAGCCTTGACTGTTTCTTCTGCTTTACGTGCCTCAAAGTTGGGAGTAAATGATCCACGACCTTCACTCTCATCCGCAAGTTCCTCATCATACACTCTACGTGCAGGAGGTTTTGCACCTAAAACATAATCAAGTCTCCTCTTCAAATCCTCATAGGACTTGAACTGATCAGCAGCAGTTACAGCAGTAAGAGAATACTCTTTATTCCATAATGCTTCTAGTGCATCTTCATCCTCAAGAAGAGCTGTTGGTGAATCGAACTCTGACTTATCATAGTTCCAATAACCATCCTTCTTAACGATCTTCAACTTGAAGTTAGCACCCTGCCAGAAGTCAAAGGGATTGATTGCTTCTTCATCTTCAAATTCTGGTTGCATTGCTTCCAGGATCTTATCATGAATCTTCTTACCATACTTGTAAAGAAATACTTTACCCTCATTCTGAGGATTAGTAGGATCTTTTACAACATAGATGTTACTGTAAAAAGACAACTTACGCTTCTGCTTACGGACAACATCCTTATCAGTTTCATTACCACTGTTCCAGAGTTCACGATTGTGCTCCGATACAGGATCTTTACCACCAGTAGTAGTTAAAGAATTTTCAATATACCATCCACCAGGGCCTTGGAATGCATGTGAATACAACTTTGCCCAGGGAATTTCTTCCTTTTCAGGTGCAGGAAGGAAACGAATAACAGCAAAACCGTTACCAGTTTTATCTACTTCTGGTTTCCAGAGACGGTCATCACCACCTCCACCACTATTGTTCATCTTCTCTACTTCTTTGACTAACTTCTGGGTCAGTGAACCAAGAGAAGACTGTTTTTTAAGGTCTTTAAAAGACATTAGATTACCTCGGATTTTTTGAGATTTGGCTTGTGTGTACCTTGTTATTCTACTAGGTAGAACTGGTCTTGTCAATCTGCTCGCGCAGCATATTCAGCATATTTGTCATATTACCGAATAATACATTCATACTAACATTAGTAGGAAGTCCCATAGCAGCGGCTCCTTTACAGATTTCTTCCTTCATCCTCTTAGCTTCGGGATCATCCGATAAACTTAGACGAGTATAAAGAATCTGTTGCTTATTTAATAGTTTTTCAAGGACATCAACATGATATTTTTGATCTTCCACACTTAATTGAGGAAATGTAAAAACAGTGCTGTAGACTTCTTCTTGAAGTTCAGCAATTTCAGTCATCTCTGCGCGAACGACTTCAGACTCGAAAAAACTCATAGAACAACTTCTTGTAGGATTTTTTTATAACGGGGTACATTTATATTTATTCTTTCGCTCCCATTGTTCTTTACTTCTGCGAGCGAATTCTTCCTTGTTACGTTGGTAGTATAGTTTAGCATACTCTTTCTTTTTTTGCTTGTTTTCCTCATCCCATCCCTTCTTATACTGAGATTGGTACTCAGGGTTCTTTACATTCCAAGCATCCCTTTGCTCCCTGTCCTTTAAGATCCTTTCTTCTGGTGTATACTTACGATTAGCATCACCTATAGCCTTCTTTGCCTCATCACTATGCCTCTGCCCCGTCATTCCAAAGTGCCATCCTTTAATAGGGGTAGGATCATAAGGGAATGCTTGTAGTTCTTTAATCCACTCCAACTTCCTTCCTCAATATAGTTTTGTACGTGGGTACATTAATATTTAGGAAGGGAGAGTATTTGCGAATCTTAAGACTTACGGTTTCCCATACCGGATCATTCAATTTTTTATCCCAGTCTTTCCTGAACTCTAATATTCTATCACATATTACAAGAGTTTCAAGGGAAGTTTT
>Ga0208011_1000140_pt1 | contig 31794 bp, 28 predicted proteins | sample 7_EtaG_FD_184080 | JGI IMG/M metagenome (GOLD analysis project Ga0208011, IMG submission 184080) | Marine viral communities from the Subarctic Pacific Ocean - 7_ETSP_OMZ_AT15161 metaG (SPAdes) (version 2) | ecosystem: Environmental > Aquatic > Marine > Oceanic | place: Pacific Ocean | collected...
CTTTCTTTGCTCCTGTTACTGCACCTGCAGCAATCATATCTGTATCGACTATTCCATCAGGTAAGCCGCCTACAGCTAACCCTCCGATTGTGTTCGCTGATCCGTTGAGAACTAAAGCCATGTTCAGAGTTTAGCTGATAACCCAGGTTCCGCTAACAGTAACGGTTCCATTGTTTGTAATAGGGCCGACGGAGTGCATGCCCTTGTTTGCTGCAATACTATATGTTCCTGCTGCAATTGTCTGGTCGTTCTGGTAGCCACAGCCATCAAGGCTGGTAGAAGCTATTCCTGTTAGGTTTGAACCATCTCCGTAAAGGTTGTCTGCATATACATTTGTCCAGCGTACAGAGTTAGTTCCTAAGCTATAAGTACTATCTGCTGAAGGATTGATATTTCCTGCAGAGACATGTGTTCCTTGATAACCACCAAATGTCCAGACATTTCCAGTAGAGTTTCCATTGTTATAAGCTCCAGTAACTTCAAGGTTTGAGCTTCCATCTAGTCGCAACCATGGCATTTGACCAGAAGATGCTCCAAATTTAATCTGTCCAGAAGCACCACTGCCTAACCAAAGTGTCGAAGTCTGACCACTTCTACCTATTACTGTTTCTGAATCTGAAACCTTGAAAGCTTCATTTGTTTCTCCGTCACATTTAACTTTAAATGCACCAGCTCCACCAGCTCCATCATCTATTTCAGCAGTTGTATTACCTTCACTAATTTTATCTGTATCAGCAGCATCAGCCCAATACAACCCACCTGTCTGTCCTGACTGTGCTTGAAGGAATTTTCCATTGGTCGGTGAGTTGCCAATACTTAGTTTCGCTTCAGTAACTGTTCCGTCAGATACAGTACCAACATTAACTGTTGACCCTAGGGTAATGATAAAGAAAGGAGCGTTCTGAGCTGGTGGAGAACTGAAGAGTATCGAACTTCCATCTATTGCAAATCCTTCTGATGGTTGACTCGTGCCTGTATTAGGTTTTTGAACAACACCGTTAACAGAACAGATTAATTGTTGAGCAAAAGAAGGTGGATTGTTTAATACAAACCTATAGGCAGTTCCATCAAATGCTGCACTATTACCACCTGTTCCGTTATAAGAACTAAGAGTATTAAAGTTAAAGCTACCGATTGATTGAACTTCTTTATATGCGCTAGTAGTTGCGTCATATACCATCATTTTGTCTGTTGACTTCACATATACCAAATCTCCTTCGTGGTTATCAGAAGAAGGAACATTATCTAATACTCTGTATCTCTCATTGAAATCGTTAATATCATCACTTAGTGCTTTAACGTCACTCTCTTTTGCTAGCTGCTTGTGATAAACATATCTATGAACAGCAGGTGTTCCACTTGTACTGTTCGTAATATCAGATGTGACCTGTAAGCCAGTGTCATCTGTCAGTGTCGCTGCTGCATATTCAGAAGGAAAGCCTGTAATTCTTACATTCTTATTTGTACCAGCTCCATTCGTAATGGTTATCTCATTAGAACTGGTCGTAAATCCTGACCCAACATCTTTAATACTGACAACTACACCTTGAGCTGGTTGTGTAGCAGGGAAGTTAGTAGGCCCATTGACTGCAACGAAACCACCAAGCGCATTAACAACACTGGTTACATGATCTGCTACTGCTTTTGATGTTGGTAATTCTGTGTCGCTATTACTTGTAAGAGAGGTGGCCTTGGTCATGCCACTCACTACGTTTAAGTTCGCAGTAGTGGAACTAACCCCATCTAACTTATTTAGTTCTGCTGCTGTTGAAGTGATTCCAGTTAAGGTATTCAGCTCATTAGTAGAGAGAGTCGCACCATCAAGAACAGCGACCTCACCTGATGTAAGTAATGCAAGGTTGACTGCTGATCCTGACTGGCAACTAGAGAGAGAAGTTAGATCTGCATCTAGTGGTTGCTTCCCATCTATCTGTGTCTGAATAGCAGAAGTAACTCCATCTACATAGTTCAGTTCAGTAGTAGTAAGAGTTGCACCATCAATGATTCCTATCTCAGTAGAAGTCAGAGCTGCTAATGCTGCAGCACCTCCTGATTGACAACTAGCCAGACTTGTTAGATCTGCATCTAGCGGCTGCTTTGCATCTAGCTGAGTCTGGATATTAGAAGTAACACCATCGACGTAATTAATCTCTGCTGTTGTGGCAGTGACTCCATCAATAAGGTTTAGTTCAGCAGTACTAGCTGTTAGTCCATCTATTGCTTGTACTTCTGCTTGAGTTAGATCAGCCAATGCACTAGCAGTTGTGCTAGCCATCGTTGCTAATTCAGTTAGCTCTGCATCTAATGGCTGCTTAGTTGCATCCTGTGTATCTACATAGTTCTTTGTCGCTGCATCCTGTGCTGCTGTTGGATCAGCAACATTAGTTAGTCTCTGGCTTCCTAGTGTTGGTTGACCAGTAGCAGCGTCAATAGCAACACCTTGATTCAGGGCATCATCAACTTCTTGTGAAACGTATAGGTGCTGAAGATTGCTGGTATCTAAGTCACTTGCAACGAGAGTTGATCCATCTGCATAGTCAACAAGAACACTTGCTAGAGAAGAGATCCTTCTAACTTCAACACGGGTATTAGCAGAACCGAGACCATTGGTATCGTTTAAGCGAGCGTATGTATTACCACCTGCGGTATAGACCTGGAAGCCAGCGACACCAGCACCTCTTGTAGCAACGGCGTAAGCAATCTCCGTGTAATTAACGTAGAGCTTTACGTGCTCTGCCTTGATATACGGGAAAGTGAATTGGAAATCTACTTGTCCAGACGTAGTGCTGGTGTAGATATGTAATGCGTAGGCCATGAATTAGTTCAGGGTTGCGACGTACTCAGATGGACTTACTGTATCGTTACTACCTTTGACTTGCTCAACTGGTATCTGTTCACCTGTTTGTAGCATCCTGTCTCTTATGGCATCTCCTTTGTTTTGCTGATGTCTTAGTTCTAATACTTCTAATATATATGGATTGTTTTTGTCGTTAAGGAACATAAAACGTCCTTGTTTTCTGTATTGCTCAAAGACAGGTTGAAGTAATGCCATTCTTGGAGAAACTTCATTGCTCTTGCCACGGGCCTCTGGCAATTGTCTTTGATAGGTAGGTGTTGCCATGATTCTATATAGCTCTTCATATAGCTTCCTTCCTGTTCTTGGATCTGGTGTATCTGCTATATATCTCAGATATTGTTCATAGGCAGGAGCACTAAGGGTAACTCCCTTTTGTAAATCGGTTGGAGAAGGAGCTATAAATCTTGAACCAAAGCCATGAATCCTCATTAATTCGTTCATTACATAATCTTTTTTACCTATATCTTTTCTACCTTTTCTTCCAACAACATCAGGATGAGCACCTACTAATGGGATAGCAGAGATCGGTGCAGGTAAGGCTGTTAATACAAATGCACTTGTTAACTGAGCAAGCATAGGCTCATCTTCTGTTGGTAAATAATTATCACCTAAAAATCCTGGGTTAAGAAGAGGATCGAAAGTAATCCAATTTCTACGTGCTGGTAAATCTTTAGACCATAAGGGAGTAATTGCTTGAATCTCTTGTAATACATGATTAAAGATATTTACGAATGGATTATCTGAACCAGTCTCTGTATAAGGAATATCTCTTGCTGTTGTGTCTTTATCTCCAGGCCATTGGAAGACAGTATCACTATCTTGATCTACTACCTTTCTTCTTCCTCCTCTAGGATTAGTTCTCTTCTCTTCATCTAATGCTTGAGTTACTGTTCTTAAATGAGCAGATCTATATACAAAACTTGCAGCTAGTTTTGCAAGATATCGTTGAACTTTATTGATTGAACCTGGTTGAGTTGGAAGTTTTCCTGCACCTCCTGTTGGTGCTATAGACATAATCACATCTACAAAATCAGCAATTCCTTCGTAATAGCTAGTTCTAAATCTTCCAGTAAAAGCTTGTGCTGCAATTTGCACTGGTAATAGTTGCGCAAGTGTTTCTCTTTGTTCTTTTGTTAGAGATGCTGCTATTTGCCAGTAGTCAGCAAAACCTCTAATGATTGATGAGGCTGGTTCATATGCTCTATAAGATGTCCATTCACCCCATGTAGCATTCCCTAGTCCATCTATTCCAGTCTTAAATCTGATTGAGTCAGGTTGATTTTGTGTTCTCCATTTTGCATAGGCATCAGGGTTGGTTGGACCAGAACCTGTTATTTGAATATTGTCATTAGCGTAGAGACTACTCATAGCCATCATGATTGTTGCCCCCGTAGCAACTTCTCCTTTCCAACGTTTAGCAAAGTAACTTGTCTCGTCTAGGAAATCTCTATAGGCAGTATCAACATGTCTATTAGAGAAGGGCAACATTCTTATTGCTTGTTTTGTCATATCACCAGGGCTTCTATTAAATGGTTGAATCATTGTCGCAATCCATCCATATCTCTTTCTCTGAATCTCTGTCCATTTCTCAGGAAGGAAAGACCATGCAGCAGTAGAAGAAGGAGTTGGAGTGCCTGGTTCGTTTAATGGAGTTTCGTGAGTATTGCCATGACGATCTACATAACCTTCTTTGTATTTTTTAGCAAAGGCATTGATTTCTCCTTCATCTTTTATTCCTTTGTTTCTAGCCAAGTCTTGACCAAAATCAATTGTTCTTGCTGGCATTAAAGCCCGAACATCATCTGTAAAGGTCAACATCCGACCCATCTTCAAAGCAGCAGGATGGGTGTTAATTGCATCATTAATCGTGACACCTCTTACTACAGCATCATGAGTAAAGAATTGAACTTTAGATTTTGCCCATTCTTCTGCAAAGTACCAAGCTTCTCCTCCTGACAATCCTTCTCTAGCTGCTTGTTCTAATCCTTCTTCTACACCTATGGCATAAAGGAAGCTGTTACCAGCTAAGGCTTTCTGTGTTGTTTCAATAGCTCCTTGCAGTCTTAAGTCAATTGTTGCAGCTTTCCACAAGAAATTCTTAAGTGCTATTTGAGCAGGACTTTTCCCTATTTCTTTTGCAAGAGGAAATTCATTTAAGTTATAGGCAGGATTTGTTTCATCAAGAATCATCCTTTCAGACATTCCTTCCGCTTCTTGAACAGCTCTATATGTATTGAGATCCCATGCAGAAGAACGACGGTATGGATCATAAAGAGTATGTCCTTCCATAAAGGCTTTTTTCCCAAGTCTTAAAGCACCCATTGATTGCATCCACATTTGCTTGTACCAGACATAAGCAATTGGTAGTTTTTGTTGGAAAGCCTGTGCATCAAAAGGAATCCAACTACCTTCTGGTCTTGTAAGAGTTGCGTCGAGAACGTAGTAAGCAGGTTCTAATACCATCCTTGCGGTTGGAACACCTGTTTGAATTGCATAAGTTAATGGTGAGCTAAGAAGATTACTGATTCTGTAAGTAGAAAGAGTTCTTCCCCAGAGTTCTACGGTGTCTTGAATCCCTGCTGGCTCTGCACCTTTGGCTGCGGTTTCAATCTGATTAACACTTGGATTTGGTCCTCTCATCAACTTATCAATGGTTCCTATTCCTACTCCTGGATTAGTAGCTTCGTCTGAAACGACTCTTGCAAATTCAGTCAGCATTGCTTTGGACTGAGGAGTCCATTCTTTAGTCTTGATCGCAGTTTGTAATTCGACTGGGAATACAGCTTTAAGAGAATCACCTTCTGGTAAGGCATTGTCTGCTGTTTCTATTTCTTTGATTAAACCTTCTGCATCTATTTTGAAGCCAGGGACATCTCCTTCTGTGAATTTGACATTAGCAAGATCAGGGATCTGAGCTTGTGTACTTGCAAGTAATTGACCAGCGCCTCGTGTGATTGTTTGATAGAGACGGAAGGTTCTTACTCCGACAAGGACAGAATGCTGTAGCTCGGAGGCCGCTTCTTCCCAATTGATTCGACCATCCTTCATTGCGTTAAGGAGTTTCATTGCCTTAACACCAGCAACTTCACTTGTCTTAGTAACAAGAACTCTTAACTTAAGTAAGTTCTTGACGTTATCAACATTATTAGAAAGATTAGCAGCGAGAACTTTATTTAGCCCTTCAATTTCTGCTGCATTAATTCCATACTTCTCTGCATTTAAAACGATTTGATCCATCAATGCTTGAGAATCTACAGACGGCATTCCTGTCGTTTGAATTCGATCAAGCCTCTTGCCTACGGCGTCCCATAGAAGGAGCATGTCTGTAGTTGCAGGGCCGTAACTCCTTCTGCCGGAAGGGCTTTCGACTGCAATAACATCATTAAATAGTTCGTCTAAATCTATTTCGCCTCTACTAAACTTCTCTAAATCTTCGAGATAAGTATCAGTAACTTCAGCTGATTCTACTTCGTACTTAGATGTTCCTGGTACATCAGCTTGTTCTGCTTTTGTCTCTTCTAAGATTTCATCCCATTCTTCAACAGTTTTTCCTTGGCCAGCATCTTGTGTTGCGTCTACAACTTCATCAAACCCCTCTTCAAAAGTAGAAGCTGGAACTTCAAGCTCAACACCTCTTGTATTTGGTCCAGCTTTGGCCGAACCAGTGGCACTTTCTATTCCAGTTTTAATTTGTTCGTGAATCTCATCACCTAAAGCACGAACATCTTCGATGTTATGTCCTTGTTCTTCTAAAGCATCTATAAGTTTCTGAGCTGATTTAGGGAGTTTTGCTTTTCCTTTTCTCAAGATCCATGCAACTCTATCTAAATCAGATTCGAAAGTAATCTTTGCTTGTCCGTAATTAGTTGGGTAGTTACCTGGAGGGAAGTTGAAATCTCCAGCAAAACGTTTACCACCACCTAGTTGATAGTTCTTACCTGCACCTGGCCCTGTCCAAAAATCATATGGATCCCAGTCGTCTGGATCTCCTTTGAAATACCAAGGTGTTTCATAATCAGCTCCAGGTTCAATTCCATCTGCTTTCTTCATTTTATTTATTATCTGTTGCATTTTGTCAGCAATACTTCCTTTCTTGAAATCACTACCTTCCAGCCTTCTTATAATATTGTTTATAGCGTCAACTTTTGCAGCTAAGAAATCTGATCTGGCTTTAGCTAAACGTTCTCCTGTATCTGCTTTTCCTCCTCCTCCGATAGCATCTAGCAATGCTTGTTGTGCACCAACATCTGCTATAAAAGAATCGAAGGTTACATCTGGAAAATCTGGGTGAGAGTAATAGAACCTGAGAGCAGCTTCTGGAATACCGCTGTAATCAGGTGCTATTTGATAATCAAGTTTTGAATCTAAGAACCCAACGCCTATTTCTGTCTGTTCTTTCTTTCCAAGGAAATCTAAAGCGTCAAATTGTTCTTTGCTTAATTTGCGATATCCTTCATCTCTAGTTCTCCAGATACCACCTGGTTGAACCATTTGCCTCCAAGGACTTTCAATAAATGATTCTGCGTTAGCAAGACCAATACCAGGGCCAGTATATCCACCAACTTGAGAAGGCCTAAGAGTTTTATAACTAGGAATGCCATAATATCCCCGTACATCACCAAGGCCAACATCACCAAGAATGTCATCTAGTGAGCCTTTCTGACTATCAAAATCACTTAGCTCTGGATTTTTCATCTGATCTTTTTCATATCTCGCTTCCCACCGTGTATCCATGAGCTCGTCTGCTTTTAGTTTTCCTTGAGCGAATTCCTCATAAATTGAACGCATTGATCTGAAGCCTTTACCCTTCGGATCTGTAAGGAAGTTATAGAATTTTTCTATTACATCAAAGATATGATCTGCTGCTTCAGTAAAGGCTCTAATGAAAGGATCATCTGTCCATTCTTTTAGTGCCATTGCTACTGTTACTGATTTGCCTTCACGCCTAGCCCATCCATATTCTTGAGCTATGTAACCTTGAATCTCAAGATAAGAAAGATTATCAACAGGAATACCTTCATCACGTAATCTAGAAATGATTCTTGATTTAGTAAAATTAGCTCTATATCTTGCAAATTTAGTATCTAATATTTTTATTTGATCGTCAGAAAGAATAAGTTGCTGAACTCTATGCCATAGTTCGTGATATGCAGTTTTTCCTAGTTGTTCTAGGGAACCTTCTGCTATACCATAAATATCAAGTACATCATCAAAGAAGTCATAACTTCCAAGTACAGGCTGTTCTCCACCTCCAAGTTTATAACCCTCAGCTGCTTCTGTTATTCCATAATCAGGATGTAATTTTAATCGTTCTAAAATATCCTTACCACCTATTTTTCTTACTATATCTAAAACTAATTCAATCCTTTTTCTTGTCCAAGCATTGACTTGTTCGTTAGTAAATTCATCACCTGTGAAAGGAGAATCTGGAACACCATGTCTATTTAATCTTCCAAACTTACGTTCTAATAATTGTTTCCTTAGAACTTCTACCTCTTCTCCTGAGATTGGTCTTCCATTTTTAGTGACACGTCTGACGATTTGATCGGCTTCTTCTATCTGTTCACGTGAATATGTTCTTACCCCTGGGTCAGGTGCAGGCCTTTCAATATTGTCGATCCTTGCTTGCTTGACTTCTCTTTGTCTTATTTGTGAGTTGTATTCACGTAGTTGTGCATCGTAAGAATCTCGTGCTGCATTCTGGGCAGGCGTACCTTCTCCTTTGAATCCTTCTGGGGGAGTAGGAAGTTCTGGTTCTGGTCCAAGATCTTTTATCTCTTGCCTAATGGATTCAGTTCTTGGATTAGTAGAAGGTGGTTCTTCTGGAATAAATTCATTTCTTTGTCCAATAACTCCTTCACGTCGTTTTGTAATCTCCTGATTTTTCTTTGACCATTTGGCATGATCTTTTGCAGCTTGTGTCTTCTTCTTCTTCCCGTCTACAACTTCAAATGATCTACCTGGAGCTGGTTTAGGAGGTTCTGGCCCTAGCTTTTCTATTTCAAAATCAACTTCCTTAAGTTCATTGTCTATTTGTTTAACGTTGAAAGCTGTCTCAGCATCAGGCATTCCTTCTGGAACATTTTCTAGCTGACGAACTATCGGATTACGACTAACTTTCTTACTTAATCCATCAAGCTTTTCTCTAATCGCTTGAGCTTGAGGACTATCCTCCCCAAATTTTCTGACGTTTTCAAAGAGTTGTTGTGCATATCCTTGAGCTTTAGTGACTTGAGTTATTAAGTTTGCACTATCTTTTGGTCTTGCTTTATAACCCTGCCAAGCTGACCCTATACCAAAATCTATAGCCCATCCTTCAACCATATTTTTCAAACGACCTTCAACTGCTGTGTCATCAGGATCACTAGCTAATTGATTAACGAGAGGAATATGTTGAACAAATCCAAACCATTCACTATTTGCTGCTAGGTCATATAACCTTCCATCCCATTGGTTGAATGCAGCGAAGTCAACAGCCAAGCCTTTAGGGTTAGCAGTTGCATTCCATGCGCCACGAGCAAGAGGTACTGCTAAATGTTTGCCGAATGGTGTGGAAGCAAAGGCTGTAGCTTTTTGTCCTACTGCTGTTCCTTTAATAGCTTGTTTTGTTTTAAGTGCCGTTGCTCCAATTTTTGTTCCAAGCTTCCCAACTTTGGTTCCTTGAGTGGCTCCCTTTAATGCCCAGTTGGCTCCACGCAAAGCTCTACTAAGGAGCATCCATTCAGCAACAAACTGAGTAATACCTGTTGCAAAACTTTCAACGCCTTGGAAATTAGCTTCACTGTTATCAGCTTCAACAGGTTTCCAATCACCAAGACCAATGATTCCCTTGTCTTGTTCTTCGAAAGTAGTACCTGTTCCTTCTGGAGCAATTCCAAAATATTCACCTAAATCACGTATTGTGTCGCTTCCTTCCTGTAAGGTATTAACAGCTGCGTTATAAGGTATCCGTCCTGCAGTTTTTATAGTTCCTGTTAATAGATCATCATCTTCATCAGCTTTCAATCCTTCGGTTATAGGTGACAAGTCACTTAACGTTTCACCAATAGAACGTGTAGAAACAGTTGGTACTACTGGTTTTTTCTGATCCTCTTCAAGGTACTCATACCTGGATTCACCAGTTTTCTCATCAGTAACAAGAGTTAGTCCCATAATTCAGTTGCCTATTGGTTGATAGTAATTGGGTTGTAAGCCTTAAACAATCTTTGGCTCTTCCCTAGGAGGTGCAGGAACATAAGGCCCTTGCTTGTCTGGTCTCTTGTAAACATCTCCAGGGCCAGCAGGATTTGGTGTTTCGTATGCGAGAGGCAATTGTGGACCAAGTAACTTCTTCAAGAGTTTATCGGCATTATCAGATTCTCCACCTGTACCTCCCTCTTGAAGTTTGCGAATACCTCTGATCTTACGTGTCTTTCCAGTTTCATTAATATCAAAACTAGGGCCACCAGCTACTAAGGTTCCATCGATAGCAGAAGAAATAATTATTTCCTTCCCTAATCTTTTATCTAATTTATCTCTTAAAGCTTGAGGCATGTCAGTACCAGTATGAACTTTGTATTGCTGTTCAAAAAATTCTATAGAGGTAATTCCCATTCGTTTCAAGATTTTATTTAAATCAGTGGAATAAGGGATAAAGTCATCACCAGCTTCTATTGCATTGATTTGTTCAACAAAGACTGGTGTTGAATAGAAAGCTTCTTTGTTTACATTTTCTATTAGATAGAGATTCTCTTTCTTATCTCCTCTATTACCACCTGAAAGATTTTCTAATACTCCAGCTGGGGTATCTGCATAATGTAATCCTAGTTTTGTAGCTTTAGTTTCTCCTCTACCTCTAGCGTCTACACCTGTAAGCATTTCATATTGAATTTCATTGAGGCGTTTCCTATACCAGTCACTAACAACTTTAGGTGTATAGCCAACGAACTTTGCACCAAGCTGTTGAAGAGGTTTGCCTTTAAGCATTCCAGCAAATCTTGCACGAGTTTCTAAAGTTGCTTGTCGTGCTGCATCAGTTCTTTGAACTGTTGTTAACTGAGCACCTTCAGGAATTGGAGGTAATTCTTTTATAGGTTGATTGTCACTTGATAGCCCATCATTTACTGATTCTTCTTCTACGACAGGAGATTGAGCCGTTTGATCTGTCGTAGTTGTTGGAGTTGTTGTTGTTGGGGATGGAGCAGTAACAGTTCCATTCCTTTGTAAATATCGATCATTAGCCAAACGGAAAGCCCCTGGTACTTTTAATCTCTCGTTGAAAGTGCCAAAAGCATTTGTATATAATTCATCTATTGCTCGTTTCTTTTCTGCCTGGCTAAGACTATCGTCTTTCATTATCTTTCTTGCTTCTATTCTTATAGGTCTTAGGAGATTTGTTGCTAAAGCAATTTCAGCAGCAGAGAACCTTTGGTCAGCATCTGACTCTGTAGGTAATAGGCCACCTGTTTTTCCAGACTTTTCATATTCTTTATATAAATTAGTTTCTTGTAATTCGATCTGATCTCTTAATTCTTTGTCTTCTGCTTTTACATCCTCGATGATTTGACTCGTGAGATTACTTGCTTGATCTTTAGTTATTAATTTTCTTCTTTCATAATATCTAATGGTTGAATATAACATTGCTGAATCATCACCAGCATCAATTCTGTCCTGTAGATCATTGTAATTACTTTCTCTTAATTGAGCACCACGACCATTACGTAGGTTGGTTTCCATCTTGTTAAGTTCGTCTAGCCTTGCATTTCTTTTATGAATGTTGGTCTCGTTCCTATAAATATCAGAACGTTCATTTTGTATCCAGGTACTAAGTTGAAGAAGATTGACTGGAGTTGTAATTGTTTCTCCATCTGGAGTTGTGTATGTATAGTCTTGCCTCCCTTCTGTTCCTAGGTCGCTATCACTAGCTTGATCTATTGCTAGATTGTTTCGACTCTCTTGTATATTTGTACCGCTATCTGTATCAAATTGTTTGGAAGCATTCGATTGTTCTGTTGCTTTCTTATAAACCAAACGTCTTAATTCTCCTACAGAAGCATCACCTAATAATTGATCTGTAAGAAGAGGAGGTTTATCACCTGGCCCAACTCGTGCAGCTGTTAGTTCTTTCTCTGCTTTATCAAGTAATTCAATTAACGTCGCTCTATCACCACCTGATTTTTGAACAATTGAACCAGCCCAATCAGTTAAGAATGTAGATTTATTATCTTTAATTGCTTTTGTACTCATTCCTGAGTTACGGGCAGATGTAAATACTGTTACCAAGGCTGTTCCATCGCCAGTCATTTCACTGACAGAGTTATCTAATCCTTGTGTATATCCTTGCTGGAGTTTTATATCTTGTGTCTTTGAATATTCGCTAGCCATCCATGATCTAGCGTTTGTTGTTTGAGCTAAAATCTGTGGTTGTAATTCAGCAAAGACATCAGGGTTCTGAATGTTTTGTCTTAAATAATTATTTACTTGCATATCAAATTGACTTGGCTGACCATCTACACCAACAGGATTAACAATTAAAGCACCACCTTCCTTTGTTTTTAATGATTGAATATAAGGCAACAATCCAGATACAGCCTTCAGTCCTTGCTGCTTTTCTATTTGATAACCTAAGTAATCATTAGTACGTGGATCTATATTCCTAAGCATGTCATATCTATCTTTCGCTAATGCTCTTTCTGCTGCTGAATAGTTAGCTGGTGTCTTACCGTCTGGCTTAAGATTATTAGCTATGTTCTCACTATCGTTTCTAATTTTATCTATAGGTCTTAGTAAGTTTCCACCTGATGCTGCAAGTTTGGCTGCTATACCAGCTGCCTCTTTCTTTGCTTCTTCATTCGCTTGTTTCTCATAACCAAGATACGCAGAAGTAAATTGAGTTAAATTTGAATTTAAACTTTCTAAGGAATTAGCTAGGTTCTGAGCATCAGGCGAAGGTTCAGGTAATGGAGGTGGTGTTGGAATAGACGTAACACCAGGAGCTTGAGGTACACCTGTCTGTTGAAAAGCATCAATAGGTTGAGCTTGTGGAACTAAAGAAGGTGCTTGAATTTTTGCAGTAGCAATAGCTCCAGGACTAGAACCAGTACCAACTAAGGTTTGTCCCCTAGAAGTTGAGCCTCTGGTAACACCAGTGTTGAGGCCAGCGGATAGTCTTTTAGTAGAAGTTGCCATTACTGAATACGGGTATAACCAGTTTTAGTGGAGTACTTATAACCAGCGGATTTAATTCCACCAGCAACACCAAGTCCTGTTTGTGCTCCTCCTATGGCTGCACTCGCAATACCAACAAAGCCTACCCCTCGTGCTTTCTGTCTCATTAGTGGCTTAATCGGATCAAGAACAGTTCGTTCTAAGTATGGTTGCTGACTAGCGATACGACCACCACGTTCAATCTGTGAAGCACGTTTATTCTCTTTAACCTGTGCTCCAACAAAGGCAAGATTCTGTGAAGTAGCAAAGTCAAAGTATGCCTGTTGTCGTTTGTAATCAGCGAGAAGAGTAGTAACTGTATTACCAACACGACCAGCTGCTTTAACTTCACCTATTCGTTCTAACTTCTCACGTTGTGTTCGTCGTTTTTCTGTTCCAGCTTTCGCTTGTTCTTGAAGCATCTGTTGATTTAATAATGCGATATCACTTTCAAATGCAGCGTTAGCAAAGTATTCATTTTGCATCATCATATCCTCTTGTAATTGTCTTCTTTGATTTTCATTCGTTCTCTGTGCAGTCGCCTGCATTTGTTGGAACGCAAAGTTCTGTTGTGCTTGTGCGTTCTGGAATGCGATCTGTTCATTCTGCGCCCTAACAGCTTGCTGCTGTTGCATGATCCCAAGACCACCTGAGATGACACCTAACGTGATTGAGACTGGATCACACATGTTTGATTCTTACAAACTCATAGAAGAGGCGACCTTCTGGTCCCCATTGTGGATGCTTACGGATAAAAGTGAAACCCATCCATTGAATCCAACGGACATGAACTTCATTCCTGGCATCAACCACATTGAACAGAACAGGGTACTGTTCGTGAAGTTTTTCTAATTGTATTTTCGATTCTCGCAGAAAGTAGTGCTTGTCGCTTGAATCTTCCAACATTGCTTGACGACCTAACATCCAAATACGACCAGCTGTTTCACTTTCAGGGACTACTCCCCACATAGTGACAGGTTCACCATGCCTGCTAACCATAGTCATGCAGGGCTTTGACATGAAATAACAATAGAGAAGCCCACCTCTAGGTGAGCATCCAGACTGAGCTTGCACTTCGTCAATATCTTCCTGCCTCATTCCATCAGCAACTAATGCTGCGTCTTGAAGAACAGCAGGCCTTACATACGTTTCGCTCTTGAGTGTAGCCATCCCTCCCATTCTGCTGATTGGAATCGACAAGGTAAAGGACTAGTGCTAATTAGTTCTACTTTAGTATCTAAATTACTAGCCATCACAGGGACACGAAAAGAACCTGTATCTATTCCTGGGTTACCTAATAGTGGTGGACTTTGGCCAACAGTAATTCCGTTATATGGATATGTATTTACATCTCTACCAGCAGGAGTAATTTTTAATTCAAATGCAGAAGTCTCATCAAAGACAACAGTCCATGTCCTCATTTGTAATTTAGGTCCAGCGGCTACAGCCATGCCTCCTCCAGAGGGTGCTTCTTTTAGGTAAGGAGTACTGAATTCATAGGTCATGTCATATAGCTCACCGATGTAAAACTTAGCTGCACTTAGATCTCCTTTAACAACCATCGTTCCCATTCCACCTGCACCACCTGTCAACGTTTCACTTGTTGGATTAATAACTTGGCCATGTTGAATCGTATTATTTGCAATGAATCTGCCTACTACTGTCATAGTTCCTGTTGTCGCCATTGGGTACGGAAGAGTAATTGTTGTTTGAACTCCTAACCCACCAGGGTTTGTAACAGCTGTTGTGCAATCTGCTTCTGTTGTCTTCCTGTCTAATAGCAGTTCTATCTCTGTGTTTACATCAATGTTCTCTGGACGTAAAATTACATGTTCGAGGTAAACACCATCGCTATATTCAACAACAGCATATAAATCACTATCGACAATTACTGCGCCAAGTATGGATTTACTTCCTTTGGCTTCCCAATAAGACCATGCTGATTGAAGCTTGGTATCGTCTTCAAAGAAGAACTTATAGATATAAATCCTCTTGGGTTTATCTTTACTAACTGCAATAATTACATCTTCTGAAACTGAGGCTGTAAGTGTAGTTAGGTTCTTTGGAATAAAGCGAGGGACAGCTGATGTTACTTCTTCTGATAAGGGAACAGAACCAGTATTGTCAGGCAAGAAGAACTCACGTAGTCCAGTGAAATCTCCTTTAGGAACAGGGAAATAAATATTCCGACCAACAGCTATAGGGTCTGTCCTACCATCCATATCGAAGGTAGTAATTGAAGTGATGTTTGCAGTCTTAGGTGTTAAAGCTTGACCAACATTCGTGCCAGCGTCTAATCGAAATTGTCCGTGTGAACTAAATAGTAATAAGGTATTAGCAAATGAAACGCTAGATAAAAGGAAGTTGATCTCAGTACCACCTGTGCTTAGATCTATCGGATCACTATCCACAACTGTTTGCACAGTCTCAGGCCAGAACCTGTCATAACTATCAGCCGCTGAAAGGATTGCACTTTCATCTGCCAGGAAGACAAGTCTATTTCTAAATAGGTTGAGGTTCTGAATAGTACTGCCAACAAAACTTGGTTGTACTGCTGTAGCTGCGTCACCTGCTACACGTCCTGACCAGTCAAACTTTTGAAAAGTAAACGTTCCGTTCGCATTACGAATCAACGTATGCGGCATGGTTGTTGCATCAAACTTATATACAATTCCTGGCCCTACTGTTTCTCTCCATATACCACCACCAAATCCACTACCTGCACTAGCTTCAAACTTTACATAATAATCATCTAATTGTGTTGAGACAGTACCCTGTACTTTTACAATAAAGCCATGCTCTGCAAGAACAGGCAAGTTATCTATCGTGTCAATAGTATCTTTAATGACAGCCGTATCCATTCCAGTTTTTGTATCACTACTTGTTACTGTGTAGTTAGTACCATCATCTTTAGTAATACGAATAATATAATCACTAGCTGTTACTGTATAGCCAGAGATTGTATTAAGATCAGAGGCTAATTCACTAGCAATAGTAATGGTATCAGGCGTTCCACTACCTACTTCTGGAGTGGTATAACTCTTCTGTGTTCCTGCTAATGTAACACGATAAGTTGTATCGTAATTAGCAGCCTTAATGAACACCATAGATTTAGTACCCCATGCTGTTGAGGTAGCACTATCCATTGCAACTGTCTTCTCACGATTGGTGATAAAGGTATAGTCAGCAACAGATGCAACTCTGAATTGTGAAGAAGGATCAGCACTGTTTGCTACATCTAAATATGTTTTACCATCTGGAAAAGTAATAGTCTTAGCTGTTCCATCTAAATCAAATACTTTCAAATCTCCATCAGTAATTACAACTAAGTATTGAATAGTTCCATCTCTATCTACTACATGTATGAAAGGTCTAGTACTACCTGCGCTACCAGTAAACAATCGTGCAACGTGATTCATCGGAGGTCGTTTCTTTAAACCTTCGACTGCACTCGACATACAGTTAATAACTGACTCAGCCTGAGAACCCAGCCTTAATGCAGCTGGCTGTTGACTGACCCCATTGATGAGGTTGGGAATAGATGTGCTAACTAAAGACATAGTTACCTAACGACGGCACGGCTTGGTCTATAAGTTGGGAAGATCCCAGTGTGATTCGGATTTCCACGCAGCATATTGTGCTCACTCTTTGTTGTCTCTTCCTCTAAGAATTGAACACGCGCTTCCTGTTCTGCTGTGATATTAATCTTAGTCAGGTCTGCACTACCAAGAATCGCATCTTGTAACTGTCTTCCTGCCCTAGTCATGATGTATTGATGGGCATGTTCAGGTAGATCATCCCAATCAAACATGTATGTGATATCTCCTTTTAGATCTTGAGTGAAGACGAAAGTCTGATTCTTTCTGTCATATAGCTTGTTACCTCTTTGTGTTATGTCGTAGTCAGGGTAAAGCTGCTGATCTACTACGACTCTGCTAACGCTTGGATTAATCAGAATCTCATTACTACTATCACGAGCTAGTGCTGCTTCGAAGTCTGTATTGAATGACCAGCCTTCTGATTGGACACTACGACTGACTGCTTTCAATGTGTCGTTAGCTTGTTTGGCTAATCCAAGCTGACCCGTCAAGCTATTGACAGGTGCTTCACCCATCATTTGCAGTACACGGTTCGTTGCTTCTAGTTCAGTAGTTCGCGCAAGTGCCATAGCAAATAAGAGAAGAGGGGGCCGAAGCCCCCATAACAGAAGTCAGCTAGTTGCCCAGTAGATCTCGATTGCACAGTCAGGACGAAGAACGCCTGTACCGTGAGCCATGGAACCGACCATGAATGTTCCCTGCCATAGGGCATGAACATCAGATCCTGTTTGTTCCATCTTCAGATCCATTAACTTCACAGTACCAACGGCTTGCTTGTTAAAGACAAGACCAACGTTATCTGTGTAGTTAGCGTGATAGGTGTTGTTCTCACCTGTTACGGCTGACCTGTTTGTAGTTGGTAGATGGTTGGACTTGACGATGCTGATGCCAGCAACCTTCAAGACTGTTCCATCTGCATATGCTCCAGATCCACCCCAGTCTCTGTTGAGAACATCAGTGGTTTGAGCCAACTTGTAATACTCTGTTGGGCCTAATACAAGAGTACGGTTCTCAGCTGGAACATTGTTAATGTCCATCTGTTCTGCCGCTGACCACATAGCAGTAACAAGGTTTGCACCTGTTACAGCTGCTTTGGTTGCAGCAACAATCTTGATACGAGTACCACCTGGAAGGTCAGTATTAGCGTTAGTGCTAGTACGTGCAGCTTGAGCAATAGTTGCAGCTACGTTCTGGTCAAATTTATACGCAAGAGCATTGCCCATCTCAGCAGAATACTGAGATCTAACATCGTAATGATTCTTGGCCTCATCAATATCTGCAAGAAAAACTTGAGAAACAAGCTTATCATCAATATTGATGGTAGCTTCAGCATGCTTGATAGCATTACCTGTTAGCTGGGTGCCAGGTGTGTGATAGGCAGTTGAGCTGAGTCCAATAATTGGAAACTGTGCTGATTTGCCTGATGAGATAGTTCTTACTGTATGTAAGTTCTCGAACACCGTAGCTTTACGGAACGCAGACAGTACCTCTCCACTGAAGACCTTGAGGAACAAGGCATCATAAGAAGTACCAGTCGCGTTCACCAGGCCCAGCCTGGAAACGGTCATGTTGGCCATAAGTTAAACCTAGAAGAAAGGGAGTCCCTGACCTCGCTTCCTTCCACTTAGGGTGTCCGTCGCAACGGGCCAGAGTTTCAGTGACAGGTCTAGGTAATTAGATAATAGCTCCTACATAACATTTGATCTAGCAAGCTTGGCTTCTACTTTCTTTCTGAATGCAGAATCAGTTTCATAAAGAGGATCATTCATTGCTGCAACAACCTGTGCAGTTGATTCAAATTTCTCGTTTGAATTCTTAGCAGTTTTACCTCCTATTAGTTTTGGTTCACGAGCTGCATTAGCTGCATAAGTACTTTGTAATCCAGCTATTGCAATTCGGATCTGATCTTTATTAGGAGTACGAATCATATTATTAAAGGCATCGATCTCACCTTGTTCGAGGTTGTTACCTGCCCACTCAATCATGTTGTTGTACTCAGCTTCTCCTCCAAACTCTTGTTTGATTTCCATGATTTGCTGAGTAGCAAGCTGGGTATCTTGAGTCTGTCTGAATTGCAATCCAGAAAGATAAGAGTCAACCATGTCACGAGAGAAGCCTGCACCTTCTAGCTCTCCATAGTCTTCAGTTGTTAACTCACCCGTTTCTTGCCAACGGGTATTCATGTCTTGGAAATTAATTCCGTTCTCTTCAAATCGACCACCAATGAAATCACCATAGATTTCTTTGGGATTAGTTTCTTCTCCTTCTGATTCAGACTCACTGACTTCAGACTCTTCAGCAGATTCACCTTTGCTTAGTTTCTGTTGAAGTTCTTGGTAGCCCTTCTCTAAATCCTCAACTGATTTGTATTTACCAGCGAGGAGTTCAGGACTTTCAGTTTCAACTTTGTCAGATTCTTGGAGTGACGCTTGATCTTCGGGCGAGAGAGCCGGAGTGACTTCCTCTTTAATGGTGATTGCTTCAGGCATGGGTCTGTTTATTTAATGGTGATGTGATTAGGGTTGTCTTTAATGACAGTAGGTTTCCACTCTGGAGGAGTCTTAGGCTTCTTAGCTTTAGGAGATTTAATAGCAGGTAGTTCTTTGACTCCTTCTTCTGGAGGTGGAACTTCTTTAGGGGGTGGGGATTGCTCCACTTGGGAGTCCGTCGCCTGCGGCTTGGGCGTCGGGGAGGACGTTGGCAACGGCTCCTTCGTTGGTTCCTTCTGAGAACTGGGGTCCATAAGGTGCTCCTTCTGATGTGTAGTTACTTGCTATTTGTGCAGCAGCTGGTGACTTGGCAAGTTCAAGCATTTGTTGTTGCTGCTGTTGTGTTTGCTGCTCTGCTTGTGCAGCTTGAGCCTCCTGTTGTAATTGCTCTGGTGTTTTAACCAGGTTGGTGGTGTCAATAGAAGCACTCGCAGCCAGTCTACGCAGGGCTTCTTCCATGTTCAAGTATTGCGCCATCACTTCTGGCCCTAAAGATTGTTGAGCAATTGCAATAAATTCTGTCAACTTATTCATGTCATCTCCTCTACCTATTGCTTCTAATCCTGTTACTGGTTTAGGTGCAACTAATGGTTCGCCTGTTTCTTGTGACGTAGGGAAGGTTGGCAACTTTCCTTTACGTTGAAGGATGTACATCAGCCTTCTAACTAGAGGTAGTTGTAGTTCCTGAGTCAAGATGGAATACAACCCACCAATGGAGGCTTCTAACTCTTGGGCCATATAACGAATTTCTTCTGCTGTTACCCTCTCCCCTGGTCGTTGTACTGCTGTATTGAGAAGGAAGGCAAACTGCAATCGACCTTCGATTCTGTCAGCCAGGTTGCTAGCTATCTGTAAGTCCTGTCCTTTCTGACTTTGAATGACAGTGACATCAGCTGCATTACCTTGAACGATTGCACCATTCGCTGCTGACGACAGGGTTCTTGGACGTGTAGTTCCGTTGGGATTAACCAAGAAAATAATCTTGGCAGCGGCTGCACTACCTTCAAGGATTGATTGATAAAGAGATTCGAGTGCAGTTAAATCTCCGTAATAGGCTTCAACGTGTGAGCGCCCGTATTCTTCTGTATCAATCCGTTCAAAACGTAATGGAATCCATGGGCTACATCCCTCTGGACACCTGCCATATGTGCCTGGTATTTCTTTACCTTTCGCTTCCTGATACCAGGATGCTTGCCCATCTTTAAACTTTACACATGTATATATTTTGATTGTCTTCTTGATAGGGCCAAGACTTGTCTTCTCTTCTGGCTCATCATCAAGGAAATCTTCTGGCAATGCTTCTGGATAAACTTCTTCTTCAGTAATAATTTCAGTGACCGTACCCATTGGGTCACGAACACAGCAATATCTATCGAGATGTATAACCTTGACTCCTTCTGCACCTACATAAAGAAGAACATTACCCGCTACTAATAGTTGTTTAAACGCTTCGTGCATAGAAGCACGAGCACTCATAACTTCTAGCATCTGCATTACAGCCAGCTCTACCTTGACTAGTGCAGTGTCGAGTTCAGTCTTTAACTCTGGCCCTTGCTCTTCTATTCGTAAAGCAAGTGAATCTATCTCAAGCTTGAAGAAGCTGGAGTTAGGAGGGAAGAGTGAAAGACCAAGTTTGTTTGCAAGATTGCTTAGACCTCTAGCTCCTATGGATTGATAAGGAGTTTTCAATCGACCATGATCTCCCATATGAGAGTCAGGTACAAGAGAAGGAATAGTTACCTTTGCGCAATCTCTTGCCCTTTGAAGGAAAGGATCACGAGTAGTAACTAGCTGTTGATAGCGAGCCGCAACAGTTCCATCATCCTTATCGTCATAAGTTCCACCTTGACGATCAACATCACCAGTCAGAGTTAGTTCCATTTAATCAGGGGATTTGTAAGCCAGCGCCACCACCACCACCAATACCTATATCTGTCCGAAGTCTCCTTCTTCCATAACCTTTACTCCTTCTTTGAGGGGCAGCGGGCGTTGGTGTTATTTCCAATGATGATCCTGCTACTTCAGCAGTAGGACTGGGAGGTGGAGGAGGTGGAGAGTTTTGAATTGCTTTCTGTTCCTCAAAGCGAGCACGACTTTCCGCCTGTTGTATTTCAAACTGACGTTTTTGTTCAGCCATTTGCTCTCGTTGGAGAGCTAACTGAGCACTGTTATCAGGAGCAGGGCTTGATCTCCTTCCACCTCCACCACACATAGCTAAGAATTAAGATTGTTTTGGTCAGTGTAAACGGAATGCAGCATACGTACCACACTGCGGCATCCTACATAGTGCCATATTTCTCTATCTTCTTGATCAGTAGAGGGACATTGTTCAGGATAAATCTCATCTAACTTACGAATAAGTGCCTCATCAATAGGAGGGAAAAGCTCATCGTCATTCATAGTACTGGCTCCCAAAGTTGTACTTCACCAGAGGTGTGGTTATATTCTCCATCACGGAGTATGCGTGTTAAACGTGCAGTCATAATTGCATCCGCATAACTCTTCTTCTTTTTTTTGTAGGCCTGTAATACTTTCTCCCACATATCTTCAAGTGTTTGTGAATCACCAAGAATTTTCTCTGCGGTAACTGGGCCTACTCCTATTAGTCCTTCAATATTATCTGTTTTGTCTCCACTTAATGTCTGGATCATCCAGTGTCTATCAGCTTTCTTTCTCGTTATGAGTTCGAGATCATCTGATTGCAGCAGTGTGCAAGGTACACCTCTCATGTCTTTATCAGGCGACACGATGATTGGATCTTTGTACTTCCCACCTGTTGCGAGTAACCCCATCACATCATCACCTTCCAATCCATCGAAACTAATGGAGTGAAAGTCTTTAGCAATCTGTTCTCGTATATCACTAAGGCCAAGGGGTCTACGTTTCCCTGATCTATTAGCTTTGTACTCTTGATAGATCCCATGCCTGAAGGTGGGATAGTCAGAGAAGCACATGATGACTGGGCCACTAGCCTCACCTATCAGTTGATACTGAGCTACTCGATCTTCAATTAGTTGAATAGCATCACGTCTATCTAGGTGAAGGGTGTGGATGTTTTCATCCCATCTAGTGTCCTGTTCACATGCACAGCATGAGGAATAGATCAGCCAGTCGGCATCAATTAGGAGTGTCATTAGAAGTAAGAAGACATTGGAATTGTGAGTCGACCTGTGTCCTGGTCGTAAAGGAGTTTGTCAACAGGGCCAGTAAAACCAGCGAACCTATTTTTCAAACAACGCAGCTGTAGTTCACTACGTTCTGCTGCATCTCCTTGTTGATTGCGTTCACAAGAGATGACTGCATCTGATAATTGGGCTATTGAATGAGAACCCCTGAGATGGCCAAGCGAGACTTGAGCACCCTCCTCATGGCCTCGCCCTTCGGGGCGCTTGAGGTGGCTAACAAGGAAAAGACCAACACCCGTAGATTCAACTACTTGTCGAAGCTTGGTGCACGTAACATCAAGCGCACGTCTCTCGTCACAGTCAGTGAGACCAGAGACAACTATGGTGAGGTGGTCAACAAAGACAACATCTACCCCCTCAACATTGGCAAGGTATTGGATCTGTTCTACAAGGCGATCAGGATCCATCGACCCAAAATGGTCATAAAGGAAGAGACGCTGCGTTGCGCAAAGACGATCAAAGGCTGATCGAGTTGTCTCTTCATCTGCAAGTGCAGGGTCAAGGTGGATAGGTAGACCTAGTTCCACTCCAACTATCCCTTGCAATGTGCGTTGGATACTTTCTTCGAGTGCGATGTACCCAACCTTCAGTCCTTGAATGAGGAAGTAGTGAGCCAGCTCCCTGCATAGTGAACTCTTCCCTGTCCCGCTACCAGCTGTGATGGTAATCATCTCGCCTTTACGGAATCCTTGTAGATATTTATCTAGTTGAGGCCAGGGGTATTTACATATAGCTGTAGCACCAGGCTTGATTAGTTCATCCCATAGATCCGCTGCATTAATGATGCCGTCGGGTCTGACTGGCGTGGCTTTCCATAGCAGATCGTGCAACAACTCTCCTTCGCCTGCGAGGAGCATTTCATTAGCGTCCTTTCTTGGTAGTCGGCAGATAGCTGCCTTGCCAGCAGGTAATACTTCAACTGCCTTCTCGGCAGCTGCCATTCCAGGTTCATCTGAGTCGAAGCAAAGGACAATCCGAATGAAGTTGGATAGCCATTTGAGATTTGCAGCTATGTATTTGCTAGCAGATTGAGCACCGTTTGGTAGTGAAACTACAGGAAACTTGTTGCCTTGAACTTGAGAGACCGACATGCAATCAACCTCCCCTTCAGTAATAACAACGAATAGATTTTGTGTGCCGTGCTGTCTCCAAAGATGTTGACCCCAGAGTTGCATGTCAGAGCAATCACCAATCCAACTAAACCTTTTGTCCTTAGTTCTTATGTGTTGAGCACAAGGTTTACCCAACTGATCTCTGAAGGTAGAGACCTGAACAGGTTGGCCGTGGCGTTCAGCTGTTCCATACCCATAGAGCTTGGTCGTTTCTTCTGTTAGTGCTCTCTTGTTGAGAGCCTTCGAGATGATGCGACATGGATCTATTAGGTCTGGCTTTTTCATAGGCAGTACAGGCATGGGTTTCTTCTCTTCCTTGGTGGGTTGATACTGATAGTCGCAGCCAAAGCAAGTGGCATGGCCGTCATCGAACCAAGCCAAGTTGTCTTTGCTTTTGCATTCAGGGCAGGGCCCGTGCTTAACGAACTTGCTTTTGCTTTTCTCTTTCATGATTCTCCCAGTGGTGGATCAGGAGTTTTAATTCCTCGATTCTTTTTTTTGCATATTGAATACGATCAGATGCGTTCATCTTTTCTCCAAGGCAGTGCGTCTTGACTGTTAATCACCAAGATCTTGCAATCAGGGAAAGCTTCTTTAACTCTTGATGCAGCGACTGATGGATTCGGAGCACGTTGAATAACATACTGTCCTTTTCCATCGGGATCTTTAACCTTGATGGTGTAATCCTTTTGGCCTGCTGTGATTGAGTTGTACACAGGGAAATCCTCCTGAGAGATTGAGCGTTGTCGTTTAGTCATCGTGGTGTCATCCAAGTATCAAGCTGATCAATCAACCAACCGTTGTACTTAGGGATGGACTGCTTGCATCCATGACAAGAACACTTTGACCATGACAAGTGGTATGTCCTTTGAACATGTCCACATTCAGGACACTTGATGTTCTTACCATTGCCACCAGCACGATCTTTCTTTTGGATCTGTGCATAGTCATCGATGAGAGTTTGCTCCCCATCTCTGACTGAGATGTGTTTGCTATGTGTTGTTGGTGTCATGAGTACCATGAGTTGGGGACAAATCTGCTACTCCATTGGAAGCCATGTCTTGTAGCCCATTGGCCATAAGTAATTGACTTCTTAGCGCGGCTGATCTTTTCATTGCCGTTTAAAAAACACAGCCGGATATCTAAATCAGGATGTTGTCTCTTTACAGCTAACATCTTGCGTCTATCTTCTGGTCTGAAGAAACCCTTAGCCTCAACGATCACTCCATTAGGGAGGATGAAGTCAGGTTTGTACTTGGCTTCAATGATGTAGTCAAGGGTTAATCCTTCATACTTAAAGGGAACGCGGCGTTGATTAAGGCTGGCCGCAATACCAGCCTCAAACTTACTGCGGTATTTAAAAGTCCCCTGACTCTTCGGTGTTGGCACTGCTTTCAGGTGTCGTTGTTTCCGACGTACCTTGGAAGTTCCCTTCTGCTGCTTCGAAGCCATAGCTAGTTGCGGTCTTTGAATACTCCTTCAGATCAATGATCTGTGCGGCTAAAGGTTGAACTTTGATACCAACTCCTGTTGATGGGTGGCTATAAGGAGAAGCTTCGAATGAGATACGACCAATAGAGCCAGGCCCTATCTTGTCTACCTTCTGCTTCATGTCTTCTGACAGTGGCTTACCCATTGCATCGAAGAGTGCAGGTGGTGTATTAGTCCAGGTGCTGCCATCTTTTCTGACACCTGATACCTTTCTCTTCATCTTGATATAGAAGACAGCTTCACCTTCTATGTCGTCGTAACCAAAGGAAGTAGGGGCTGACTTCCAATTCTTTTTATTGGGTTCAGCTTCCTTGCATTGCTTTTGGAAACGAGTAAGTAATCCACTGAGCTGTTCTTCCATCTCGCTAGCTTGGTCAGCTGCGATGAGTGCTATCACTTTCCATACTGCTTGTTCGTACTTGGTGTCAGGTGTGACAAGCCATGCGTACTGAAATTTACAAGGTGGTGTGGTGAGTTTGAGTCTTTCGAATTGTGGTACTGATGAAGTCATGTGATGAAGTAGTTAGAAGTTTGTACGGACGTGAGATCTAGTTCACCAAGCTCAGGCTTGGGTGGTAAATCATCTGCCCTTTCAATCTGTTGAGTGAGCTGTGTTGTGACTGCTGTGAACCAATCATCTGAATACATATCAGAGAATGATTGCCTTACTGCATCCCTTAGCTTGCTCATTTCTGAGGGAGTAGTGGCAAAGCAGTCATGAACTCCGCCGATATTCTGAACGCCATTCATCATGGCTCGAATAGTGGCGAAGGACATATGACTTGAGTCAAATGAGTGGACAACGTTAGGACTGAGAGCATTAGCCATTCGAGTTGAATCAAGAGAGTCTTGATCGATGTTCGTTCTGATATCCATGTGAACATCAGATAGATACTTCAATCGAATGCGTGTTTGCTTGGTGTCCTTGTACTCCTGGTGAACTAACAATCCTGATGGTGTTGTCCACTCAAGAGGGATGTTGTCCTTACCAGCAAGGCGACCAAGTTTTCTGAACCATTCCATTGCCTTAACAGCTGGGCCAATCAAAGCTGTTGTCTCTTTATGCAAGAGCTGCGCCATGAAGTGCATGGTGCTCATGGATCCACGTTGGGTAGTCCATGTCTTGCCTGAGAACATATCCTTTGATCTCTTTTGTGCCCAGTCGTAGCAGTAGTAGTAGAAGGCAGTGGATGTAGCTGAGTAAGGGCTAGTCATCACGCATGGTTTAGCGAGTGACCTGTCTGGCTCAAGCATCAACCACTTCCTTGCTCTTGGGTCATCACTCTTTCTTAATTTCTCAAGGACACGAGTCATTACTTGTGAGTAAATGTCTTGTGGTGTGTCACTTGAGATGAGATTGACTGATCTACCCATGCCCTCTGATCTAAGGAGAGCGGCATAGTGTTGGATACCTGAGCACGTGCAGTCCAACATGATGGGAAGGGTGCATTGATAGCCCCATCCTTGATGTTTGAACTGTCGGTACTCATGACAGAAAGCAAGGAAAGCCCAAGGCTTATCGGCTCTCATCCAGAACTCAGCGTTTAACCACGGGTCGTTGCCAGCTCCCATGATTAGCTGTTCTCTTTGATGTACCCAATCAATCCGAGTCTGCCAATCTGATTTGCCTAGTCCATAGAGGTTGGCTCCATGTACTCGCAACCAATTGACATCCTCTTCTGTATTGAGGGGAGTGCCGTTAGCAAATAAGAGAAGCGACCTCGACACATCATTCCCTTGCGGGTTGAGATAAGGAGGGCGGTAGTAGTAGCGACCTCTGAAATCAAGGGACATAGGGAAATAAAATTCCTCTTCATCCTTGAAGCGACGAGCTACCCATAAGGTCTTGGCTTGACCTATACGTGCACCCTTAGTCTTGTCATTCTTCTCATAGATTTGCTTAGCTCTTTTCCTCCACCGATATACACCTGGATCCTCTTCATCTAAATGTTTAGGGAAGGGAGGGACAGGCCATCCCTCTCTTGGGAAGAGGCAACCAATCTCTAGGTTGAGGTCATACGCATGGTCAACTTGTTCAAGCATCCATGTGTTGATCTTCCATGGGACTGACTGATGAATGTTGGCTGCCTTAATGAAGGGCTCATCACCCTTACTATTCTTGCCAACTAGTTCATCATTACTCTTCATCAATTTGAGAGGGAGCATGTGATAGCCACCGTTAGGCCAAGGTCGAGGCTCGATGACCGTCGGTAGATAGTTCGGTGTCATCAACTCTTGCTGTGCTTTGACGTCGTTGATCCATGCCATGCACTGATCGGTTGGTTTAACCACACGACGGGCAGGTTTATAACCGTGATCCATAACGATCTCGATTAAGCCTGTCTCTTTAGCAACTAGTTCAATAAGAAAGACACCTGATGCCATCTTCTCCTTGACCTGCCAGTTATCTGTCCACTGCATGTGCCTAATGGCTGCCATTTGATGAGCTCTTTTACTGCGACCACGTTTGAACTTGATGAGTTCATCCTTGGTTGCACGATCAAGCATGGTTTCTATCCATAACTTGTCGGCTACATCCATTGCGACTGAGTGCAATGTTGGGCATGCACTAAGACTGTCGATGACAGTACGCAGTGCGCATGCTGCTACTTGTTGTGGTGGTAGGTGAGTGATAGGTGAGAGGAGAGCAAATGATTTACCTGCTACTCCCTTCTCTATCTTTTTTCTGATAGCCCGAAGATGGATGACTATCTGATCTATGCCATGTGCAGTGAGAGCTTCACCCCACTTTGATAAGGACTCCATCTGTCCTTGCTTGCGTCGGTTGGAAAGTAATCTCACTCGGTCTGAACCAAGCGTGAGCATCTCTCTTTCCAAGGCAAGTTGATCGTCGAGTGTCTTCACGGGAGTACCAAAGTAATTCTCTGAAGATGACTGACATACTTACGTGAGATCAGAGGCCCAAAAGGCAAGCTGTTCGCAGTAGTTAGCTTCGACCCACTCAGTTAGAGCACGAGTGCCTATCTCTGAGACGGGTAAGCCTTGCGCTTTGGCTAGGTTCTCTAGTCTGCGCTCAACAGATGGAGGTATAGAGATTTGCATCCTGTTTTTAACAGGTGCTTTGGTCTCGCATCTTTCTGTTGTTGTCTGTTCAGTCATGGAAATAAAACTTGCGTAAGGTGGCTTCAATTAAGAGATTAGGAACTGTTGGTTCAGGGAACTCCTGTTTCAACAGTGCTTTGAAGCGTCGTTCCTTTATCTCTTCCCATCTGGCAGCTGCATCAGTTGGTGGTGAGTCAACCATCATCTGCCAGTGTGTCGATTCATCTGGGATGTGATCCCATCGAGCCGACATAGACCAATTACGCATTCGATAGAGCACATGCTTGTCATTGTTGGCATGCTTTTCTGTTGGTTTTGATTCGGTTAAAGGAATCCAAGGATGGTCTGACATGGTGGGTTTTGTACTTGATGTGAAGGCCAGTCATGAGGCCATGTTGAGGGTGATCTTTGCGCCATCGTTGGTCGATGTAGTAAAGACAGTTCATCCTTAAGACACGCCATTGATTGCGCTTGACCCATTCGATTCCTTGGCCCATAACTCCATGAGATGTATAGCCCAGTCGCAACACAATAAAGATTGCTGAGTGGTGGGCTCTGTTCCGTAGCGATCCTGATGCCAGCTCCAATAGGCCTCGAAGAGTTCTCGATCACGCTGGTAACGGCTCGGTATGAACTCTTGAACGGGTTGCATGGTGGTGGTGGTGTCGCTCATCTACAATACACACTACATTCAGAGTGTGAATAGAGTTGTAACAGAACAAAAAAATAGGAGACCTATTGGTCCCCTATAGGAGTCTCTTCATATGTGGACAGCTAGTCAGTCAGGCCGATTGCTCCGCCCTCTTCCTCATACTCATGGAAGAACCAATCATCTAGTTGTTTGCCTTTAATAGCAGACTCCCAGTCGAAGGTGTCATAGTTCAGCCCATAGGACTCAAAGATTTCTCGTTCAGTCATTGGCTTAGTTGCTCCATTAGTAGACGACGTTGCTCTAGCTTCTGTCCTAGAGGTGACTCTTTAACTCCACTTGAGATGGAGAAGAAAGCCCAGCTCCCCGCCAAGATGGCGAGGGCTGAGTAAATCAGGATGCGATTCATTTAAGAACAGGAAGTAAAAGCCTGACTTCCTCTCTTGCCTGGCTCATCCATCTAGTGAGGTTGTTCCAGTATTGAGGGCAGTCAACGTTATACAAAGCATGCCATTCGTCAGCATGCAGCGCCCATCTGTTTTCAAAGTCCCGTCGATAGGTGGCCCAACTAATTAGCTCGGCGTCTCTATCTTCAAGGGCTTGTCTTAACTGTCTCACTTCATCAGTGAGTTGAGCGTTGGTTTTCCTAGTCATGTCGGTAGTACCTGACGTGTGTGGATAAATCCCTCTTAGTTGAGGGAAAGACGAGGGCAGGAGTTGAACCTGCCCGAAGAGCCTTACTCTTCGTCGTCGTTCTCCATGTTGAGAGTGCATTCTAGATCCATACATGTATCTAGAAGATCTCCCCATTCACTCCCTTCATACTTGTCCCAATCGTCTTCTGTCCGATTACGAAAGGCATGAAAGGCGAGGATCATCTCTTGAGCTTTCCGCCAGAGCTTGGCTTTAGCTGCGATCTGTTCCTCAAACTCACGATCAAACGTGGGCCGTGGTGGTAGAACTGGTGAAATTGACATGTCGGTAAGACCTGACGATGTGGTTAATCCCTCTTTCGAGGGAATGACTGGGGCAGGGTTCGCACCTGCCCTCTCGCTTTCACGAATCAGTCCATTGGATCTCGTAATAGTTCCAACCTGATGAACTTAAAACGTAAACAAACTCTGCCCAACATTCCTGCGCCTTCATCAAGATGTCTGCAAGATTTTCATAGGTCTGTGGACCTGTGTCCTTCTCGCCTCTCTCGTGATGGTACAAAGGCTGAGCTGCTCGCTTCTCGTCGTAGTCCCAAGTGTGTTCTACTTCGAGTCCACTCATGCTTCCTGGCTTGATTAGTCCCAAGGCCTTCACCTTGTTCCCGTACTTGCCTTGAAGTATCGGTAGCTGATGACTTGGGTAGCCATCGTAGTGACAGTAGCTAGCAACAATGCCTTCTCCTGTCTCGACTCCGATCAATGAACGTGTGCCCATTGGTAACTCCTTATGTGGTGGATGTATGAGGCTGAGTCATTACTGAATCGGCCCACATTCAATCTAGCATCTTTGTCAACTCTCTGCTGTCCTGGGCGGCCACAAACTAACAAGCACAGCCGCTCTAGGCCCCCAATAGATAGATATAGCCCCCGCCCCCCTCCTTCAGGACTCAATAGGAGACCCACTGGGGGGTGAAGGGGCCTCCCCCCCTATGGCGCTACCCCCTCAGATTTTTGTATCAAAAAAGTAGGTCATATATGAGACCAGTAGACCCCTATAGGGGGGTATTGTATTGTTCTTCATATATGGACAGTTAGTTGTATCAAGGGATTTGGGGTGTTAGGTTTTAGTTATTGACCTGGTAAGTCCTAAATCCCCAAAGGAATGGTCAATAGAAGAGGCTTCCTGTGGTGGGTGGGCCTCTTCTTGTTTAATATTTAGGGAGTAGTATTGAGCTTATGGCGAAGGATTCAACGACTGAGGTATTAAGTGAGCTGCATGCTGGCTTAGCTCATCTCTTTATGGAGAGATTGAGGGAAGGGACGTTAGGTACGGCGGAATTGAATATCTTGAGGCAGTTTCTGAAAGATAATCAGATCAGTTCACAACCAGCAGAGGGAAGTGAGTTTGGAGAATTAGCGAAGGCGTTGCCAGATATAGAGAATGTGGTTGCGTTTAAGAAGAAAAGGGCTTGATGATGACTAAAGCAGACCTTTGGAAAGAGGACATCGTTGTAATAACGATTGTTCTATCTTTAGTTTTCTATGATTTTATTAGGAAAGAGTGGAGAGAATTTAGGTGAAGAGTCAGTGGCAGAAGTTACCTGAACCGTATAGCGAAGACTTCAGGTATTTCTTGGTCATTGTTTGGAGGCATCTTCAACTGCCAGATCCGACACCGATTCAGTTGGATATTGGTGAATATATGCAGGATGGTCCTAAGAGAAGGATCATCGAAGCTTTTCGAGGAGTAGGGAAGAGTTGGATGGCAGCAGCTTATGTACTTTGGCTGCTAAGGAATGACCCACAGAAGAAAATAATGGTGGTGTCGGCCTCAAAAACTAGGGCGGATGACTTTGCCCAGTTCTGTTTGAGGTTAATTAGAGAGATGAAGCTGCTTCAATGCTTAGATCCTGATCGGGATGAGCAAAGAAGTGCATCAAATAGATTTGATGTGAGACCGTCGATCCCAGATCAAAGCCCTTCTGTGAAATCAGTGGGTGTTTTTGGACAGTTAACGGGTTCGAGGGCAGATTTAATCCTTGCTGATGACGTAGAAGTCCCAAATACTGCGTGGACAATAGGAATGAGAGAGAAATTATTACACTCAGTCGGAGAATTTAATGCAATTTTGAAGCCTGGTGGGGAGATTATGTTCCTCGGAACGCCCCAAACAGAGGAAAGTATCTATAACAAGCTTCGGATGAGGAGTTATGAGTGTCGTATTTGGCCTGCTAGGTATCCAGCGAAACCAGAAAAGTATGGAGAAGCGCTTGCGCCAGTGATTCAAACAGAATGTATAGAGCAGAAAGGGCGTCCAACAGATCCAGGTCGTTTCTCCGATTTGGATTTATTGGAAAGAGAAGCAAGTTATGGTCGTTCACAGTTCACTTTGCAGTTCCAACTTGATACCACTCTGTCGGATTTAGAGAGATTCCCCTTAAGACTTACCGATTTAGTTGTAATGGAACTAAAAGATCATGCACCGCAAAAGGTCGTATGGTCTTCTGGAGC
>Ga0208011_1000141_pt1 | contig 31493 bp, 30 predicted proteins | sample 7_EtaG_FD_184080 | JGI IMG/M metagenome (GOLD analysis project Ga0208011, IMG submission 184080) | Marine viral communities from the Subarctic Pacific Ocean - 7_ETSP_OMZ_AT15161 metaG (SPAdes) (version 2) | ecosystem: Environmental > Aquatic > Marine > Oceanic | place: Pacific Ocean | collected...
ATACCTACGATAGATATTTAAACAAAAAATTCTGGCTGGATTCCAGTGATCGCTTAATGTATGAAGGTAAAGCACCTGAATTAGTTGAGACTAAGAGAGCTAGGATGCCTGCCTTCTTTGAACACTCGAATGCAAACCTCCCACAATATGCTTGAGGCTGTACTTGGCCCTCGAGTTGACGACAAGATTCTTCAAGAGATGGAAACCAATTTCCCTCCCTCTAACCCCCACCCTAAAGAAGAGTTGCCAAGTATAATGTACAAAGCAGGCCAGCGCTCCGTCGTGGAGTGGCTGGTCAAACGACTTGAGGAATAAGTAATGCCAAATAAAGATTGGTACTGGGATCGATTTGATGTTGATGTCAAACAAGGTGAACTAGATTTAAGTGAGTCCCAGACCAGCGCGTTAACAGACAACGAAAGGTTCACTGATACACAAGCTAATAACTATGAAACTAGATGGATAGATCAACTCTACGGTACTGAACAACGAGCTTGGGAAACTAACAAAGGTGAATCACTAGGTGATAGAGACCCAACTCAAGGTATGTACTCCACTGATAGTTGGCAGGTTAACGATTCGCTTATGCATGATGCAGAGTTTAATGTTACCTGGGGTCTTGATCTAGTAAGAGACTGGACTGATCATGATTTTGAAAAGAATCCTGTAGGTTCTGACGAACACTACGAACATCAGACCAGAGGTAAAGTAGATTGGGCTCATTACTATGATGACAATGCTTATCAATCTGCCTTTAAAGATTATAAAGGTGAAAGAGATAGTGGTCCAGCTAGTGATTATAGTACTCTGGAGGATTACTTGACTGATAGAGGAGACGATGCTGCAACTACTAGTCAACGTGTTGACTTCCTTGATTATGCTAAGACTCATGAAGCAAAGGATGAAGACGACGGTGGTTTACGAGATACATGGGACAACCAGTATGTAGATCAGTTTGATCCTGATACTGCTACACCTTACCAAGCTACTTACTTAGATGTACCTGATTTATGGGGTGAAGCTAAAGGTAAGTCAGATTGGGAAACACCCGACACACCTATCTCAGTTGTTAAACCTGCAAGTTTACCAACACTAGATAGTATTAAGAGAAGACAGGTAGAAGTACCTGATAGTATTAAACATTTTGGAGAAGCTAAGTCTGCTCCAACAGCTAAATTCACAGCAGGAGGAAACTAAAATGCCACGAAATATTTGGGAAATATTTGACGCGAACCCAGGTGGTGGGCCGGCAAATGCAGCAGGACAACCAAAGATAGGACACAAAGCAGTCAGTGCTGCTTTAGCAGCCGGTCACAGTATATCGGATATTCAAGGTGCCTTAGGATCAGACTTAGGTAGAGCTAGAACTTCATCACAAAATCAAGATGCTAGTGTGGCTGGTAGTTTAGCATCTGACTTAGCAAGTACAGGTCCAACATCTAGGTGGGGGGTAAGCGATACATCGGAAGGACAGTCAGCGTATGTAGGTCAAGCTGATGTGAATTTTATGCGGCAGCAAAATCTCGATTCTTCTGACATTCTTAACCATATGGAAGGTAGAATTAATCCAGAAGGTTCTCTTGCATATCAAGATATGGTTACAGGTATCCGACGAGACGTTGATTTAACTAACGCTCAGAATGCGATATCTGATATGGGCGGTAAATATGATACATTAAATAGTGCATATGGAAACCTATCAGGTCAGTATGGTGCTCTTAGTGGTAAGTATGATGCACTTACTTCCGACTATGGTACACTCCAGGCTGACGTAGCACAAGCTGCTAAGGATGCACTGAAGATTAAGTACACAGGTAGTACTGCTGTACGAAACCCAAGTGCAATGGGTATACAAGCTGCACAAGGTACACCATTCAGAGGCTCCGGTCTCGCAGGCACAGCTGCATTAGCTAGGCCGAACAAAGGACTAAAAATTAAAACACTTAACGTATAATGACAGCCAGAAAAAGGTATGACGCTTTAGTAGGATACCGTTCAGAGTATTTATCACAAGCAGATACAGCGGCTAGACTTACACTTCCATATTTAATTCGAGATGAAGAACAGTTCAGAGGTGGAGTCAGGGATTTAAAAACTCCTTGGCAATCCGTCGGAGCTAAAGGTGTAGTAACCTTAGCATCAAAACTCATGCTGGCTCTGATGCCAGTGAACACTAGCTTCTTCAAACTTCAGATGGATGAATCACAAGTTGGTGAGGAGATCCCACCTGAAGTGAAGTCCGAATTAGATTTATCTTTTGCTAAGATTGAGCGAACAATCATGGAGGCTATCGCAGCCTCAGATGATAGAGTTTCTATACACCAGGCGCTTAAGCACTTGGTTGTAGCAGGTAATGCTCTAATCTTTATGGGTAAGAATGGACTTAAGTTATACCCGCTAAACCGTTTTGTAATAGATAGAGATGGCAACGGTAATGTAATTGAAATCGTAACCAAAGAAAAAATTGCTAAAAAATTGTTGGCGGATGTAATACCTGAGTATTCTCTAGAGATGCAAGGTATAGATCCGGATAATGATAGAGAAGATTGTGATGTCTATACACATATCAAACGAGATAACAATCGTTTCGTGTGGCATCAAGAAGTCTTTGATAAAATTATACCAGCTTCACAAGGTAAGGCACCATTAGATACTAACCCCTGGATTCATCTACGTTTTAATACAGTAGATGGTGAAGCCTATGGAAGGGGAAGAGTAGAAGAATTTTGTGGTGACTTGAAGAGTCTTGAGGCATTGTCTCAGGCACTCGTAGAAGGATCAGCAGCAGCAGCTAAGGTTGTGTTCGTTGTGTCGCCTAGTTCAACCACTAAACCACAGACTCTAGCCCAAGCAGGCAACGGAGCAATCGTCCAAGGACGACCAGATGATATAGGAGTTGTGCAAGTCGGTAAGACTGCAGACTTCGCAACTGCATATAACATGATGCAACAGTTAGAGAAGAGACTTTCAGAAGCCTTCTTAATTCTAAGCGTCAGACAGAGTGAGCGTACCACAGCAGAAGAAGTACGCATGACACAGATGGAACTAGAAGCACAGCTTGGTGGACTGTTTAGTCTACTTACAGTTGAGTTCTTAGTACCATATTTAAATAGAAAGTTGTCTGTATTCCAGAAGACTGGACAGATACCTAAGTTACCTAAAGAGATAGTTAAACCTACTATTGTAGCAGGTGTTAATGCTCTAGGTAGAGGACAGGATCGTGAAGCACTAGGTATGTTCCTTACTACCATCTCTCAAACGATGGGACCAGAGGCAACACAGAAGTTCATTAATCCTGAAGAGGTTATCAAACGTCTAGCAGCTGCTCAAGGTATTGATGTACTGAACCTTGTCAATTCTATGCAAGAAGTTCAAGGTCAAGACCAAGCAATGCAACAACAACAGATGGGTCTAGAACAAGCTAAGATTGCCACAGGTGATCCAATGAATGACCCAAGTAAAAACCCACAACTAGCGGAGGAACTCGGTGGACAAATTGAAGGCGGCGCGCCCCCAACGGGCTAAACGTACAAAGAAAGTTCAACCACCCCTGAGTGCAGACGATAAGGAACTCTTTGAAGAAAAAGAAGAGGTCACTAAGATAAAGTATGCACCTCGGATGAAGGTTGGAACACCAACTATTAAAGCACCTGGTACTAAGGTGGTTAAAACAGTTGGTCTTGGAAATTTACAAGTAGAAACTATTAATGGCAACACTAACGTACAACCCTAATGAACAGGCTGAAGGTGAACTAAATGCAGAAGAGCAAGAAGCTCTAGCCGTTGGAGAACAATTAGCTGAACAACAGAATCAATTATTAGCTGGTAAATTTAAAGATGCAGAAGACTTAGAGCAAGGTTACATTGAGTTACAAAAGAAACTTGGTGCACCTAACGAAGAGACTGCTGAACCTGAAGAGAAACCTGAAGCTAAAGAAGAAAAGGAAGAAGAAAAGGAAGATAAAGTTGACACTACTTTCTTAAATACTCTTTGGGAAGAAGCTAAAGGAGGTGAATATAAAGAAGAAACTCTTAAGCAACTCGCTGGTATGGACTCCAGAGAAATCGCACAGATGTATCTTAAGGATAGATCAGAACGAGTTGACACTCCTGAATCAGAAGGCTTATCTGAAGCACACGTCGGACAACTGAAAGGAGTTGTTGGTGGTGAGAAAGGTTATAATGATATGATGCAGTGGGCTGGCCAGAATCTTACTGAAAACGAGGTGAAGATGTATGACAATGTCATGGATCAAGGTAACCCTCTTGCTGCTTATTTTGCAGTACAAGCCTTAGCTTATAGATATACTGATGCCAAAGGAGTTGATGGAGAAATGCTTACAGGTAAAGCAGCTAAATCTGAAGGCGCCTTGTTCCGTAGCCAAGCCGAAGTAGTGAAAGCTATGAGTGATAGTAGATATGAGAAAGACCCTGCTTATCGTCAGGACATTTACGATAAACTAGAACGATCTAACTTACAATTCTAATGCCAAAAGGAAAAGGAACTTATGGGTCTCAAGTCGGGAGACCCCCTAAAAAAGGAACAAAAAAGAAATGAGTATCATTTACAATCCAAAGCCTGCGTCACGGGCTAATGACTTCCAAGTACACTATGTAGTTAATACTACAGGTGATCGTTGGTTCATTCCTTACAATGACAACGCAACTGCAGCAGCGCAACTAGCACAGTGTAAAGCAATGGTTGGTACAACAACTGATGGTTCTGACTGTGGTGCTGAAACAGTAGCAACTTAATATACAGTGGCGGCTCGCTTGTCGAAGCAGTAGAAGCCAACAGGGTCCGCGTCCGTTCGGGGCATTAACGTGCTTTGCATGAAAACAACTCATGGAACGGGGGGTTGTTACTATGGAGAAGACTAATGAAAGTCCAACTAAAGTATCGCGGTATCCCTTATACCAAAACAAAGTAACTTTTAACAATGAAAACTATTGCACTAGCCGTACTGGCTTCAACAGCCCTGGCGACTCCTGCATCTGCTGGAGTATATTTGAATGTGGAAGCAAACTCCGCTCTCACCGGGTCAAACTACACCGGCACTACCACCGATGTCCATGTTGGATATGAAGGTGGAACAGATACAGCGTCATTCTATATACAAGGCGGTCCCGCTGTTGTATCAGTAGATGGCACAGCTGATTCTGATACCAGAGTATCTGGTAAAGTTGGCGGATCTTTTGCAGCTACTACTAAGGTAGATGTATATGGAGAAGTCGCATTACTCACTGCTGATAAGGATACCGATGATGATAATTCATGGGGAACCAAAGTCGGAGTAAAGTATAAATTCTAACTCTGTCCAACGTGCGTAATCACACAAAACTATTAGATGTCTGGTAGGCGGAACTTATCAGATTGATTAACCTATACCAATTTAAACAATGCCTTTTAATTCAAACACAGCTGCTGGTACAGTTGTATATACACCAGGCTTTCTTAGCTCTGGTTTGATTCTACCTAACGATCAGGTTAATGCTACTGAAACTTTAGCTAGCATTACTGAACTTAAACTTCCAATAGGAAAGTATGAGAGATTAGTATTTCGTTATAATCTATTCTGTTTGTGGGATGCTACAGCAGATATTGAATATATCGTTGATATCCCTGCATCACCTACTAAGTTTTTGACAGTAACATCTGGTTCCGATGGTTCAACTACTGCTATAGGACAAGCTCCTATCGTAGCAGAAGCTGCGCAATCTCTTACAACTTCAGCAACAAATGGTTTGCTCGTTGTACAGGGTGTACTTGATAACGGCGCTAATGCGGGAGACCTTGACTTCCAGTTCTGTATGAGAGCTGGCGGAACAAGTACTACTGTATTACGTGGTTCTTATCTTGAATATCAGAAGTTCTAAATGAACAGGAGGGGAGGCACCTCAGAGTCGGACCTCCCTTTCATTGGCACTGGCCCGAATGTAATCTCTACGGAGTTAACATAGCGGATACCCAATGCCGTCTAGACGGTGGGATAGACCACAAACTTTTATTTTTTCAATCGATTGAGAGACCTGTTAACTATACATTTACTCTCGCATAATGGCAAATACTGTTGTATCTAGTATTGGTAGTATTAACAATACCAGCCAAACTCCTTTGGCCCTTGGTACTGCTTATGATACCAAATACGCAACCTATCTAAAGCTGTTCTCAGGTGAGCTTTTCAAAGCTTATGAGTCAGCAACGATAGCAAAAGGAACTGTACAAAACCGTCAACTAAAGAACGGTAAGAGTCTACAGTTCATCTTCACTGGCCGTATGCAAGCAGCTTATCATACTCCTGGCGAACCCATCCTCGGATCGGGTGATCCTCCAGTAGCAGAGAAGACCATCGTCTGTGACGACCTTCTCATAAGCTCCGCTTTCGTATACGACCTCGATGAAACACTCGCTCACTACTCTCTAAGAAGTGAGATCTCTAAGAAAATTGGCCACGCTCTAGCTGAAGCATATGACAAAAAGGTATTCCGTACCATTGCTCTAGCAGCTCGTGAAGCCCATCCAATCACTGCATCACCAGGTCCAGAACCAGGTGGTTCAATCATCAAGATTGGTTCTAACAATGAATATGATGCTCAGAAATTAGTTGATGCCTTCTTTGAAGCCGCTTCAATTCTCGATGAGAAGAACCTTCCTAAGACAGGACGCACAGCTGTACTAGCACCTCGCCAGTACTACGCTCTCGTTTCTCAGGTTGATTCGAATATTCTAAACCGTGACTACGGTAATACCCAAGGTAACTTGAACTCTGGAGACGGACTAGTATCTATTGCTGGTATCGACATCAAGCGTTCTAACAACCTGCCTTTCCAAGCTGGTACAGTTAATGCACAGGTTGGTGAAAACAACGATTATTCAGGTGCTTTCGCTGATCATGCTGGACTTATATACCAGAAGGATGCAGCTGGAATTGTAGAAGCAATTGGACCTCAGGTACAAACAACCGGAGCTGACATTAAGACAATGTATCAAGGCGACTTGATCGTTGGAAGGTTGGCTATGGGTGTAGGTACTCTAAACCCTGCTGCTGCAATTGAAATACAAACTGCTTGAGGTATATTATGTCAGTTAAACCTGGAGTGGCTACAACAAGAACTATACCTGCGGGTCAAGCTGTGGGTTCGACACGTTCTGAAACTCAAGGCGCACCAACTCCTATGGAGTACGGACGCCAACTCCTAGCTAATGGTCTAACTGCTAGGGGTGACGCTAACACCTAACTTATATATTTATACTTATGGCTATTGTAAACGCATCAGCGGCCGCCGGCAATAACGGTGTCTGCGGTCCAACTAGTCCTAGTACTAGTACAGTGTTACCCTATGCTACCGTAACAGGTACCCTAGCTGGTAACAACTTAGATGGTAACAAATCCACAGCTCTCAGATTTTCTGTAGCAGCTACACAAGGAGGCGCTACCGCTTTGAAATCCGAAGTCTATTCTGAAACCATGTGTTTCCGTACTGCCTATGTAGGGCAAGATGGTGATACTGGTGTAGAAGCTGACGGCGGCGATACACAAGCAAGAGGTGACTAACCTCAATACGGGGAGCTTCGGCTCCCTTTTTTTTATTCATATAAATTAACTATGGCTTTCCCTACCACTAACGCTACTCAAGAATTACCAGCCGTAAATGAAATACTGGCGTCTGTTGGTCAGGCACCTGTCACTACATTAGATCAAACCAACCCGGACGTTGCGATTGCATATGATACATTAATCAATGTGTCTCGTGAAGTACAGGCAGAAGGCTGGACCTTCAACACTGAAGAATATTATGAACTAACACCAGACGGAAATGGTGAAATAGTAATAGCAAATAATATATTACAAATAGATTTACATGATGAGAAAGATAATCAATATGAAACAGTAAGAAGAAGTGGAAAATTATATGACAAAGTAAATCATACATATGACTGGTCTACTTGGGAGAAAGTAGCTTGTGATATTGTATGGTTATTTGATTGGGTTGACCTACCTAGACCTATTCAGGATTATATTGTAGCTAGAGCTGCAGCTATTGTATCTAGTAGAATTGTAGGAGATACTCAACAGTATCAAATACTATCTCAAAAGGAACAGTGGAACCGAGCACAAGCTATGGAATATGAATGCAATCAAGGAGACTATACCTTCTTTGGACATCAAAGAGGTAAGAAAGTCTATGACAGCTACAAGCCCTATCAAGCCCTATACCGCTAATGGCAGCAGTAACACAAACAGTACCAAACTTTTTAGGCGGTGTATCTAACCAGCCTGATGATAAGAAACTACCAGGTCAAGTTAAACAAGCTATTAATGCTTATCCTGATCCTACGTTTGGACTACAAAAAAGACCTGGTTTTAAATTCCTAGCACAGTTGAAAGAAGATGGTGGATCAGCTTGGGATAACAATGATTTAGATAATGCTAAGTGGTTTTACTATAACCGTGATGCTGATGAAAGATATATTGGTTGTATAGTAGGTCATGCTACACCAGCTACTGCAGCTATCCATGTATGGAATGCTATAGATTTAACTAAATGTACAGTTGACCATGATGGAACTCTGTTTAGAATAACAGGTGACGGTACAGGTAATGGTACAAATGCTACATTAACTGGTCTTGCTACCACTACTAGTGGATCAGGTTCAGGACTGACAGTTGATGTCACAATAGCAGGTGGTGTATGTACAGCTATAAAGGTTAATGCAGAGGGAAATACTAACTATAACGTAGGGGACACTGTTACTATATCTAAGAGTTTAATACCTGGTTCAGGTGCTGGTAGTAAAATAGATGCTGATGTAACATGTACTATTAGAGCACGTGAAGTAATCGGATCTTATTTAAATAGTATTGTAGCTACAGATTATGACTTCCTAACTATTAGAGATACTTCTATTGTTACTAATAAAACTAAAGTTATAACTACTCAGACTGCACCTGCCTATACAGCTAACACTAAGGCTACTCTAAGGATACACTTAGTAGAATACAGTGCTGAGTATACAGTTATTATAAACCCATCTGGTGCATCACCAACAACAGTAACAGTTGATACTAAAGCTGGTGATACAGCTCCTAATGATGCTTCTACTACTAACTTCTTAAAAGCAACTGATATATTAAATGCGTTGAAGACTGGAATAGATGGTATAACTGATATATCATGTGATGTTGTTGGTACATGTATTGAAATATCAGTAGACGATGGCAGCGATATTACTTTTACTTTAGATAAAGTATTTGGCGGTAAAGGTGGTGAGTCTATGACTGGCTATCAAGATAGAGTAGATGGTGTTAGTTTATTATCTGCTGAATCTACACATGGTAGAACAGTTGAAATCATTAACACAGCTTCTGCTTCTGACTCATACTATGCTAAATTTGTAGCTAATAATGAAGTAGATGGACCTGGTGTATGGGAAGAGACTATAGGACCAGGTGTGTCTTTAGGTCTTAATAAAGATACTATGCCTCATAGGTTATATAACTCAGATAAGAATGAATTTATATTCTCACCTATTGATTATGTAGATAGACAGGTGGGTGATGAGTTAACTAACGAACATCCTATGTTTGCTAGTACACAAGATAAAACTATACAGCAAGCATTCTATTACAACAATAGACTTGGCTTCTTAACAGATGACAACGTAGAAATGAGTAAGTCAGGAGAGTTCTTTGACTTCTATATGACTACAGCTCAGACTGCAGTAGATAGTGATCCTATTGGTATTAGTTGTTCTAGTATTAGACCAGCGACACTACATGGTATTATACCTACAGCACAAGGCTTACTGTTATTCAGTCAAAACCAGCAGTTCCTGATGTTCTCTACTGAAGGTAACCTGACACCAAGTACAGCTCTGATTAGAGGTTTATCTAACTATAAGATGAACCCTGATATAGACCCTGTTGACGTTGGTACAGCTATTAACTTTGTTAGTAAGACACATGACACAGCTGGTTTCACAAGAGTCTTTGGTATGTTACCACAAGGTGCCGGACAAGCTCCTAGAGTAGTAGATATAGGACGGGTTGTTGCTGAGTATATACCAGCTACTATTACTAATATGGCAGGTAGCCCTCAGAATAGCTTCATTGCTATGTATGGTACAACACTAGATAAGATATGGTTCTACCGTACTTATAGTGATGGAGAGACTGACCTTATTCAAACATGGTTTAACTGGCAGGCTCCTGGTAATGTACACTTTGTAGAGACTGATTCAGATACTATGTATTCTGTTATTAAAACAGGTACAGGTGGAGCAGCGAGATATAATTTAGTTAGTGCAACACTTACTCAAACACCAGAAGAAGCTATTATAGTTACAGCAGAAGGTCAACAAGTAAACCCTCATATGGATTTCTACACAGCTGCTGATAATGGTCTTGCTGGAGGATCTAATAAAAAGGTTGTCTACGATACAGCAGGAGACTTCTCTAAATGTTACATACCTTATTCTGATGTAACCACCTTAACCCCTGTTATTGTTATTGCTGGTAATGCTACTTCTAATTTCTCTGGTACTACTGAGTCTGGTTTTACGATCACACCAACCCGTGCGTCAGATGGTGATGGTACCTATTTCAAAGTACCCGGAAAAGACTTATCCGCGCAAGCGGCAAACGTATATGTAGGGTATAAATATAACTATGATATAACTTTACCTAAACTTTATTTCCGTCAGGACGCTAGAAATGAAGGTAAACTTGCTGACTTTACAGCAGCTCTTACAGTAGCGAGATGTAAATTCTCAATTGGACAGTCTAGTGTTGTAGGTTTTAAATTACAAAGAAAAGGCGTACAAGCTGCTACTGAATCTTTTACAGGTGATGGTAGTACTACGGCATTTTCGCCTTCTTTTTCTGTTAAAGATAAAGCAGATATTATAGTAAAAGTTAATGGTGCTAAACAGATTTTAACTACTGATTATACTGTTGCTGATCATGCTACACTTGAAGATAAGGTGACTGTAACCTTTGGTTCTGCCCCTGCCGATGCAGTTACAGCAGGTAACATTACAACACCAGCTGAGTCTATTGAAATTTATGTAGATAATTGGTATACATTGCAGCCTACTCAAGATGCTAACTATTACTTAGGTGATGATGTACCTATTGAAACACAGAGTGTATTCACAGTACCGATACACCAAAGAACAGATAATTATACACTTAGAGTCTTTAGCGACTCACCTTTCCCTGTAGCTTTGACTGCTATGGCTTGGGAAGGTAACTACTCACCCCGCTATTACCGACGAACATGATTAATCAGGCGCAGCTTGTACAGCCAAATGAAATACCATACATTTGGATTGAAGTTAAACCTTTAATAGAAAAGGCTTTAACACACGCTAATGGAGAAATGCTTCCAGAAGATGTATTAAAGCTTTTACTTGGAAATAAAGAACATCTATTTATAGGTTATACTAATGATGAAATACAAAGCGCCTTAGTTGGTGAGATTATAGATTATCCACGAAAGAAAGTATTTAGAATTATAACTTGGTCAACAAAATCAGGACATGATTATGAGGCATGGATAGATTTATTTGATACTATAGAATACTTTGCTAAAAGTAAAGGTTGTGATTCTATAGAGGCATGGACCCGGAAGGGTCTAGCTAGAAAACTTAAATGGGATAATGAGTATTCCGTAATAACCAAAAACATTTAGGAGGAACATATGTCAGGTGGTGGAGGCGGCGGCGGTGAAACCGACGCGCAATTTGCTGTAAGAGAAAATAGTTGGAGATTTGACTATGAGCAAATGGTCAACGCACATGATTTTAGTGCTGATCAATTTGAAGCCCAACAATACAATCAAGAGCAGATACGCGAGCATAAGAATGCTCTAGCTCAGAATGAGTGGAAAGATAAAGAGACTATGCGTATCTTTGACTATCAAAATATGGTCAAAGCGTACAATGCTAGTATACAAACGTATCATAAACAATTAGATTACAATGCATTAGCAGCTGAGATATCAACTAATGATAATACTAGAAAGTATAATGAGAGGTTGACAGAGATAGGTTTTAAAAATGAAGACCTTTTAATGGCTCAAGCTCATCAAGGTAGAGAACTTACTAGTAAAATTCAAGCCAGTAGAGCTGATAAAAATTATAAATATGATCAGGTAGCTTTAAAAAGTTTAGCTAATCAAGGTAAAGTCCGAGCAATGGGGCAATCTGGTCGTAGTGCTAGGAAGAACTTACAAGCTGTATTAGCTGAACAAGGTAGAGCACAGTCTCAATTAGTAGATCAAATTACTAGAGAAGAGACTGGATATCAATTTGCTTTAGAACGTGCTGGTACAGAAGCTAACTTTAAACAAAGACAGCTTCAGAAAAGTATGGAGAGTTCTGGTGATCAGTATGAAGCTGATAACATGCAGATTGCACTACAGAAGTACTCTGCTGATATGGGAGCTGAATCACGTATTGCACCTGAACCACAAGCTAAACCACAGTTGAGTAAACCACTTGATCTACCTAAACCTAAGATGCTTGCACCACCTGCTAGACCTACTGAAGCTCAGTGGGAAGAATTTAGACCAGTTCAAGGTGAAGGATCAGGCGGCGGTGGCGGCTTTATGGGTGCAGTGGGTATGGGTCTTCAAGTTGCTTCTATGTTCCCTGGATTCCCATCTGACGATAGATTGAAATATGATATAACTCGTGTAGGTACATCACCATCAGGTATACCTAAATACACATTTAGATATAGATTTGATGGTGAGCATGGTCCTAAATATATGGGAACATCTGCCCAAGATCTAATAGCAATGGGTCGTAATGATGCCGTTGGACAAACTGAAAAAGACGGATTCTATAAAGTTGACTACAGTAAGCTGGATGTCACTATGGAAGTCGTTACAACTTAAACAAACTAAATGGCCATTCTATATAAAGGGTACGCCCAACAAAAAGGCTTTGGTGCTAATCTAGTTAAAGTTCCTGATCCATCTGAAAAGATACGCAGGCAAGGCTTAGAAACCTTGCGTGGTATGCAACAGGAAGTGGATTGGAATAACAAACAAGCTGGTAGAGTAATCAATGCCTTAGAAAACAATGCACAGATAGAGGCTAAGAATCGTGCGGATAACTTCAAGCTAAGGCAAAGTTTTTCGCAGGCGATTCACGACCAAAAAGATGCAAACTTACGAGCACTTTCTGCAAATGCTGACGCTAGACAACGTGCACAAGAGAATAATGTAAAATCATTACTTGCTCTAACTAAAACTGGTACTGAATTATATAAAAAGTTCGATGCAAAGCGTAAGGAAGATGCTGATATATGGCAACATCAACTGAAGAATGAGCATGGCATAGGCTGGGAAAAGATGAATGCACTGAAAAGTGTAACAGATGAAGTCTGGCAAGATTCTGCTCAACGTGAATTACTACTACAGAAGTTAGGTCTTGATGGAACACCTGATGATGTTATTGATAGAGTAAGAAATATCAGTGGTTATAGAGCTGTTGCAATGGCTAAAGCCCATGCCAATAGATGGGCTATGGATACTGGACTTTACTATGCAGAGAATCGTAATACTAAGGTAGAGATAGCTGGGCAACAGGTTGATCTGCACTCAGCTAAAGGTTCAGACCAAGTTCATACTGTACTTCAATTACTAGATGCCAAACGTCGTAGAGAGGCTGGAGCTAATGCTCCAAGCTCTAAATCGCTTGCATTGGCTGGTAGTTATGAGGTAATGGATAGAGCGAGAGCTGCGCAACTTGGTATTAAAACTAGAGAAGCTCAGAAGACTGCAGTTAATCGTCAATGGGAAGATGAAATGACCTTCCTTAAAGATGCTCTTTTGCCTCAAAGAGATGGTATAGTTAGACCTGGAGCTGGTATAGAAAATCTAATTAAGTACTATGCTGGTGGTGATACGTCTACTAGAGAGTCTATGAGATCAGCTAGGCATCGTGTTGTTGGGACAATAACTCATGGTTTACAAACTAATCAAATTAGTTGGAATCAAATACAAGCATTAAAAAACCATCCAATGACAATAGGTGGAGCAAATAAAACCTTTGGTCAATTCTTTGAAAGAGAATGGTCTGCTATTGAACAAGCTGGTGTTAAAAATGCTACTCAAGCTATGGCTGTAGCACAGTTAGGTACTAAGCAAACAAAGATTAAAGATGCTCAATTCCTTTCTGACTTACATGGTTTAGCTGGTGAGAACCCACCTCCTGAAACATGGGCTAAGATGCTTGCTATAGCTAATGCACCTCAGAATAACTATAAAGAATCAGCTAGATTTATTACTGATGTAATGACTAGAGGTCAGAATGCTGCTAATGATTCACAAGCTTTAGCTACTGTTCAAGGTAGGATAGCTCGTGGTGAAAGGGTTACAGCTGAAGAGGTTAGATTATTGAAACCTTCTATAGCAACAGAATCTTCATTAATAGCATTAGTTAATAAGAATAATCAATTCTTACCTACTGAAGGTGACTACGGTTCTAAGAAACAAATTGAAGCTACTGTAGATAGTATGCTGAAGAATCGTATACCTGCTACTGTACTTGATGATAAGAGTGATGTAAGGTTAAGTGCTAGAATAGGTGCCATGACAATGGCTACTAATTATTATAAAGGCTTAACTCAAAGTGGTATGAGTCATTCGGATGCTTTAGATAATACTCGTAAGTATATCTCAGCTAAGATCCTAGAGAAAGGTGGAGACTTTGAACCTGTTTATAATGAAACAACTCAATCAAGAGAGTTTCAAGGTTATAGAGCTACTGGTGACTGGGTTAAGATAGATGTAGATGACAATGGCGGCTTAGTTGAGTTTGCTAATAATCATAACTTAATGTATAGTACACCTCTAGTAAATAGAGATGAACTTGAGAAGAAATCTATAGCTTTAAATAATGACCAATCTTATGGTATGATACCTAGAGCTGTTTTCTTAGAATCAACAATAGGTCATACACCTAATAGTCCTAAAGCTTTAAAAATTGAACAAGCTCAAATTGAGTATCATAATTCTAGAGTTAAGGAGACAGGTAAAGGTACTATGATACAACCTTATCCTGATTGGTATATTAAAGACGTAGAGAAAACTTACAATAGATTCAGTCCTAGAGCACAACGTCTTCTCAATAACTGGGGTTATTGCGATATAAATAGAGCAGCTTGTGAAAGCCAGATGAATCCTATTTATAGTAAGCCTGTAGTTGAACAAGCTCAATCCTTACTAAGTGAAGATGAAGATTATAACAGAACAGATAAAGGTAATAGCTACGAGAAATTAGGCTTTGATATCAGTACTCGTTCTATAAGTGATATCGTTACATTACAGCAAGGCGAGAAATTCTTACTAGCTGGTCGTTATGGATTTGATTCTGAATCTTTAACAGAAGCTGTTGAATTAGCTGGTCTCTCTATGAATGATAAATTTACAGCTGTTATTCAAGATAAGTTATTTGAAGCTTATTTTAAAACTAATGGTATGAGAATGCTAGATGGAATACAAGATCCACAAGAACGCTTACTACTGGAGAGTACTTACAGATTAATGACTGAAGAAAAACTAGGTCCATTAGGTTTTAATGAACCTGCACTTCTACATCCACGAGCTTTCCAACTAAAAGTAGAAGGAGGTTTCTATGGCTGAAGAACAAGAATATAAGTATGACATAGCTCCTACTGACAGACGCTTAGATGATGCGTTAGATGCTGAGAATGCATACCAAGAAAAGAAAGAGGAAGGCTCTGGGGTTGAACCTATAGATCCTGAACGTCTGACTACAGATCAAGCTGAGAAAGGTGGTCCTGGTGATTACTCTTGGGGTGGTTACGAAGATCAGAAAAATAATTATGGTCCTATAAAACCTGATAATATAAGTCAAGAAGCTTGGGATAGTAAACCTGAATGGACACGTCCTATAGAAGAGCTTCTACATGCAGGTGCTTTACCTGCTTTAGGTGTAGCTGATTTTGCAACAGATGCTATTGGCCTTATACCTGGACTTAAACCTATTGATGAATGGTGGGATAAAAACTCACCACGTTATAACCATCCAGCTGCTAAATTAACTAGAGATGCAGCTTCTATAATTATACCTACTTTATATGGTGGTACTGTTCTGACAGGCTCAGCTAGGGCTGCAACAGCTTCTATGACATTACCTAATTATGTAAAAACATTAGGTAGTGTAGCTGCATGGACAGGTGTTGATACAGGTGTAGCTGCTATATCATCTCATTCACAGACAGATGATAACTTAGCAGGTACTCTTAACAACTGGTTAGGATGGGATATACCATGGGCAACTAGAGCTAGTGATAGTCCTGATGTTAGATATAAGAAGAATGTATTTGAAGCAGCAGCTTTGTCTGGTAGTGTAGAACTACTTGGTGCAGCTTTTGCTTTTGGAAAAAAGACTAAGCTTATACCTAGAGATGTAGAAGCAGAACAGATAATAGCACGTAGAACTGCTGCCTCTTCTGAATACGATAATGCAGTAACAGAAGCTGTTGATTCTGGTAGACGAGCTAAAGAAGCAGCTCAGAATGCTGAAATGGAAGCAGCTATAAAAGCTGATCCTGAAGGCAGAGAGTATAATGCATTTGTAAATAACCTTGGACCTGATGAAGCAGGTAGAGCTGTAATTAATACACAACCTGATCCAATTATGGCTAAGGTTAATCAAGCTCAAATACAAAATAATATAGATACTACCTTTGGTCGTGCAGCTCCTGTAGTAGATGAAGCATTCAATAAGAAATTCTTACATGCTATTAATGGAGATGACCGTGCTAAGCAGTTAGATCAACTATTTAATTCTATCTCACCTAACGTTGATGCTGTTATAAATGGTAAAACCATTACAGCAGAGCAAATGAATAGAGCTGTAGATAACTTAACTAACGCTATGTTTGGTAAAGATCTACCTCTTAGAGAGTTTGAGTTCATTGTAGATGATATGAAGTCTACAGTCTTCAATTCTAATGCATTTCTAGATGAAGAGCAGTGGCTTATAGCCTCCAAAGCATTTAAAAATGCATATGATACGTTGTTTGATCCTAATCAGATGCGTGCTTCTGCAATGCTTTCACAGCAAGCTGGAGATAACGTAGCTGACGCTGCAGCAGCAGTTAAAATGCTAGGAGATCAGGTTGATACAACTAGACAAATGAATATCATCTTTGATAAGATGAATTTATTAGGACAAGAAGTTGGTACTAATCAGTATATTGTTAAAAAGGCTAAGGAATATCAGCGATTAAAAGAAGCTGGTAATATTGAAGATGTAATCAGATGGATGGATCAACAAGGACCAGCATTTGACAAGTATATTAGAGAGATAAAAGCTACAGGTGGTAAGTTAAATGATACACTTAAAGCAATAGCTAAAGAAAACCCTCATTTCTATAAGCCTTTTGTAGAAGCTTATGATGCTACTAATGGTAGTGTTGATGAGTTACATAAACTACATAGATTAACTGAAGATAATGTAGGAGTACTTAAGAAGGCAATAGTTGATACTAATCCTAAAGTACCTAGTATGCTAATTAAGCAGTTACATGGAGCCAGAATTAATGGACTTCTATTAGGACTAGCACCTGCTAGAGCTTTGTTAGGTAATGCTACAATGACAGCTCTTAAGCCTGCATCTATAATGGCAGGAGCATTAGCACAAGGAGACTTCAAAGCCTTCAAACGTGCTACATGGGTCTTTGGTGGTATTGAGGAGAACTTTAGGCGTGGTCTAAAGGTGATGAAACGTGACTGGGACTTAGCTGTTAAGAATCCAGAAGAAGCTATGCTACGTGGTCGTGCTGACTTAAAGCAAGCTAGAATGGATCAACTGGAATACATGGATAGTATGGCTGACGCTTGGAGAGCTGCTAAAGAACCTGGATGGAAAGGAAAGTATGCTATGTGGCAGCTTACTAAAGCTGTCAGTTGGTGGAATAAGCAACAATTTGTACGTTGGGGTACTAGCGCACTCTACGCTATTGACGGAATGACTAATTCCTTTATGGCTAGTGGTATGGCTAGAGCTAGAGCATATGACTCTTTAGCTAAAGACTTTAACGGTAGTGTTAATTTCAATGCGTTCTCTAAGAAACAGAACGAACTATACTCTCAAGCATTTGATGCTTCAGGTAAACTAACAGATGAAGCTGCTAAACATGCTTCAAGAGAAATAGCTCTTAACCTTGACAATGAAATGGTTAAAGCATTCGATGATTTCTTGGAATATGTTCCAGCTGCTAGAGGATTATTCTTATTCCCTAGAACTGGTGTAAACTCAGTTCAACTTGCTTGGACATTCAACCCATTAAGTAGTGCATTTAATGTAGCTTTACCTAAAGTAAAGAGAACACTACGTGCAACTACTAAAGCTGAAAAGTTAGATGTACTAAGGAATCATGGTATTGAGATAGCTGATGGATTAAAACTAGAAGAGGCTTTCCAGTCTCTTAAATCTGAGTACATTGGTCGTCAGATTATGGGTAGTACCCTTGTTATGGGTACTGGTTTATGGGCTTTACAAGGTAATATGACTGGTAATGGTCCACAAGATGGTGCTGAACGTGCACGTATGCTTCGTATGGGATGGCAGCCTAGATCAATTAAGAACCCTATTACAGGGGAATGGAGAAGTTATGAAGGGTTTGAACCCTTTGCTTCTTTGATGGGACTTACATCTGATGTGGTTTATCAAATGAACCGTATGGATCAAGCTGTTGGTGAAGATATCTTTAGAAAAATAGCTTTTGCAGCTTCTATGAACGTTACTAATAATACATTTGTTAGTGGATTTAAACCTCTTGTAGATATGTTATCTGGTGATCCTACTGCATGGAATAGATTCTTTGCACAGCAATTTGATCAAACAGCTATACCATTTAGAGGTATTCGCAGTATTCTCAATAACGCTATTAGCCCTGGATTAAGAGATGTTAATAATGATTTCTTCTCTTATATGCAGAATGCTAATAAGTTTCTGATGCCAACTGGTGAGGAAGCAGCTCTACCTGAGCTACTTGATGTCTTCACAGGTAAACCTATTAAAGGTTATGAGTCTATAACTCAAGCTGCTAATGCTTTACTACCTATGTTTAAACAGAATGGTAGTATGGAACCTTGGAGACAATGGATGTTATCCACAGGTTGGGATGGTATGACTAAGTTAAGGACAAATAAGTTCACAGGACAACCACTTACTGCTCATGAAAGACACTTTATTAATAACTGGATAGGTAAGAATGCTAATCTTAAAGGTCAAGTTATTAAGTTAATGACTGAGAATGATGGTTATTTCCAAGGTAAGATGAAAGAATATGATAGAAAACTTAAAGGTAAAGTTAACATTAAAGAATGGGTAGTTCATAGAGAACTAGACCTTATAATTGATAGAGCTTATAACGGTGCTTGGGATGCCTTAGAAGCATATAATGCAGAACAAGGTTACAGTTCTCAAGGCAGAGAACTAAAAATGCTTAAACATCAGATGCGTCAAGGTAATGTATCTGGTGCAAGCGAAACACAAAAGAGGCTAAAGAAACTACATCAAATGGCTAAATAAAGCATTATGGCTACAACCTCAAATACTATGGCAGGGATAAATGGAAGTAAAACTGACTTCGCATTTACATTCCCTTATATAAAACAATCAGACTTGAAAGTAGAACTTATCCATTCCACTCATGGTAGTACTACATTAGACAATACAAAATTTACATACGCCAATGCTACAACAATTTCCCTTTCGTCAGGTAGTGGTACTAACTGGCAGGAAACATCAGGTGCTCCTAAAAGTGGAGTAACTGGCAGAGTATATAGGGATACAGCTAGTACTGCACTAACTGCAACCTTCTACCCAGGTTCTGCTATTAGATCCAGTGATCTAAATGACAACTATACACAAAATTTATACGTTACTCAAGAAGCAGAAAACGACTCTAGTGATGCTCTTACTAACTCTAGGGTTCTTGAAAGCGGGAGTTACGTTGCTGCTATTACAAAAGCTGCTGCAGCTGTAAGTACTGCTAATACTGCAAGTACGAATGCATCTAACGCAGTGAGTACAGCAAACACAGCGTCTACAAACGCGACAAATGCTGTTAGCACTGCGAACACAGCTTCGACAAACGCTACAGCTGCAGTTAGTACAGCTAACACAGCAGCTACTAATGCTACGGCAGCAGTAAGCACAGCTAATACAGCCGCATCAAACGCTACAGCAGCAGTTAGTACGGCAAACACAGCCTCAACTAATGCTTCTGCAGCTGTCAGCACGGCTAATGCTGCTGATACAATTGCTGATACTGCAAAGTTAGCAACTGACAGATGCGTAGCTATAACTGCTGATGGTGGTTCATCATGGACATTAAAAGGTAATAATACAGACGCATCAACTGATCCTAAGGGTGTAGGTTATGCGGTTACTCAGGCAGAAGCAGCTGTTGTAACTGCTAATGCTGCAAGTGCTGCTGTATCTGCAGCTGTACTTTATACTTCTAAAGCTACTGTAGCTGCATGGGCAGCTGCTACATATACAGAAGATGATTATATTGAAATTGCAAATTCAACAGGTCTTGAAGCTTACAACGCAGGTACTTCACCTAAATTAACAAGTCTTCCAGCAAGCTTCCAAGGTGCTGCAGGTCTTACTGTAAGATTACAATATACCCATTCGGGAGCTACATTTGCCTATATGAGTTACTTTGCTAATGATCCTGAGGATAGGTATTTACCTAACCCTAGACCATTTAAAACTGGTACACCAGGTGTAACATATACAGTTAAAGTAGCTACGAAGAATAGTTTCCATAGATATAATGGCACAGGATCTAGCAATGGATTCCTTATTGATGGTGAACAGGCTCCTTTCTTAGAATGGACTCCTGGTATAACTTATAGGTTTGATCAATCTGATTCATCAAACGCTAGTCATACATTAAAGTTTTATGAAGAAGCAGATAAAACTACATTATATACAACTGGAGTAACTCTTAATGGTACACCTGGCTCTGGTGGAGCTTATACCCAAATTGTTACAACAGATACTCTACCTACTGTACTACATTATATGTGTGTTGAACAAGCTCACGAAGGTAACGGAGTACAGACTAACACTGCTTTTGATAGAACTGCGTTGCCAGTTATTGATGGAGGTGATTGGACCTTAACATCAAGTCATGCAACAGTAACAACTACTTACGACGGAGGAGCGTTTACTTAAAATGGGAGTACCAAGTCCTAGAACTCCAGTGCGCGTAGCACGGGGTACATATTCAGTATTGAATACAAATAAAGCTTCACTCGAAGAAGGAGAAGTATGCTACGCAACAGATGAAAATCGGCTGTATATCAAAGAAGGTGGTAATATAGAAGCCTCAACAACTGCAGCCGATGCAACTAAAGCTAATTTATCAGGGGCTACTTTTACAGGAAATGTTGTCTTAGATAACGCGAAAGAAGTGAGGCTATCAGAAACAGATGCGAATGGATCGCATTACTTAGGTGTAAAAGCTCCTGATAGTGTTACAGCTGATAAAACATTTACTTTACCTGATGGTCATGGTTCAACTGGTCAAGTGTTATCCTGTTCTAATGGTACAGGAACCCTATCTTGGGCAACACCTACAGTATATCAAACCTTAGATGCAGACCTAACAGCTATTGCTGGACTTACTAGTGCAGCTGATAAAGGGATACAATTTACAGGTTCAGGTGCAGCAGGTGTGTATGATCTTACAGCATTTGCTAAGACTATTCTAGATGATGCTAATGCTGGTGCAGTTCGTACAACTATAGGAGCTGGCACAGGTAATGGTGATGCAGTCTTAGCTACTGACCAAACATGGACTGGTGCTCAGCGTGGTACTATATCATCATTAACTAGTTCAGCTAGTATTACTATAGATTTTAATGCTGCTAACAATTTTTCATGTACACTAGCTCATAGTGGTGCCTTTGCTCAACCTAGTAACCAAACAGTTGGTCAATCTGGATCAATTACATTGACTCAAGATGGCACTGGTTCAAGAATATTTACCTGGCACGGTGATTTTGAATGGGTAGGTGGAGCTGCACCAACACTTTCTACAGCCGGTGGAACTGTAGATAGAATAGATTATTATATTGCAGCGGCTAATAAAATACATGCCGTTGCTTCGTTAGGCTTGGCATAATTATGGCAGTACTTAATAATACGGGTATTCGTGCTGGAGCCTCTGCAGCTGGAGGTGATACAGTAAAAGAAATCACTAATTCATTAAGGTTTGATGCTGAACCTAATAGAGGTTATTTGCATCGAACACCAGGCAGTGCTGGTAATAGTGAGAAATGGACAGTCAGTTTCTGGTATAAAGGTGGTGATGCGCATGCTACGATGAATATTCTTTCAGTTGGTAATACTGCTAGCACTAAAACTATCATTTATATAGATGGAACTAGTTCAAATGGTGGTGACCTTAGGATACTAACTAACAATGCTGAAGTTAGAAGAACTCATCGTGGACTGGGGGATTGCACAAACTGGTATCATATAGTAATAGCAGTTGATACAGCTGAAGTTGCAGCAGACGATCGTATGAAAATATGGATTAATGGTGTCGCAATAACTCAATATGAAACTAAAGCTACTATTGGTTCAGGAGCTGGTAACTTCTTAATGAATAGTAATGTTCAACATATTATTGGTGCTGATTCATCGAGTCTTAGCAATGATTGGCAGGGTTGGTTAAACTGTAAACTTGCAGACTTCTACATCCTCGATGGTCTTGCTAAAGAAGCTGAAGACTTCGGATTCTTTGATGCAGATACAGATAGATGGCAACCTAAAGACTACTCTGGTAGTGTAGGTACTCAAGGTGTTAAATTAGATTTTCTTGATACAAGCAGTTCAGCAGCCTTAGGTAACGATGCAGCTGGTTCTAATGACTGGGCTATTGCACAAGGTACCTTTTTTACCAGTAATGAGATTGGCGACCCTTCTTTTACTACTACTACATATAGATTAAATGATAATAGCAGCAGTAGTGATCATTATTATAATAATAGTGATGCTATTAAAACGAATCCATATGACTGCGGTACTTTTAGTCCTGATAGAATGCTATGGCTAGATCTAGGATCAGCTCAATGGGTTGGTGAAGCTATGTTTAAAGCGTCAGTTAGTGGTACATGGGATAACGATTCAAGATCGTGGGGGTTGGTCAGTACTAATGATGCAACATCTATGTCAGGTGCCACCTACTGGTACTTCGCAGTTTATCATGTCGGTCAAATAAGTAGCAGTGGTTATCAAGAATTCCGAATAAGAAATCAAGATGGAAATAAAGCGCGCTATTGGGGAATCACTCAAGGTCATGGAGCTTCTGGTAATACTTACCGTATTAATGAATTTAAAATTGACCAAGGGCGTAGTCCTTTACACTTAGATATATCTACTGATTCACCAAGTTCATACCTACCAGCTGGTGGGAACGATGCTCTTGGTGGTGTGACGCGTGGTAACTTCTGTCTGGGTAATTTCCGCGATTGCGGTTCAATTGAGCCTAAGTGGTATTCTAGACATAATGGTACATACTGGAGTAATGGTAACAAAGACCAAACAGCTTATGGTACATTTGAATTAGCCAGTGGTAAGTGGTATTGGGAGTGTCATCTAATTAAAGGTAAACAATTATTTAATGAAGGTGGTAGTGCCAACACTGGTGGTCACTCAGATTGTTTTGGTATAGCTTCAAACTTTAAAAGGCCTGATGGAGAAACAGGTATGGAAGATGATAGAAATAATTACTATTTACAAACTAACCATGGTGTTGATTCTGGTGGTTCTTTACCTGCTTATTTATATCATAATGATACCACATTAATAACTAACTGGCCTGATGCTCAATATAAAGGTGACACAATTGGTATAGCTTTTGATGCAGATACTGGAAAATTATGGTTCAGTATTAATGGTACATGGCTAAATGATGGTAGCGGTAACACAGGAAACCCTGCAACAGGAGCTTATCCTGCAGTAACTGTAAATAGTTCTTATGCACCTTATGTTCCAGTGTGGGGTGGTAGAAACGATGATACTGAACATGATAAATTCGAAGCTTTCTTTAATTTTGGTGATAAAGCTTATCGGACAGCTGCACCAACAGGTTTTAAAACTTTATGTGATACTAATTTAGCTGAACCAGCTACAGGTCCAAAAGGTTCAAAATACTTTGATGCTGTTAGATATACTGGTGACGGTAGTGCATCTCAGTCAGTAAGCCTTAGTAACAGTGAAAATACACCTGCTATTGTTTTAATTAAACATGAATCAGGTTCAGGTTCTGATTGGGTTATACAAGATACTGTACGTGGATGGGATGGTACTAAAAAATTATCTACTAGTAGCCCTAAATCACAGAATGTAGTAGATGCAGGCGCAACTGATCCTAAATGGGGTTATGTTGACGCTGTAGGTGCAGGAAGTTTTACTTTAAATGTATCTACAGGTGGTGGAAACCAAGTAAATAAAAATACCGAAGGTTTTATAGCATTTGTTTGGGGCGGTGGAGCTGCTGCTGGTTCAGATAATACTAATGGATCTACTACTGTTACTGCGGCAAACCAATGGGTTAATAATACTGCAGGATTCTCTATAAGTAAATATAGTGGCGGAAGTGGTTCTACAACTGTTGGCCACGGACTTACTACAGTACCGAGTATGGTTTGGGTAAAAGCACTTACAGGTAGTGACCAACATTGGACTGTATATCATAAGAGTTTAGATACTGGTGATTATCTGAGATTAAATGATGATTCTGCAGCTATTGATTATGCAATGTTTGATGATAGTCATCCAACTAGTACTGTTGTTCCTTTAGGTAACGATGATCAAACAAGTGGATCAGGAAGAGATTATATAATGTATGCTTTCTCTGCTGTGCCAGGATTTAGTGCATTCGGCGAGTATGAAGGCTCAGGTCATGCGTTTCATGGAGCATTTGCAAACTGTGGATTCAGACCTAAAATGATGTTTGTTAAATGTACTACTGCTGCTAGCCAAGAATGGATTTTAACTTCTACCGAAAATGATTCAGCTGGTGAAGCTGGTAATCCACTTGATAGATACTTAATGATTCATAATTCGCTTGGATCTCACACAGGCAGAGACTGTGCATACTTTAGTACAGGAGCACAACAAATACATGGTTCTAGCGGAGCTACGAATGATGATGGGAAAAAATACATATGGGCCGCTTGGGCTGAAGTACCTTTCAAATACGCACGAGGATTTTAATTATGAGCTACAAATACAATGGAGGAACTTTAGCACTTGATGTTCCTTTTAAAGATACAGCAGGAACAAGTTATCCTGGTAATTGGTTAAGATTATCTAATGCAACTCAACGTGCAGCAGTACCAGGAGGTATAACTTGGGTACAACCTGCTCAGGTTTTTGATAGTCGTTTTTATTTAGCTAATGGTGATGCAAAACCACTTGCTGGATTAAAAAGTTTGTGGATTGAAAAGCAGAAAAGATTCGCAAAGGATTTACTAGTGAAAAGCGATTGGATGGTTGTAAGGGCTGCTGAAGGCGGAACTGCTATACCATCAGATAATAAAACGTATAGAGCTGCAGTAAGGACTAAATCAAAAGAACGTGAAGATCAAATAACAGCGGCTTCTGATGCTGCTGCACTTATAAATCTCATAAATAATGATGAATATAAAGGTGGCACAGGTGGATTAAAACGTTGGCCAGCCGAAGTTTAGGACCACCACTCCTCCCTTCATTTAACCTTCCTCCACAGGCTCTACCAGATGCACCAGCTCTACCTCGTCCTAACTTGGACTTACCAAAGGCAGAGCTACCATCTTTTAAACCTATGCTAGTACCATCTGGTGCTTTAAGGGGGCCAACTGGTAATGAGGAGGAAGAAGAGGATAATGAACCTGCTGCTGCTGAAGTACAAAGGGTTAATGTACCCTTTACTGATATTACAATACCAATACCTCAAGAAGAGATAATGGTTACAGCAGCTACTACAGCAATGATTTCTGTGGTAGCTACATTAAGTGCTACTAGTTTATTTAAACATTGTGTGAAAGTATTTAAACCACTATTCATGCAACTTGTAAAACGTGTACAAAAGAAATTCACCAAAGATGGAACCAAAGATCGAGGAAAAGAAGAAGGGACTACTGGGGAAACTGAAGGGTAGTATTGATGATAAAGAAGAGCAAGTAGCTCTCCTATCTACATTTGTTAGATTAGGTGTAGTTGTTTGGTCAGGCTTTATATTAACACTAAACTACGTTACAATCCCTGGATTAGGCCAACAAGATCGTATAGATCCAACTTTCATCGCGAGTGTCTTCACTGGAGCACTAGCTAGTTTTGGATTATCTACATCCAAGAAAAGAGGAGACGGTACCTACAAAGCTGATGATGAAAAAAGAGCTGCATTAAATGGGGCAGTACAAACAATACGAGTTGAAACTCCTATTAAAATACTTGGAGCGGAAATCGTAGAACCTCCTAAAAAGACTACATAAATGAAGAAATGGATTCTTCTCTTAGCACTGTTATCCCCCTCCGTGGCAAGAGCAAACACAGTAACACCAGCCTTTACACAGGGCTCAATGAATGCCACCACCACTACAGTTCAGACCGTTGTAGAGACGGTCGAACAGAAAGTCTATGGCGGAGAGCTGCAGAGTTGGTCAGGTACCAATGTAACAGCTACTTCAGCAAGCTCTGGCGGTATAGCCGATTCAGATGCAATATTCAGCATAACTACAGCTGGAGAAGACTTTCAACTAGAGATAGTAGACAGACCAGCGAACGCAACCACTGGTTTAGTTCTGTTGGAAACAATCGATATAGATCGAGCAATTACTACAAACGCTACTACTGTCTCCTTATCGGTCTTCTCACAGTAGGCTGTATGCCTGCTTATGCAGACGGAGACGATACATATAACACAGCGGCCCCTGAGTCTACTGCTACTGGAAATGTTACCAATCAAGCGGTACAATTCCAGAATAACGGAGCGCCAAGCCGCCAACAGATGGGAGGATATAATGGTCGTGGTATAGCCTGTAATGGTCCTACCATGACCTTCTCTCCTTTCTGGTTAGCTAGTGAAAACAAACCATATGATCCTGAGAGTTATTCGAGAGGCTGGAACTACGGCGCTCAAATAAACTTTATGGTTCCTATGGACGGTAATATTACTGAGATGTGTAAGTCTCTAGCTAAACGACAAAACGAAAAGATGAGGGTAGATTATGAACTTGTACGTTCGTTGAAATGTGCTGAACTAATGACTAAGGGTTTTACCTTTAGACCAGGTTCACGCGTTGAACATATGTGCAGTGATATAGTCCCCATTGTCTCATTATTAAAAACACAACCCACTGAAAACAATGACAACGCTACTAATTAAGCCAATTCTATTCACCTTTTTGAGTTCTACATCAGTTAAGAAACTAGTAATAGAACTTTTAGAGGCTTACGCTAAGTCTACCGACAACACCATCGATGATGCTGCAGTAGCTTTGGTAAGAAAAAACCTATTCCCTGGAGAAAATTAAATGGAAACAGGTCGATGGTATAACTACGATCAAGATAAAAAAGAGTTAAAACCAGAAAGAAAGTTTCCTAAAGGTTTTACCAAGCGTCAGCTGAAACAACTCAAAGAGGAAGAAGATCCTGGTATTACAGCATGAAAAAAGCAACAGAAGAGAAGTTCAATGAGCTTCATAACCTTGTCACCCTTGAGTTTCTTAAGAGAGTCAAGAGTGGTGAGGCTTCTGCCCATGAACTTAAAGCAGCTTGTGACTGGCTAAAGACAAATGATGTCACTGGTGTTAATTATGATGGTAACCCACTTGATAAATTAAATAAAATTATGCCTAAAGTAAACCCTGAATTAGTCAAAACGAGGTTATATGGCAAGCAAAAGTACTAGTTATTATAAATCTCACGCTAGTGCGCTTAAGATTAAGCAGGAATATCAGCGTGAGTATAATAAAAAACCTGCTGCTAAGAAAAAACGAGCAGCTTTGAACAAAGACAACCGTGATCGAGGTACTTATGGGAATGGTGATAACTTGGACGTCTCGCATAAACAAGGCGGCGGTACCAAACTCGAAGGACAAAGCAAAAACCGAGCAAGAAACAGAGGTAAAGCGAAATGAGTCCTAGAACTAGATCACAAGCAGGATTAGGATGGCGTGCTCGTCGCACTTTAACTTGGCAAGATCTTATGATGAATCCTTTAGGTGTTGGCCTCAATTATCTATCAATACCAAGTATAAAGGATGTCGAAAAAGAAGAATTAAAAGAAGGCGGACTTGTACAGCCTAAGAAAAATACTCAAAAATATCATAATCAATACTGGGGTATTCCAAAGAGAGCTAGTACTGAAACAGGAGATAGATCAGTATCACAGGCTTTAGCAAGATCAAACCAAATAAAAGCTTATTCTGAAGATACTGGAAGAAGTGTAGAAGATGTACGAGCTATTGTAGGTAAAGGTCTTGAAACTACCTTTAATACTGATGGTAAAGTAACATCAAAAGGTGTTGCTACTAATAATGCTAACGCTTCAAAGTCTAAGCTTCTTGATATACCTGTTGAACCCGGTCGTACTAAATGGGTAGGTACTAATAGTACTTGGACAGATAGGTATGGTAATACCATAGCACCTAATATAAATATACCTCAAAGTACTCAAGTTGAAGCAAATAATAATCAAATTAAAGGCAGTATTACTCCTAAGGTAGAGGATAAGACTAATACTACACCTGCCTCTACTTCTAAAACTTCTAAAGTTGATTACAGTAAGCCAGAGAATAATAGATTTTTAAGGATGGATAAGTTAGATTATAATCAACAAAAGGATTTGATTAATCAAGGTTTAGTACAAACACCAGATGGAAATCAGTCATGGATGAAACATGATGGTAAAATGTTTACTAACTTATCTGAAACATTTGGAGGAGAAAGTGGACTTCCAGCTTGGAAAGCTGATCAAATGATGAAACTTGATGCAGCTAAAGCAAGTCAAGGACCTTCTGCTGGCGCTGTGATGGGAACAATTGGTAAAGTGATGCAAATGGTAGACAAGCCGGAAGAGCCTACACTAAAACCAACAGAAGTTGACACTGGTAGTAAGTCTGATAAAGTATCTAGTATGTTCAATAAGGCCATCAGAGATCCAGATGGATTGGGATGGTATGGTTCATTGCAGAATTATTGGAACGCTTGATTATGGCAGAAACTAACTGGATCCTACCTGATCTTAAAAAAGGTAGGACTGAACCGGAAACAAATTTAAAAAACTTAAGTACACCAGAGTATAAAAAGGCGTGGGAAACTCATCTTAAGAAAAACCCTAAAGATCCAAAAGCTTGGGCTAAATTTGAAAAAATATTTGGTACTAAATATGATGAAAACAATAATAAACTAAAACCAGATAAAAAGGCTCCAGGTTTTAAACCTGATTCGTTAAGAGCTAGACCCCAAGCTGGTGAAGTACGTGCTAATAGAGAATCAGTTGTTAATTTTATATTTGAAGGTGATATAACTGATATTACTAAAGAAAGTAAACTTGAAGAAAAAAGAAGTGGTAAGAAATTAACAGCTCACCATATTAGAGGTATAGCCGAAGAGGGTCCATGGGTTGATAAGATTGTAAGTCTTTTAGAAGCTCCTAAAGGTTCTAAGAACTATAAAAAAGGTGTGCAAATGGCTGAAACAAGCCGCCGTTATATGCGAGCCTTGGATCTATCAGGTAAAGGTGGTACAAGTTTGCAGAACCTTGACATGATTAGACAAGGTGCGTTAGAACAAAACGCTGATGGTAAATGGGTTGTTTCTAACCCTCGGTTCACGACAGACTCACCCCATTACGATACTCATCTTAAACAAGATTTTCATAATATAACTGCTGATAAAGGGACTGCTTTAGGTCCATTTCGTACGCGTCAGACAGATGCTAGCTGGAGAGCAGGAGATACTGGAGATGATATAAAATATGAATTTACATCTAAAGGTGTAGGTGGTCAGCAGACTATTAAAGCTATACAAGGTTTACCTGATGCAGATACTGATGCTTTTATTTATACTACAAAAAGAGATAAATATGGACCTGAGCACCGCCTAAATCAACAAGTAGATTATACAGGAAGACGGATTAACCCTACCCAAAACTTTTATTCATCTTGGGCTGACCATATAATAGGTACAGATCCTGGGAGAATACAAGCTACCTTAGATATTAGAAAGTCTGTTGCAGGTTCAGGTAAACCTGACACAGGTACACCACATTTCTTAGAATCAAGAGGTATACCAAGAGAAGTACTTGATCCTAAAATAAATGCTAAAGGAGCTCTTAGAGGTTTCGCACGTTTAGCTGGTATGTCTAATAATCCTTTAGTTAATATAAGTGGTGATTTTGTAGGAACAGTAATGGATGGAGCGGCTTATATGGCTGATCCTTCAGCACAAAATCTTGTAGATCTTGCTTTAAGTGGTGGTCAGACTGCAGCAAACTTAGCTGCTTTAGGTTTAGCTGCTGTACCTATACCAGGAGCCAGACCAGGAGCATATGCAATCATGAAAGCAGCAGATGTAGCTGCTAAAGCTCACAGAGCTGGTAAAAAACTTGAAAAGTTTAGTTCAAATCTAGCTGCTGTTGAAAGGACTTGGAATATGAGTAGAGAAGGTAGAAATTTAAACTTAAAAGGTCGTAAAAACTCATTCTCACCTTTTCAACGTCAAGTAATTGATGAAGTTTATATGCCTACTGCTCAGAGGCAGCAGCAGAGCCGTCTATGGAGAGGCTTAGACTTCAGTTCGCCTTTCTAACCCTAACCCTATGAATAACGTTTTAACCGCCTTACAGGACGATTTCAAGCTGTTTCTGCAAGCCTTATGGGAGCAGCTTGACCTACCATCACCTACAAGAGCCCAGTATGCAATAGCGGACTACTTACAACATGGACCAAAAAGATTACAGATCCAAGCCTTTAGAGGTGTTGGTAAATCTTGGATTACTGGCGCTTTTGTGTTATGGACACTCTTTAAAGACCCAGAAAGAAAAATAATGATTATCTCTGCCTCTAAAGAGAGAGCAGACAACATGTCCATTTTCCTACAGAAACTAATCATTGAAACCCCATGGCTAAATCATCTCAAACCGAAAGCGGAAGACTCTCGTTGGAGTCGCATCAGTTTCGACGTCCTTTGTTCTCCACACCAAGCCCCAAGCGTAAAGTCGGTGGGCATAACTGGACAGTTGACCGGAAGCCGCGCAGATTTGATGATCTTGGACGATATAGAAGTCCCAGGCAATTCCATGACGGAGCTAATGCGTGAAAAACTTCTTCAATTATGCACGGAAGCAGAGTCAATTCTTACCCCCAAAAGCGATAGCCGTATTATGTATCTCGGGACTCCTCAGACTACTTTTACTGTTTATCGTAAG
>Ga0208011_1000142_pt1 | contig 31303 bp, 40 predicted proteins | sample 7_EtaG_FD_184080 | JGI IMG/M metagenome (GOLD analysis project Ga0208011, IMG submission 184080) | Marine viral communities from the Subarctic Pacific Ocean - 7_ETSP_OMZ_AT15161 metaG (SPAdes) (version 2) | ecosystem: Environmental > Aquatic > Marine > Oceanic | place: Pacific Ocean | collected...
ATTAACTGCGAGAGCAAGATCACCAATTGCAGGTACGAATACACTTCCACTCAAAGAAATATTAGGTGCTGATAAATCTAACCGACCACTAGATTTTAAAAGTGTACTAGTACCACTCAAAGTAAGTGCTGAAGTTGATATTATACTAATTTTGTTACTATTAATTGTCGTTGCTACAGATTTTATATCTAGTAAAGGACCAGTAAATAATGTAGGACCTTTGACAGATGTAGTACCAACAATAGTTACTGTTCCTGTTATATTAGTTGGTCCTGTAACTTCAACTGCTATTGGATTTGTGATGTTAGACATCACATTAAGTGCTGCATTAACAACTTTATTCATGCCAGCACCAACAAAACATTGGTATATGTTTGCACTTCCTGGTGGAATGAATGATTGGGGTATATTTAATGCAGCACCGACAACAGGTGCTTTAACCTCCAAATAACCTGTTGAAATATCTGCAAAATTTGATGATGACATAATTCTTTACTCCACTAATCCTGTAGATCCGCATGATTGGGATAAACCCTTTAATAAATTTTCCCAATTTCCATCCAGTAGAGATGTAATATTTTTTGTCATTGTTTGGGGAGGAAGTTGCTTAAACATTCCCATTGCCTGTATAAAATTCTCCGAAACAATATTTACTCCACTCGTTCCATTCAAACATAATCTACTACCAGCAAGACGAACTTCTTTAGTTGAGGCTATAATTACATGACCATTTGAAGATAGTAAAAAATTTCCCTCGTTCTTACCACCTGTTGTTTCTATATGAATATTTTTTGCTTTAAGATGTATATTTCCCCTTTCAGCATTAATAATTAAATCACCATTTTTAGCAACAATTGATCTTGCAATCGCCTCTTTTTGTGTCCCATCAAGACCATGTCCAGAAACTTCATGGTAAGTTCCTTGTATATGTTCAACTTTATCACCGTTATTATGGTAAACCATGTGATTATTTGCTGACGTTATAATGCAAAAATCTCTATGGTCATCTAAAGATTCTGGTCCTATAGGACCACAATGAACATAAGCATGTGGATTATTAGCAATTGTATAATCTGGTGCTGGATCTGAAGGTGGTGTTGTCATCTCGAAATACAATCAATTACTGTTAACAATTTATCAGTGCCTATAATTTCCAATTCATCCTCTTTAAGGTCTGAAATAGGTGTAAATTTAAGCACAGATCTAAATCTAGCTCCTACTCCAGTCCTACTATTTATTCTAATATTTGGAAGGACTGTATATCCTTTTGGAGATGATACAACTCTAATATTAACAATTTCACCATCTGGAGAAACTTCAAGTTCAAATTCTGGTTTATCGTCAAGATTTCCTTCTACTTCAACATCATCATCTTTATCATATCCAGTTCCAGTATTAACAATTATAATCGTACCAATTTGCGAAACGACTTGCGATGGGTCTTCAGGAGTAAGATCATCATCACCTCCACTACCAGTTGGGTCAGTTATTCCTGGTAAAATTATTATATTCTGATCCTTCCCGTCCCCATCCTGATTAGAATCAGTTTCTCCATCATTATCTCCAGGTATTCCCGTATCTTCATCTCCACCTCCTGGGGTTGAAGTACCTCCTGAACCACCAGATGGTGTCTCATTACCTCCACCAGTACCAGGAGGTATTGGATTGGGATTAACATCATCTTCACCACCACCAGGTGAATCTTCAAAATCTCCATCATCATCATCGTTATCATCATCTGGATCGCCAGATGGATCTTCAACATCATCATCAGCGCCATCATCAACATCACCAGTTACATCACCAGCGCCATCACCATCACCAGCGCCATCATCAACATCACCAGTTACATCAATATCAGGATTCGTCTCAGGTTCTGGAATAGAGTCTGGATTAGGATCAACAGTAGTATCTTCAATTAATTTTGATACAATAAGTTTAATTATCTCGACAGAAGTATTTTCGAAAGATAATGCTTTTGAATTTAATGCCGTAAGAGTATAATACAATTCTTTAGTAGTTTCACCTTCACCAAATTCAATATCAAGTGGAATAACTAAAGATGCCGATCCATTAGGAACTAATCCACCATAGATTATTTCTGATGTATCAGATTCCTCATCATAACTACCAAGAGAAACTTCAGTTGCATTACTAGTACTCCAAGAAAACCTAACTACACTTCCTTGAATAGGATCTTCTGGATCTGCTCCAAATGATTCTATTATTGGTGGATCTGTGTTAATTGGATCATTTGGGTCAGATTCAATATTTTCATCTTTATATACTATAATTTCAATATTTCTAGTAACTTCATTTTGTGGATGATCCGTAAAAGTTTTTATTGCTGTAAGTACATATCTTTTTGTAGTTTCATCTTTACCAGCAGGAAAATTAACATCATTTTCTGATATGTTTATAGTACGTCTTCCATTAGCAGGTAGATCACCAAGACCTTCAACGTTTAACCTCACCTTATCCGCATTCGATGTTTTCCAACTAAGAGTTACTGTATTGTTAACTCCAACTCTATCTGGAACTGATTCAAACTCTCTAATTATTGGTTGAGATCGAACTTGATCAGTATACCCAATTCCAGTATTTGTAATCACAACATCAGTAACTTCGCCACCATCAATAATTGGATATCCATTTGCACCAACACCACATCCTCCAGGATCTACAAGAGACATAAATGGACTTGATTCGTATTCAAATCCTGGATAAAAAAGATTAACTCCAACAATCTGACCAATGTTATTAACAACAGCACCACCTACAGCTGCTGCACCGCCACCACCAAAAAATTCAACCTGAACACCACACTCGAAGGAACCACTATAGCAACCACCTGGAGAAACATATCCAGTATTTTCTGGATCTCCTACTCCAAAAAAATCATTCATCCATCCAGTAGCAGATTTGGATATACCACTGCTAAAATTAAAATTATACCAATTATCAGTTTTAGTATTTTGAGGACCACCAAATGGTCCAGCTGTAAATTCTTTCAATTCTTCATTACATTCTGGTTGCTCACATAAAAATCCTTCAAATCCTAATATAAAATCAATTGCTTGAAAAACAGATCCCATAACTTTTGATACAGGAGCAAGTGCTCGATTAATAGAATTGAAAAAAGGTTTCATTGCCCTATCAATATCATTAAGAAGTTTGTTCAATATTGCATTAACATAATTTTCAACAGCACAAAAAGGTATATTGATAATTTTTGCCATTAATGAATATAAAAAATCACCAACCATTTTAAATAATCCATTAATAATATCATCAAATTTACAGAATACTTTATCTAATGTAATAGCCAATGCAGACTTAGTGGCCTCCTTTGTTTGTGGTGGATTTGTTAAGTAAATTAAGTCATCAATTCCTTTTTTAATTTTTCTAAGAACCCATTCTCTCGCTCTTTGAGTAATAGTTTTAAGAACTCCAACTATTTCTGTTATTGTTGCACTTACTTCACTTTGTAGATTTGATACAGCCTTTATAGTTCCATTGATATACTTATCTCCATACTTCTTCATTCCTCTAAGAAAAATAAAAAATTTTTTCAATGAAACGTATATATTTGATGCATTATTTTTTCCACACGGAGCAGACTTGATATGTGACATGGCACACAATTCTCTATATGCATGATATGCTAAAGAATTACACACAAGAAATGGTATTCCTTTGGAATCATCATTTAAAGAATCGATAGTACCCTGGAGGTTCTTACGAGAATTACCATTATCTGCATTGTGAACTTCGTTTGTCATTATTTTTATTTTCTAAAGAAACTTCTAGGTAAATTATGTTTATTTTGTTCTCTTTTCTCTCCAATTTCTTTATTACTTTTCGTATGATAAAGAGCTGGTTGTATATTTTTAAACCAGGTTAATGATTTTTTAAATTCTGTACTTTTCTTTTGCTCTGCTTCACTATATGTAATTTCATAAGAAGGATCACTTCTTCCTAATACACCAACTATTAATGGTTGTAGTTTTTCTGGATCATAATTTAAAAATAATCCAATAACCCATTCACCACCACATATTCCAGTACTCATCCTATTTAGAGATCCATGACTGGTTGATCTCATAATAAACGCCCATTCTAACGCATCATCAGGAAGGTCAGATCCTAAAGATGGGTGATAACCAATTATTCTAACTTTAACACGATCACCCCATCCTTTAGGATCTTCTAAGTTTACAGTCTGTCCTAAAGGAACTTGTCCTATAAACCATTTTGGGGGTAATTTTCCAAAAAATTCTGGATTAAACATTGGAAGTTATCTCCGTACTTGTATATATGCCAGGTGTATCACGCACTATCCTCAGAGAAGTGTATGAAGATCTAGGAGTAAAATCATGACATAGGTGAGTTATCATATATTTACCACTATTTAATTCACTTTTATTACCTTTATGTTTACTATCAAAAGAAACTTTTTGAAAAATACAATTTATAGTATCTCCAGCATTTAATCCCAAATTACATGGAACTATTATATCAATCACATGCGACATCAGTAAATTATATCTTTGTATTGATCTAGATAGATAAAATTTTTCACTATTCACAACAGTTGTACTTATTCCAGGATTAGTAGAACCAGTATCTGGAAGTGAAAATATAGTTCTTGAAAAATCAACATTAGTCAACCAATCAGTATCAATAGTTTTATCTGACTCATTATATAATGAGTCAGGGTCTATTATACCCATACCCATACCCAAAGTGGGATATGCAAACGTTGATAATGATTTATAATTTTCGCTATAACTAAAATCACTTATATTAAAAGACGTTTCCTTTATCATAGGAACACCAGAATACATATTACTTAAAATATTGCTATTATTGTGATAAACAGGTTCTTTTAATATCTTAAAATCATTTCTTCTATCATCAGTATCAAACATCACATCTGTATGTGTATAAGTTGCGACAGGTTCTGATTGAATAATACTATCAATTGATTTATAGTTCATACCATTTTGAGTCTCCCAGAAAAAATATCCAGGTCCACCTGTAGCAGAAATAGATTTTTTAGATAAAGAAGTAATAATGTCAAATGGTCTATTACCATTCATTCGAAAAGAATCACTATTTGATGTTTGATCTACAAAAACTTTAGTTGGAGAAAATCCCATCTCATCGGTTAATATTTTTTCAACAGAACTGGAAATAGTATTATGATAACTCTTAAAACTCTTATGAGTACCATTTATAACAGAAGACTCTGACAGTAAACTCAAACTAACAGATTCAGATTGACTAGTTTGCAAAATAGGAGTTGGATTTGAAACTTTAAACGGACTTTTCCTAAAATCCAAAAATCCAGATTCATTCTCAATAAAAAATTCTACAGATTCTTCACCTTTACCAATAATTGGTAAACTATCCCTCAATGTTCCAAGTCTTCTTTGAACATCAACATTAGAACTTGCTCTCACAAGATCTCCAACATCATAATAAGTTAATGATGCTGTGAGTATTGGAGAAAAAATGCTTTCATAATACTTAAATCCTATTGTCTTTGCTTCGATAGGAATCGTGACATTACCTTTTGGTCTTCCGATTAGTATTTGTTTATAATGAGATGAATTACTATATGACATGTCTTTAAGAAATTAGAGATCTATTATCCATTCCAGATCCTGACTTTGGCATAATAACAACTGGAACCATTTGTTTTACAGGAACTTCAACGATTTGAGGTGGACCAGAAAACATAGCAATAGTTGATTCTTTCAAAATTAACACTGATGCGTTTGCGTCACCATATTCACCATTAGAATCTACAAATAAAGGATTGGATGAAGATTGAGATTGTTTTTCTTTATTTTCTAAAAATTTTTTAATTTCCAGTAAAATCGTTTTATTCGTTTCTCCTGTAATTTTATATTCAGTCCCAAATAATCCCGTTCCAAATGCACCTTTAGTATCTTTTAATACAAGTTTACCATCAATAATTTGAACATTTATATTTCCTTGCCCATATAGGACTTCAGATTTACCCATTTGTTTAAGTAGTTTTAAAATACTGCTACTTATTTCTTTATTACTTTGTTGTGATGTTTTAGTTTTAGGTGATTCTAAATCTGGGGTATTCTTAAGTTTTTTTAGAAGCGGCATAATATTTCCATAAGCATTATTCATTCCATCACCATCATGAGCACCACTACCAGAAGTTTTCTTAATAGAAGCAAATGGTCCCGCTAATCTATCATTAAATTGAGCATCAGTAATTTCCCCTCTTTTCCATTCTTGATATCCAGAACGATTTAACCAATGATTGGACATTAGATCCTGTGTTTCTTTATTGAATAAGGTGGTGGAAGTATCAATTCCCATACCTTTAGCAACGCTTTTTACCTGTAGCATTTGATAAGCGCCCATAGCAGCACTTCTTTGGTTCTCACCATATCCCAAAGATGCCTGGTGATTCAAATAATCAGTTTGAAGTTGGTCAACTTCATCAATAGTCATCTTAGTGATATCTTCTTTACCACGAGAGAAAGTTGCTCTATTTCTTTTATACATTGAACCATAATCATTTCCAGATTCAAGTCGTCTAATAGCTGTCTTTAGATCTGGTGCATTAACTGGAGCTCCACCCAATAATTGTTTCGTTATTAATGGTCTTAATTGTTTCCAACCAGGATATGGATTAGTCTTATCGTATGGTCCACCAACTGGGAAAAAATCAACGCTCTGGTGTGGTCCGTTGCCACTACCAACTCTCTCCCTTGTTGCAGGATTTTCAAATTCCGCTGCTGTTGCTTTTCTACCTAAAACTTGTCCCGCTCTAATAGTATCCCCATCTTTAACTTTAAGTTCTCCATCAGGAAAATGGGCATATAGTGCATCAAAAGAAGTTCCTGGTTTTTTTGGATCTTCACTTCGTATAATTACATGATTTCCATATCCAGCTCCATCTCTTCCATCACCACCCTTCACATTAGGGTTATATCGATGACCAATTCCACCTGGTATAACTTCCCCATCAAATAGTGCAACCATATTAGGACTGGGACCTGTAATGTCATATCCAGATTCTCTAGATCGATCTTCACTAATAAGAGTACCCTTTGTTTTCCATAATTCTGCCTCGTTAAAAGATTGTCTTTCGGTTTCTTTATAGTCATCTGGAAGACCAGATGATTCTCTTTTATTTCTAGGATATTTTAACGATAATAAAGAATCGTATGATTTCATAAATGTTTCAAATAATGAAATGTTTTTGCCACTTTCATTTAAATTATTTTCTGCCTTTAAAGTATTGGATTTATATGTATCAAAATAATTCACAGTTTGAATTGCTTTTCTACCTTTAGCAGTTGTTCCACCTTTGACAGTCATTTTTTGAGTAGAAACTGTTCCTCCTACTGAAAAGGATTGAATTTTTTCTAGGTCTTTCAAAGCATTATATCTTTCAACATTTTTTCCAGCATTAAATTCATCAGTTGTTGCAGACCAACTTTCTGGTTTACCTTTCTGCATAGCACCCATAACACCATCTCTTGGTGCCATTATCATTGGCAATCCTCCACTAGTAGCACCTGGAGTATTCATTGTAGTTGTTCCAGTTTCTGGATTATATGCAGGTGCAGGTGCAGTTATTTTTTGTTGTGCTTTTGCTTTTGCTGGTTTAATTGCGGCAGATTTTACTTCAGGATCTTTTAGTGCCTCACTATAACTTGGATATGTTTTTTTAGTTGTATTTGAATAATATTTACCATCTATCTCTGCTAACTCTTGATTAACTTTATCATTCTCATTAGAATTTTTATCTAAATTAAAAATATCAAAACTTAGAGATGATAAAAACTTATCTGTTTCTCCAATAAGTTTTCCTGCACTTCTGAGTGTATCAAGTCCCAATTGAAATGATCCACCAATCACTGGCAATAAAACTTTGGTTAAATCAAGTATTCCCTTCATTCCAACTACAACAATATCAAATACTTTTGAAATAGCTGGACCTATCCAAGGATTATCCTTAAAAAATTTCCCTACTGCAGTAAATGCTTTTTGCAGTCCCTTTAAAAGTTTTGGTAAATTATTAACCAAAACGCCAAGTACAAGTATTCCAAATACTTCTTTAAACTTATCAATTATACTTTTCGGTTTAGATAATAAAGTTGTAGCTATATTTTTTAATGCTGATTTTTGTGCACCAGTTTCTATTTTCTTCTCTTTTTTCTTAACTTTTGTTTTTCCAGAAATAATAAAATTAAATCTCTTTTCATCCTTCTTTATTTTAGTTACTTTTTTTCTTTTTGAAGAAATTAAAGACTTTATATTAAAAATATTAAATTTTAATTTTTTTACGCTCTTTGTACTTTCCATATTACACCAAGATACCTAAAGTTTCTGGAACTGTATAATTAAAATCATTATTTGAATCAAATGGTGATATAGAAGGAATTGGAGCCGCATCAGAATCTGTAACAGATGGTTTTGGTGTAGATTTTTTGGAAAGATCTAAAACTTTAGGAGCAAGATTAACAACATTAACAGATGGAGCACCAGAATTCTTTTCAATAACCAATGGACCCACAGTCATGGTTGTGGGAGAATTTTCGATGTTTTGTATATTTATTGTAGGTGTAGGTGTAGATATATTACTTTCAAGTTGTTTTTCGCTGTTATTAATAGGAAATGGTACAATTTCAACCGCCTGCAATGGTGTCTTGTTAGACATCTTATTTACACTTTGGGGTGTTGAAGAAATTTGGGGAGTAACTTTATTAGTATTTCTTAAACTTGAGGGAGAAGTAGGAGAAGAAGTATTTTTAGAATTGGATATTTTACCACTACTTCTCATTGTCGACATGGGAGAAGAAGTATTTTTAGAATTGGATATTTTACCACTTTTTATAGAAAGATCTGAACCAGTTTCGATACTTCTCATTGTCGACATGGGAGAAGAAGTATTTTTAGAATTGGATATTTTACCAATACTTGTAAGTGGTGATTTTCTAGATGATGATAGTCCTGGTGAACCGCCACCAGGTGGGTCCACAGGTTGTCTTCTACGTGCTTTACGCTTACGTTTTTCTATTTCTCTCTTTTCTTTATCAAATAATTCTGTAAATTCCGTAAGTAATTTACGAAATACTAAATTCATCTTTTCACTTTTTTTATTATTTTTATCTTGTATTATAGTTGATTCTGCAAACTGTCTCCACAATCTTCCTGCATTATCATTAATATCTTTCAAAAGTGGACGAAAAAGATTTGCTGATGATGTTTTTATAACTTCCTCACCTGGAGCAAGAAGTGCTTTTACAGTATCTTGAACTCCAGATCCAATTCCCCCTACAGTTCCTTTAATACGTTCAAAAATTGAACCACCTTCAGAATAACCTTTTGGTTTTGGATTATCTACAATGCCACCACGATTAAGTGGGACAGTACCACCTTGAGAAAAAGCACCCATTCCAGTTGGATCTCGACGTAACCCAAGAGGGTCATTATACATGTCAGGTATATTATCACCACCTGCATCTTTAATCCTAGTGCCTGATATTAATGCTTCAATATCTCCAGGTGTCATTTTCTTGTCGGTGGCACCTGCCGCTAGTGCTTCCCTCTTAGCATTATCGGCAGCAGCAATATTGTCAGATTTAAGTTTGCCCACCGCAGACATAGCAGATGCAATTTCTTTCATCCCTGCTTCGCCTATTATGGCACCTAAAATGGCACCAACAACTCTAGCGCCAAGAATAGGAATTGGTGCAAATGCTATTGCACCATATGTTGCACCAGCAGACGCTCCAGCTAGACCAGCTAGAGCTCTATCCATAGACTCACCAGTTGCCATATCAATAGCAAAACTAAGAGCAGGTGCCTTGATTGGTAAATTTTTAAAGAATTCTTTAAGTACTTTTTTACCACCTTGTTTTGCGACTTGATTGGATCCTTTACTAACATTAAAATTAAAAGGTTTAAGTTTACTTAGATTTCTAGTAAATGCATTTGATCCTTTACTAACATTAAAATTAAAAGGTTTAAGTTTACTTAGATTTCTAGTAAATGCATTTGATCCCCCAGTAACATTTCTCCTACCCTTAAAACCATTAAGAAGTGATCTAAGTCCTTTTCCAATTTTACCACCTTGTTTTGCGACACCTGTGGTAACTCTAGCACTGCCACCTGTACCCTTAAAACCATTAAAAAGTGATTTAAGTCCTTTTCCAATTTTAGATATTTTTTGAACTAATCTTAATATTTTGAAAGCACCAAAAACTACTAATAGTTCTTTCCAATAATCCCCCAAGAAATTAAAGAACTTTTCCAATTTTTCTTGGTTTTCTTTTTTAGATAACCAGTTGAAAGCAGTATTTAATACTATACCAGTTATTATTATTGAAAGAAAGTCTAATATTCTTTGAAATATACTTTTAGCTGGAGCGATTACAGTATTTAATGCCCTACCAATTAATGATTTACCACGACTTTCTATTTTTTTCTCTTTTTCAGAAATTTTATTTGCAGTTATTCTTTTCTTTGCTAATCTTAAATTCTCTTCTCTTTCCTTTATCCTCTCGTTATAATCTAAGGATAATTGTTCTCTAATTTCGTAAAGTAGTTTATTCGATTCTTTTAAAACATCAACTATATCTAAATTTGATTTGAAAGGTTTAATCGAGTTAAACGATTCTTTTGATTTATCAGTATCAGTATTTAATTTAGCAGATGTAAGTTTTGGTGCTACCTTATTGAAAGAAAAAGTACTTTTTTTAGCAGTTATACCAGATCCTAAAGCACCACGATTTAGAGGAGAATTTATGTTTCTTCTACCAATTTTAGGAAGAGATGGTGCTTTATAGACTTGATTAATTTCCACTTTGTTGTGCTTTTAAATTTTCTTCTTCAACATGCTGTTGTAAAAGTGAAACATAAATTTCCCTTTCAAAAGGAACCATATTTTCTAATTCTGTCAAGCTATATTTATGGTGTTGCATCAATGCAAAATTAACTCTGTAATATGACTCAAGATTGGTATGAGCCATACTTAGGTGAAAAAACTTGCTAATCCCTCAAGAACAACTTCGGAATCAACATTGGTATTTGGATTTGTGATATTAACAGTATGCATTAATTTTGGCATAGTCGCAAAAAAGTTTTCAATTTCCTTTAACTGCTTTGTATTCATTTGCTCCACAAAGTCTTTTAATTCTTTATGTGTACAATCTTTCGAAGACCAAGATTCTTCTTTATTATAAATCATATCGACACACGAAATGATCACATCCAAAGATTTGTCAACATTATCATCATTAGAATTATATTCAAAATTATTTTCAATAAATTGATCTAATGAAGGATACTTCATTTTCATTGAAAGTTCATCATCTAATCTAATAATTTGTTCATGCTCAGGATTTCTCTGAACTGAGATGCTATCAATATCAACTGTTGTTTTAACCTGCGTTTCTGCATCATCAGGACAAATAATATTTACTTCAACACTTTCACCAACAGATTTTGCTCTAACATTTAGGAAAATATATTCAATATCAAAAGTTGCTAAGTCTTTAATCTTAACACCTCTTGTACTAATACAATCACCCAATATTTGCACAATAGCACTAGTGATTTGCTTCATGTTTTCAGATTCTAATGCCATGATCAGAATCTTTTCTTCTCTAACAAGAAAAGGTCTATATTTAATTTTTTTACCAGTAGATGGAATTTCCATCTCATATAGTGGCGTACTAATCTTTGGTAAAGGCATAATTTTGTATACAACTCATTGTATTTTTATTTAGTATCAGTTATAGAATTAGAATCTTATGCTAAGCAGGAATATAGGATTTAGTGCGCACTAAATCCACTCCAAACAATTCAAAGGAGGGATCAATAGAAGAACCACCAGTAGAAGAACCACCAGTAGCAAAATTACTATTTGCACGTTCTCTTCGTACAATATATCTGTCATAATTTAATGTAACGGTTATTTTCATGATTTCAGATTCACCATAAGCAACAGGTATCGATGCTACAGATTTGGGAAATGCATTTATCAATTGATAAGATATATTTGGTCTATTGCCAGATTTGTAATCTGTTTCAAATTTTTTAATATAGATACCATCACACTTATAATAATCTGGATAATTATATCTTCTGTAATAACCTGTACTTGCAGATCCATTTGCCTGTTGTTGAGGTTTATAACCACCAGCACCACCAGAAATATAATCCATCCACAGTTCAAAAAATGTCAGAACTTCATATTTTCTATCAATATAAAAAGTAAAATCAATATCAGTGTTTATTCTAGTATGTGCAAATTCTTGCCCAACACCCACATAATTATCTTTTACTTCTGCAGTAGCATATGTAGATGCAGGTAATGTTGCATTAGTACAAAGTAGACCCAATTTATTACCAAAATCACCATTAAAATCAATAGAACCATACTGTGTTCCGTTTCTCATAAATGATGTAAACGACGTAGTGTTAGTGGGTTGTTTCCAACTATTAGTTATAAAAACTTGATATAAATTAGTTTTTGCCAAATTTAAAAATGTTGGCAACATGCTCATAGATACATCACTAATTGCTGGTACTGTCATTTCTAAATACTTACACGCACTATATTATAAAGTATTTAGATGGCATATAAAGGAAAATATAGACCTTCATATCCCAACAAATATAAAGGAAACCCAACAAATATAATTTATAGGTCACTATGGGAAAGAAAATTTATGGTTTTTTGTGATAAAAATAATAAAATTTTGGAATGGGGAAGTGAAGAACTTGCACTCCCATATAGATCACCATTAGATAATAGAATACATCGTTACTTTCCAGATTTTTATATTAAAGTTAAAGAAGGAAATGGTTATACCCAAAAATATTTAATTGAAATAAAACCCAAAAAACAAACTGTCGAACCCAAAATTAAAAAAAAGAAAACCAGAGGTTACATATACGAAGTTACTGAATGGGCAAAAAACCAAGCAAAATGGAAAGTTGCCCAAGATTTTTGTGAAGATAGACAATGGAAATTTAAAATTATTACCGAAGACGAATTAGGTATCTAATATGCCAAGAAAAACATTAAAACAAAGAAAAACAGAAAACACAGATACGGATTTTAATGTCAATCGTCTTAGATCAGTAACCAACAGTATTGTTGGTACTGAAGATCCAGATGATCTAATGATTGAAATAATGAGTGTTCTTAATGAAAGTGGAAAGATTCCTAATGAAGGAAAATACTATGTTTTTGTTTATAATCCAAAAACACCCAATATAAGATATGATCAAAATCCATTAGTTGCAGTTTCTGATGTTTTTTCTTGGGGGTTTAGAGGTATAAACTTTCATTGGGGAAAAATTAGACAGTATACATGGGAAGAAGTAGTAGGACAGGTATATGAAGTATACCAATCGGAAATAAAAGATTTACAAACAATACCTTTTGGTAAATTTCGTCTAAATAGTTAAAAAAATATAATGCCAGACGAATTTAGATATCCTTCAGATATGGATGTTGACAAAGAGACTGATTATTTCAGTATTAAATTATATAGATATGATCATCCAGATTTTAGTACGAGTTTCACTGTAAAAGGATTGACCGATCCTCCTAAATCAGCAACACTCGTAGATGGGTGGATACAACTACCGATGCCATCAAATATACAAGATTCCAATGCCGTATCTTGGGGTGAAAGTAAGCTGAATGATCTTACTGCTGCAGGAGTCGCAGCAGGAGGGGCGCTAATGGACATTGATTTTGCTAATCTCAAAGGTGAGAAAGCTAAGAATCTTAAAGATAAGTTTGAAAAGATTGGAACTTCATTAAGCATAGAAAATATACAGACTTTAGTAAAAACTCAATTATCTGCAGAAGCAGTAAACGTTCTTGGTGGTAATGTTACTCTAGATCAAATTCTAGCACGTAGTAGTGGTCAAATTGTAAATCAAAATAATAGATTATTATTCAATGGTGTTACTCTAAGAGAGTTTAATTTTTCATTTAAATTAACACCAAGAAATGAAAAGGATAAGGTTAGTATTGTAAATATAATTAGAAAACTTAAAATGCACATGAATGCTAGTAACAATACGGGCGATAGTATGTTTATTAAAACTCCTGGTTACTTTGATATTGAATATAGAAAGGGGAATGATCAACACCCATTTTTACCATCATTTAAAGAATGTGCTTTAAAAAATATGGCAGTTAATTATACTGGTGAAAATGTTTATGCAACTTATCATGATGGAACACCAATTTCTATGATTATGGATTTAACATTTCAAGAATTGGTACCAATTTATGCAGAAGATTATAATGACAAAATTGGTACCATAGGAGTAGGATACTAAAATGAGTTATTTCAGAGAACTACCAGACTTAGATTACCAATCACCATTAGTTGATAGAACATCATCACTAGAATTTGTCAGAGCTAAGAATCTGTTTAGAAGGGTGAAATTTCGTAGTGATTTTAAAAAAATTTATAATGCTTTTCAAAAATATACAATAATAGAAGATACTCGACCAGATCAGATTGCAAATCAATTATATAATGACTCCACTTTAGATTGGGTTGTCTTAATATCTGCTAATATACTAAATGTTAGAAATGAGTGGCCTTTATCAAATAGCAATCTTGAATCATATTCATATGAATTATATGGTGATAATTTAAATGATGTCAAATATTATGAAACTATTGAAGTAAAAGATGCTAAAGGAAGAATTATTCTTCCTGCTGGAGAAATTGTAGATAAAAACCACAAAATACCAAAACCAGTAACAGATACACTACCAACACAATCATACATTGAGTATTATAATGTAGATACTAATTCATATACAAGAGTTGAAAATATTACTATACCTGTGACTAATTTTGAATATGAAGTAATGAAAAATGATAAAAAAAGAGAAATTACAGTATTAAAATCTAGATACCTAGAGCAATTTTTAGATGAATTGAGACTATTGATGAAATATAAAAACTCACCACAATATGTGAATGATACTTTGATTAAAGCAGAAAATCTTAGAATTACTTCCCCATAAAAAAAGGGGGGAATATTCCCCCCCTCACAATATCAGTCTTCTGCCAGTTTAGCAAAGTAACTCAGCGTATCATCATCTTCTGTAGATGATTTGGTGATATCAGAACTGTTAAAATCACGACCATCACTCAAAGAATTAAGTTCTTCCCTCATAGATTGAGGCATAGATTCTGAAGAACCACGATTCTGTTGACGGAACTCTTCTTCTTCCTGAATAGATTCTTGATCTTGAAACTTAGGAGTTCCTTTATTACCAAGAACATAATTCATACGCTTTTTCAGTTCATCATAAGTTTTGAACTGATCATTTGCAACGAGTTCGGAAAGAGAATACTGCTTTTTCCAAATTCCTTCCATAGCATCATCATCATCTAGAAGGGCGCTGGAGCGGGCAAACTCGGATGAATCATAGTTACGATAACCAGCAACGTTCTTTGCCTTCAGCTTGAAGTTAGCGCCCTGCCAGAAGTCAAATGGATCGATTGCTTCCTCATCTTCAAACTCAGGTTGCATCGCAGTAGTGAGTTTATCAAAAATCTTTTTGCCAAACTTATACAGGAATACTTTTCCCTCGTTTTCAGGATTGGCAGGATCTTTTACAACGTAGATATTAGCAATATAAGTCAGTTTACGCTTCTGCTTACGTGCAAGTTCTTTCCCAGCATCAGTACCATTATTCCAAAGTATGGAATTGTACTCAGAAACAGGATCTTTCCGTCCCATTGTAGTCAAAGAGTTTTCAATATACCAACCACCAGGACCCTGGAAGGCATGGGAGTACAGTTTAACAAACGGAAGATCTTCACCATTTGGTGCAGGTAGGAAACGAACAACTGCATAACCGTTGCCACTTTTATCACATTCCAGTTTCCAGAGACGCTCATCTCCTGGATTGGAAGAATTGTTCATTTTTTCGACTTCCTTAACCAATTTAGCGGTCAGAGAGCCCAGTTTGGATTGCTTTTTAAGGTCTGCGAAAGACATTTAGATTACCTCGGATTTGGGGGATTTGGGGGGATTTGCTTTTTTATTATAACAAAAAAATGATCACTCGTCAAGATATTGGTTGAGTGATTCAACAGTTGCATTCATACTATCAAAAAGGGTATTCACATCAGTTTCTGGTGGAAAACCCATCATTGAAACTGATTTGCGTAGATTCTCTTTCATTTCAATCGCTTTAGGATCGTCTGAAAGAGATAGTCTAGTATACATTACCTGTTGCTTTTCTACCAAGTCTGTGAGGATTTGAATACGTTCCATCTGATCATCACGTGTCATTGCACTAAAAGACAACAAACTACCATACAATTTTTCTTGAAGATAATTTATTTCTTCAAGTTCTTTTTGAATAATTTCAGATTCAAAAAAGTTACTCATTTACTAGATCTCTCAAAATCTTTTTGAATTTGAACACATCAATATTTAGAAAGGGAGAATATTTTTGGAGTTTTAAACTTACGGTTTCCCATACAGGATCTTTCAGTTTCTTATCAAACTTCTTTCTGAATGAGAATATTCTATCATAGATTACAAAAGTTTCAAGACTTATGTCTCCACCAAGAAATCTTTTTAAGATTACTGGATGACCTTTCAAACAACTGAATAGATTCTCTAATTCGTTGTTCAAGAGTAATTCGTTGCTTTGTTCTTTGAACAAGTAAGTCAAACTCTGTTGCCTTTTTGTCCAATCTGCGTAAGTCCTTTCTCCAGAACTGATAATTTCTCCAATCCATAAGTTTTGTGGGTTGTCGGCGTATGCGAAATTAGATACAAGAAATTTTATAACTTCCTGATTAGAATACTTCCTAGAAGTTCGTTCGAAAAAATATTTATCCTTTCGCTTGTTAAAGGAAGACATTGTAGCACGGCATTTGCCACCATACTTAAAATAATCATACTTAGGGTTGGTAAAATGACTTTTCATTGAAAGATAAGTCTGATATACCTCAAAGGGCTTCACGGATGCGTTTCCTCCTCTCCTCTGTCGATAGACTTTCAATCCAGAACTTTCGGGACAATCTTGCTTCAGCATTACTCCATTGACGATGACATGGTTTACATAATAATTCACATTTCTGGTATTCTTTTTGTCGAAGACCAGTTTTGGTTGATGCTTCCTGAGTTTTCAAACTTGGGTCTATGTGATTAAACTCCAAGTTTTCAATAGTCCCACATCGAACACATTTACCACCCAGTTCTTTAAGAGCATTCTCTCGAAGAAACTGGTGTCTATCCCTTTCTTTCTGCTTAATACGATCCCCTTCTTGTAAATACCAAGCACGTTGACCGTCCTTAATATTTTTACGTGTTTCGGGGTTAGTCCTATACTTTTTAGCATAGTCTAATGCATCTTGTCTATTCTTATAGGGCATTAGGATTTTCAAACAAATACATAATTATTTAGAAAAACCTATATTTCAAATGGGGTCACTTTCATCACTCTCTTCAGTCTCAAATTCTGTAATAGCATCAATAGGAACTTCTGCACCTCCTATACGATACCAAGGAACCATCTCACCAGATATATAACTAAGTCGTTCCCCAATATATTCAAAATCAGGCATATTATAATCTCTTAAAACAGCCTGAAGACGATAATGTAATAATTCAGTTTGTGTGGGCATTAGATTGGAAGTCTTGCTCTCGATGTTTTCTTCATAAAATTAAGTCTCGTAGCATCCCACTTCAGTTTTTCTTTCAGTGGTTTTGATATAAGTTTTGTAACTGAGTCTACCTCAATATTATTAGATTCGCAATAAAAACATATTGCATCAATATAATTCATTTTCTCTTCTACAACAATCTTTTCGATTTCTAATGCAAATTTAGATGGTGTTAGAAATTTACTTTCTAACACATTTTTTAAGTCTTTATTCGGTTCCATAGAGTTCCAATTTATCTCTAACAAACTTTCTAATATATTCGGTAAGAAGTTTGATGTACTTTGATTTGTTTCGTTCTTCGTAGACAACACATTCTCCATTTTCACAAGCCATAATGATTACAAATTTTTTAACTGGAATACCAGTCATTTCATACAACATACATGCATATGCAGCACATTGTACAAAATAGTTTTCGATCCACTCTCGTGGTTTCGGTTTTTTCGAAGTCTTAAAGTCAATTATTGCTAATTCACCCTCGTATTCTGCAATACAATCGACGGTTCCAGCAATACCCAACTGCTTACTATATAGGGAGGTTTCAAGAGCATGAATATTATTAATATTCTTTAAGGTTCCCTTGGAAATCTTAAATAAGAACTCAGAAATAGGAGGAACTTTTGGTAACTCTATATTCTTCAGGTGACACTCAGTGAGAGTGTGCATATCAGTTCCACGACGTGTTGCAGCCTTTGTGATTCGATTTGCTTCCTCATCACCAACTCTTTTTCTCCATTTTACAAAAATCTCCTTATTATAATGACTAATCACCGAAGTAATAGAAATTAGTTTTAAGAGTTCTTCTTCATCAGGGACAGAATAATATCTGACCCCATCAATAGTCTCCCTCTCAAGTTGAGGAAGATTTAAATCAACATGATTAAAAGTCATTTTCCACTCATAAATTAGTTTCTTGTTTTGCTAAAAGATATTCTTTCACCAGACCAGATCTTACAATATCATCCATATCAAACTCAACTAGATCAACAGAAGGCATAGATTGTAGGATTTTTATAAAATCAAAAATACCATTTCTATCATTTGTTTTACTCAAATCTGATTGGGTAGCATCACCACAGAACATAATTTTAGAATTTTCACCAATACGTGTGATTATACTATCAAGTTCGTGGAAAGTTAAATTTTGGAATTCATCAACAATAATAATTGCATTATCAAGAGTAGTTCCGCGAAGAAAAGAAGTACTCCAAAACTTTATTGTTCCTTGCGATTTAAGATTGCCATAAAGCATTTCAAAATCTGCATCACTAGGCATCTGGAACATATATTTTACCATATTTTTATATGGAATTTGATATATATCTGCCTTATCTTCATGTGTACCAGGCAAAAAACCAATTTCTCTAGTTGCAACTAATGATCTAACTAGATAAATTTTCTCAAAAGGACTGTTTTCATCCAATACATTCTTGAGAGCATTATAAAGAGTTATAAAAGTTTTGCCAGTTCCAGCACAACCATAAGCAACTAGATGTTTATCTTCTTTATATGAATCAAAAAACTTTTTTTGATTATCACTGATAGGTTCAATATCAATAAGATATTCTGATCCCAATGGTTTTCTGCGTTTTATCTGCTTTGCAGTGAGTCCAACACCAATAGGTTGCTCTGCAGATCCTCTTTTTCTTCTTGCCATAATAGAATACTAAATTTTTTTTACATTTGCACCAGGCATTGATGCTGCTTTTCCAAGCACATCATTCCATCCTGGATTTTTAGCAACTAACTTATTTTGCCAATCACCAACCTCCCCTGGTTGAGGGCAAGTAGATGGATCTGACCAATCCCGTTTCCACTCAGAATTGTCATTACACCATTGTGGCCAATCATGGACACTCATAATAACTTCTTTTTGTTCACCAGTTTTTTTATGAACTATAGGATATGTTGCCATTGTTATAAATTCAATATAGAATATTTATTATGCCCAATCAAGTGCTTCGGATACAGTAGGGAACTGCTCTATGAATACCTTCTTCGCACCTTCTGCAACCTGCATATGCTCCTTCTGAGTGCCGTTAGCAGTCCTCAGAGTTATGTAATGAATCCAAGAACGACATGATCCTGTCATGTAGATTTTTGTGCCTACACATAATGGAAGCACATTTCTTGCACATTCCTTTGCCACACCACGATCAAGCATCTGCTTATACAGTGACATGGCGGAATCAAACAGAGTGGCCATCTGTTTCTCTAGAATCTGAACCTCAAAAGAATCTAGATCGTCAATAGAGTTTTGACGATTCTTGGTGTCCTGTCTTCTCAATTCTGGAAGGGGTATCTTGTCACCAAGTAAAGAACTATCAGCATAACGTTGAGAAAATTCTTGATAAGTAAACGACCGATGTCTCAAAATTTGAGCTGCAATAGCACGAGTGGTCTCAATCTCCAAAGTCATAGTGGATTGCTCAAACACAGACCAGTGATTATGCTTGATGCAATACCGTAAAAGACCAGCATACTTATCATTCTCCTGGTTGTTAGGATTAGAAACTCTGGCAATATATGCCATAGTCTGCTCTGCATCAGGTGTTACACTAATAAATTTTACAGTCATTTACCAAATCCTTTGTAATTTTGCTTTTCAATTTCCGAGATTTGTTCTTTAATAATAGAAAGTTCTTTTTTTATTTCCTTTACCTTTTCTTCGTCATAAAGGTGATCTTGCTTAATAAGTCTTTCAAGCAATTTCACAAGACGTTTAGATTTTACTGTATCAGTCATCATCATCCTCAAAAACTTCGTCATAATCTAGAATATAATCAGAAGGTAGATCATCAAAATTTTCTTGCTTTGTAGTATTCACATCAACATCAGATAAAACTTCTGCCTTTAGGGAATCAATAAGCAATTCAAGATTTCGAACAATTAGTTTTAACTTTTCTCTATCCATAAATTATTTCCAATATTAAAAATTATAGCACAAAAAAAGGGGATGATCAATCCCCCAAAATCTCTATATGTTAATACTAGTCCAGTATTTTTCGGCAAATACGTTTACATGTTACTTGTTTTTCATCACACTCAATTAAACAATCAAAATAATCATTTATTAAATCTAGTTCCTCGGTACATTTATCTAGTGTATGCTCAAAGTGTTTCCATTCCGATAATTGGTTGCGAGAAATGATATTGTGCATATCAACTCCTTATAATTTTATACATTGCAAAAATGACAAAACGTTTTGTTCTCAGATCATTGATGAACTCCATAATTCTATCATTATATATGCAATTTGTGTATAAATGCACACATTCTAGTAATAAAAATTTATGCCTATGTAGTTATGCTTAAAATTACTCTTGAGAAATGTTTTTAAGATAGTCCTTCTCTTTTTGATATGGAACTATCTCACCAGTATAGTGTTTCCATCCTTCTTGAATATCAGGAACTAACCGTTGGTCAACACGATAACAATATTTCCAGTTCACAGGTTGTATACAATTCATCACAACTACCGTCCAGAATGATATAAAATAATTGAAAATTGTATACATTATTCTTCCTTGTGTCACAAAAAAAGAGAGGATTAATCCTCTCTTTTACAGTAAGTTAATCACTTAGTATAGAGTTTACCACGATAACAAAATGTACCATGGGTCTCATTCGATTCTACACAACTAGTATCATATTCAACACCACGATATGTGGTAGCATGAATTTGAGCGTCGTGTAGTGCAGATGCTTTATTGATCTGCGTTTTGATCATTTGAAGTGTATTCATGTTGTTACTCCTGAAAGTAGAGGGTTTTTAATTCCCCGTTCCTTCAGTCGTTTGCGTCCTCTATTCCAACTCTAAAACAAGCTGGATCTGTTACTTCCATAAACCGAAAAATAAAGTCCAACCTCTCAGAAGAACTAAGAAGTTCTGACTTATAAACTCCTTTTGCCAACCAGTCATAGTCTTGACAAGACAGTTGTGGTTGTGCTGCGAACAGCATCAAAGATAGTAACATAGGATCAACGCTCCGTTGCGCGACTTACTTGCGTCCTCCTTACGGGGGATGAACGACAGGTCTATTATAGACCATTACTCCTATTTAGTCAAGTACTTTTGTATAATGTGATACATTTTTATAAAATCTTAGGGAGTAAAAAAATTCTGGGAATATTTTTACCACTTATTGGGAAATCACTTTCGCTTTTTCTTTTCATTGGGTGCTTTATACCCCCAGAGTTTTGGATTCACTGTACCATATCCAAAATCAATACTTTGTATTGATCCCTTACCGTACTTATCATAATACATGTCAAAAAGTTTAGATATTTTACTACATCTCGTAAGATCAACATGTTGAACACCATCAACAGTGTATCGAATTAATCTTGCATCATTTGGCCAAGAGGAATCTTTAACTTGATCCAATGTTGCTTTTTCGACTAAAATACTACAACCGTACTTAGCTGCGGAATTTTCTTTTTCTTCTTTAGTCCATTCCACAAGTGACTCTCCCATCTCCGTAGATTTTACTTCATCATATGTCTCATTCATGAACGATTCCCCCACTTAATATCAGGATATGCTGTAGAAACAATATCTTTAGTGATATTGTATTTTGTTTGTAACTTTTTATCTTTTATCAAAACTAAAATTTCTGCTTCTAAAGGATGTAAACCTCTAAGTATATCAATAAAAAGAGTTTCTCTACGTGTAGAAGTCAATCCAGGATTTCCATTACGAAGAAAGTTGTAAAACTTACGAAATTCTGCACGAATAGTTGTTTGTCCTTGATCATTCATACCAAGAGAATTGGTACCAAGTTCTTCCATTTTTTGAACTGCATCAGCAATTTTACCACTCATATCACCACTAAAAGCGTGTTGTTCACCATTAGTAGCATATGGAACAGGTCCTTCTGGAAGAAGACTTACCACACTCTCATCAAAGTTCCAAATAAAAACTGCTTTAAGAGAATTTTCTCCATATTTTTGAAGAATCTCAATTTTTTTAGACTTACTACGTTGCTTAGAAACTAATTGTAAAACTTCAAAAGCAAAAGGATTGTTTGCAAGTTCTTGAACAGGTTTAGGTGCTGCTTTTTTTCTAGTCGTCGTCTTCTGATTGGTTGTCGTCATGATAGTTTTCAAAATTAAATGCAATTACCTCATCGGGCATTAGGTTCCCGTTACCATCAAACATTTCGGGGTGAGGTATTGGTACTTCCCGATAGTTCATCATATATTCTCTAATGGTCCATCCAACAACAGTTCCCAATATAAAAAACAGAATAGTCAAAAATGATCCAAAAACTAAACTAACTGCTAACATTGTCTTTACCTCTTAGGAAACTATTTTTCTTTTTTCTTTATATTTAAAGAAATCTCAAAATAAAAGTTAATTTCTCTTTTACGAAAATTTAATATTTTATTGGTAATAAAGTGTAGAATGTTGGATTTTTTCTTTTTACCTCCACGTAAAACTAATTCAACTTGTCTATTAATAGGAATCTTAGAATTATTTATATTATTATTAGACAATTTGTTTTTCTTTTAAAAATTTAATTGTATCTATGCATCCACCCAAGTATTCATCATCACAAATTACTTGAGGAAAAGTTGATCCTTTTCCAAATTTAGAAATAAAATCATCTCTAGTAAAGTCTTTTCCTAATGTAAGTTCTTCATATGCATTACCTGTCAATTGTAGCACTTGTTTAACTTTATAGCAATACTTACAGTCTTCTTTGGTAAAAATAGTAAACAAAATTAAAATACCTCCTTAAATTTAAACACCATCCTCATGCCAACATTCATTGTAACCATTTTTTTGGTCTTCATATGGATATGACATAAGATCTTTTTTAGGCCACTTTAAATCAATACCTTCTTTAGGGAATGATTTAAATAATCTTTTTATTAAATTACTACTAATTTCATAGGTTTCATCCCACTGCTGACAGTTATCATATAGATACTTATCTTGTTGAATGAGCATAATTTTGACTCGATCATCAAAGTTAGAACAATAATGTGCACCAATATATGTTTCAGATCTGGTAAAATATGGATAATATTTCCACAAATCATTCTTTGTTATTTTGACTAAGTTTGTAATGTTATACGATTTTAATGGTATGTCAAACAACGTATATAGATCTGTAGTCTTTGCCCAAAAAAGATGATCTCTCGGATGAAATAATAAATGTGGATATAAACCTGGAACAAATATACGATCTTGTTCCCTATTTTCTACAAAGAATTCATACATATTGAGCATACTATTACGATCATATAGTTGATCTGTACGCATTTTTATAGAGTACTCTGTTGTAGATTTTTTTATTCCATTAATCGAACTACATATTTGAAGATTGACATTATCATCCCCAACAATTTCAGGTTTTTGATTTGCTACTAGTACAAATCTATCTACATACTTATCAATAAGATTGCTAAGTAGTGATAGGTTGTCAGTGTTCCAACAGGAAAGTATTATATTATTCACAAAAGGAATATCAAAATAACTCTCTATAATTTCATTAGTAAATTCATCATATTTTCCTTGCAGAATAATATCAAGTTTTTCGTAGTCATTGTTATTCCGCATAACTACTTTTTTTCGCGTTCAATATCATAATGTTTTAAATTATCAACGATAAGATTATGATAGTATGGTGTGAGATTATTATGGTCAATAAGATCTAAGAACAATTCCTTAGATTCTTCAACTTTACCCCAATACCATCCAGAAGATGCTTTCTCAAAAAGTAATCCAAGTTTACCAGGATATTCAACATCTTGAGTTGTTTCTGGTGAATCAAAATCTGATATACTCAATCCTTGAGATGAAATTTGATAACAGTGATTCCATTGAGATCTTTTCTCATAAAATCTAGCAAGTAAAAAATATGCTTCTGGTCTGGTTGGTTTTATGCATAGTGCTTGCTGCAATAAGGATTCTGCAGTACCATCTCGGGTTCCTTGTTTATCGTAACAATGATGGCATTTAATTAATGCCTCGTATTGCATATCATCACTATCAAACCTTTCAGCAGACCTTAAGAAATAAGATAAAGCTGGTGCAGTATGCCCTCGGCTTTCATACCAAATTCCTAGGTTGTAGTTCTTTTGTGCATTCTCACAATCTAATGAATATTCATACAACAATCTTTCAAGTTCAGTCTTTTCTCTCACAACAATTTCTTGATTTGCAACTACATCATGCACTTGATGTTGATTTGCGAGAGATTCGTCAGTAGAAAATAAACTATTTAAAGATACATTATTATTACTCCACCACTCAGTTACATAGTCATATGTTTCTTTATGATGACATTTATTTTTAGATTTTAATTCATCTACATGACCATAAAATGTTGATGGGTGATCTTGATCTTCAACAAACAAATTTGTGGAATATACTTTACCAAGACCATAGAAAATTACATTTTCTGGCATGGGATAAAAATTGGCATGTGGAATATTAAGATTAAATGATTGACCATCACAGTAGTGATCAATTAACTTTTTAGCATATCCCCTGGTTAAAATATATGCAGTTACAGACCAATCATACATAGACCTATCACGCAGTTTTACCTCTTCCTGCCCATCTCTAACACAGCAAAGTTGTACACATTCAGCATCTTCTGGTAGTTTTTGAATAAATTCAACCCAAGAAAAATTCCAATACTTAACTGTCTCAAGACTTAAATCATCTTCACAAAAGAATGCATATTCTTCATCAGTTTCATCATACCATTTTCTAATCATTTTGATGTGAGATACTACACACCCCTTTGTACCATCATCTAATGCATGTAGTTGCTCACCATATATTTGGTCTGCACATTCAGAAAATCTTTTTGATACCAAACCAATAGTTTTTTCAATTCCACAACTAAAAAATTGTTTATTTAAACTATTTCTTCTTTCTACACTCTCTTCTAAACTTACATAATATACGCTAGGAAAATTTAATAACTTAATTTTATTTGGTATATTTTTACTTTGATTCAATTTAAATGACATTTTTTTCCAATTGTTAAGAACGATGTTGTGAGAATTGTGATGATGAGCATTGATGTTATCATCCTCTCCTTCAATTTGATATGATGCTTTAAATGTTGTGTCTTCTAGAAATAATGGAATTGAATATACTTCTTCACTTAGTCCAAAAATGATAGTTTCAATAATAGGAATAATAGCCCAATCGGGTCTATGTTCTATATCATGGCATTTAGCATCAAGATGAAATACCTCATCATAATAGTATGTATCAATTAATTTTTGTGCATATTTCCTGCTAATTAAATATGCACATCCAGACCAATCACTCCAATCTCTAGTTTTGAATACTATATCCAAACCATATTCATATTCTCGCAATAAACATAGTTGAACACATTCCCACTGTGGAGGTAATGAATTAAAGAACTCATCCCAGGTAAAATCCCAATACTTCACAGTATCTAAACATATATCATCTTCACAAAAGAATGCATATTCTTCATCAGTGGAATTCAACCAACTTTTAATTGCTTTCAGATGTGAAGTTACTGGTCCTCTACTACCAATACTTAGTCTATGCAAATATTCACTTCGAATATCATGCTCACTATCATCATACTTTTTAAAAATATGAGGAGTTATATGTTCTTTCAGTATACCATACTCTTCAAATTTTTCATATAAATTTTTTCTTCTATCTTCAGAATGTTCAACACTAATAAAATTAACTGGTGGAAGATTATTTAAGTTATTTTCCACATGTTTATCATTCATCGATGCCAAATAATATCTTTCACTCTCATTAGTGACATTCCATACAGTTTTCGATTTAATATATGGTTGCGTAACTTCATCTATTTTAGATCCATTTATTTGATTATGCTTCATAGCCAGAAGATAATCAGTTTCCCATTCTAAATTCCCACCACTATAAGAAGAAGAAAGATTATATTTTATAGATTCACGTATTTCTTTTTGTTCATGTGTTGAACTAAAATTTTCAACTCTTTTACGATCAGAATGTGGTAAATGTATTAGATAGTAGTCATAGTCTATTTTTTTATGCTCTAACCCATATAGTTCAAGTCTTTTATAAAGTTCATCATCTTCAAAAGAATAAAATTCTGAAAACGATTCATTATAACCACCAACTTCAATAAAATTCTTTTTGGAGATGTAAAGAAGACCTGTCAAATATCGATAATATGAACAATACGATCTAAAATAATCTTGTTGTTCATCAACGGTCAACTTCGACTTATCATATACATAAAGTCCTTGTGCTTCATCATAAAATTCTTTATTTACTATAGATGATGTCCCACTAACAAATGAATTCTCATCAATTTTATACTTATCAAAGAAAGAAAAATATGGATTGATTATATAATCACAATCAACTTTTAATATATAATCTCCAGTTGCTTGTTGAGCTGCCAGATTTAATGGTTGTGGTTGATTAAAATACTCAACATCATCTACACGAATAATTTTAATTCTTTCGTCTAATTGAGTTAGATTTTTTAATGGTTCGTCGGATTTCCAATCAACAATAATAATCTCAGTTATTTCAGAATGACTTATCCAAGAATTTAATGATACTCTCAGTGCTTCATTACGATTTTTACAAGCACATATTAATGAAATGGTCATCTTATAGGTTCTCCAGTTTCGTAACAATTTGGTTCTGTATAAGCATTTGAATTTTCACATAATGCGTACTCATATCCATATTTTATATAAAGATCTGTATGTCCAGGAACTAATAAAGTTCCACCATTAGGACCAGTATACCATCGTGTAGTATCCTCCGCAACTCTTACTGTAAATTGAACTCTTTTAAATTGTTTTATTTTTTCTGAATACCCAATTCTGCCAAAATATCTGACATAAGATCGTTCTATATTCAAATGATGTGGACAATTTTTAAAATCTTCAATTACATCATTCGTATTAATATAGTTTTGAACAATACCAAGAACAAGATCAACATCCGAAGAAGGAAAAATATGGTGTCTATCTGTCATTCCACCATACCCTTCCCCAAAAGGAATCCAAAAATGATCATTATCTAATAATGGATGCTGATCATAATAAAAATAATCTGATCTTGTAATTATAATTCTATCATAACTTATTAATATATCACGTTTATTTTTCAAAATCCAATCTCTAAGAGCTAGAGTAATTGCACTAGAACCTTTTGATTTATATAACCCAGAAAATCCATTGTCTCCACATAGAGAAAAAACTTTTTTCCATATCCCGTTTTCTCCATAATTTTCTACATAATAATCTGCCCATTCGTCATATTCAGGTAATTCCCAAATATACTTTGATTTTGAATATAATGACTCTATTTTATTCTCATTATACCCAAAACAAACTGCAAGATCTGCATTATATGGAACTAGTAAATTTTCATACATACTATTCCAAGTTTTTTCACCACCTCTAGCATTGCCAATTAATATAACTAATGTTTTTTTCATAAAATGTTTTTGTAATAATTACACTTATCTGTACAGATACCTTTTGTAGATAATATTCTATCATATCTTTCCTCGTATTTATTATAATATCCAATAGACTCTGGCAATACAATAATAGAGTTATTATACGGAAATTGACCTACTAAGACCATACCATATCCCTTACTAGTTAATACATACGCATCCGTATCATGATAAAAATAATGCAAATTAAAATCTACAGAAGAACAATACTCTAATGATTCGCGATCTTTACAATGAATCCAAAGTTTTTCTTGATTTCTTTGTAACCATTCCAAATTTACAGGATACTGTGGATTATCATGTCCAAGATATAATTCACCATTTTTTGATCGCAAATCAACTTCGACATCATAACCCAATTTTAATGCTTCATCAATGTAGTCTGGACTATTTTCCCTTTCAGGATTAGGACCATCTACATTTCCCCTATGAGCAATAATGTACATATCAAAACTCTAAAACCCACTCAGGAAGAGAACCACCACCAGTCTCATATCCCCATTTGTCAATAGCAGCACGGAATTCTACACCAGGAGTCTTATCAATTGCTTGTCGCATCGCTAGAGCACCAGACAGAGTGCCTCCAGGGTGTCCATGAACTGCTCCACCACAGTTTGCCAGGAAGTCAGTTCCAAATTTTTCAGCAGTGGTGTTGACAATTCCTGGATGCATACCACAACTGAGTGCGGGTAAAACATTTCTGTGATGTAAAGTATCCATCACAGTTTTCAGTTCTACCTCATCATCACTCAAGTATCCACCCCACATACCAGCATGGATGGTATCAACTCCACACAGACCTGCAAGGTCACAAAGAACACTCCAATCAATACCAAAGTTGTGACGCTTATCAGTCAGAATCTTATCTCCACTCTTTTGATAGTGAACAAATAATGGCAGATCCATCTTCCTCACAGAATTGTAGACACCAAGTCCACTCCAGAAATTAATATGGATACCATTACCACCATTATCTGCAACAAACTTTGCACGATCAAGGATAGTATGATGGTCACCGTTAATACAGAAGCAGTAAATTACTCCCCTACCACAGTCATTGACAAGATTTGAAATAAGTTCTACACGATCTTCAAGGCGACAAAAAGATGGATTGGAAAGAATCTCATCTTCTTTAATAAAGTCTACTCCACCATCAAGAAGTTCTTTAACCATCTCCGAAAGAGTTTGTGGAGAAATTCCAGTTTTTGGTTTCACAATAGCACCAGAAAGTGGTTTATCGTAACGGTTAACAAACCTGCGGATACCATCAATACCATACTTAGGTCCCAAGAACTGTGCTTCAACATCAACAGGAAAATCAAGTTTCCTAAGTCTACATGTTTTAAAGACATCAATATCAAGATGTCCACCCATCAACTGACACATCAGGTGAGAAATGCCATCACCTTCCCAATCAGTATTCACTTTAGGAAAACCAATTTTTACTTCTCCAGAAGTCATATTAGTTAGTTTTTCCTCATCATCATAAATGACACAAGATGCAAGTTCAAAAAGTTCATCAGTTTCCCAACGATTACGAACTTTTGGATTACCCACACTTTGTCCAATTGCAAGTGCCCAAGCGGCATCTCGTAAGTTACCTATATTTTCATATGTTTCAATGTAAAATGTAGCAACAACACAACGATTTTTTTCTTGTTCTGTTAATTCTCTAAAAAATTTCATACTTTAACCTCAAATTTGTCTGTTGATATAGATGGTGTTTTTACACAGACCACTATACAGTCTTCCAAAAATACTGGATCTGCAACTTCATATCTATCTAATATGAATACATCACCACTGTTTATTTCTTTATTTTGAATTACCATTTTTCCAGAAACTAGAACATTATATTCTACACCTTTTTTATGATAATGTGCAATCCACTTTTCATCTTTTTTATGATTTAAAACTGCCACTTCAAAATCTTTTGTTCTAAAAATAGAGGGTTCAAAATCACCAATGATCCACCCTCTAGTATAATCAGAAAGTTTAGTAATGTTCATATTTCATAAGAAAGGAATCTAAGTCTTCTGGAACTCCAACAGGATTATGTTGCCAATTTGGTATATGATGAATACCAACTTTCAAACCATTTTTTATCATGTGATTATATGAAGGACCAACATAGAATTCACCATTAGGAGCTCTATCATCACATTCTATCATACTCTCAGTACTTTGTACATAATACTTTCCCTTTCTCCAATAATGAATACCATTTAAAGAAATGTCACTCAACACCTCCTTCTCCTTTATCATTTTAACAAAACCATTTTTGTCAATTTTGGCATAACTATTTTTGGGAGTAGTTGTACTATAAGTTACAACAACACCATCATACTTATAATACCTTGCAGTTGTCAAGAAAAGATTTGGATCCCACCACATAATCTGATCACAGTTTGCAATAATAAGTTCATCTTCATTATTAATATAATCTTTGAATAAAAGACAACTGGATGCAGGACCTTCAGTTGTTTCTTCTACACTGATTATTTTTGCATCGGGAAGAATGTTGTGAAGTAATGTGCAAACCTGATCATAATAACTATCCTTTCTGATTACAAAATGATATACCCCAATTAATCCAAGAGACTCAATAACTCTTTGAATCATTGGAGTACCATGTATATCAATTAAAGGTTTTGGTATTTTGTAAGTATCTCTAGGAAATCTAGTTCCTTCACCCGCCATTGGTATTAAAATATTCATTCACTTTACCTCAATAAACTTATTGTATCTCTTTTTTCTAGCAAATCCAATTCCCCAATCTTGAGGACATGCATTTTCAATAACATCCCATCTAGTTTTATCCAAATTATTAATAAATTTATTTGGACCTGGATGACATGTTGTGTCATGTAGACCAACTATTCCATTTGGTGCTAACAATTTAGTATATTCCCAATCAGACAATACTTGATTAATACTATGCCATCCATCAATAAAAATGAAATCAAATTTTTTAATTCCCCAAAACTCATTGAACATATTCATATTTTCATCAATATATAAACTATTATTTTGAATAGTATGAATATTATTATCTGGATCCCTTATAAAAGACCTGT
>Ga0208011_1000146_pt1 | contig 31086 bp, 13 predicted proteins | sample 7_EtaG_FD_184080 | JGI IMG/M metagenome (GOLD analysis project Ga0208011, IMG submission 184080) | Marine viral communities from the Subarctic Pacific Ocean - 7_ETSP_OMZ_AT15161 metaG (SPAdes) (version 2) | ecosystem: Environmental > Aquatic > Marine > Oceanic | place: Pacific Ocean | collected...
CAACTTCAAACGCATTAGACAAAGGTGGAGACAATTTTAAGAAATTATATAACGCGTCAGATGTCACAAAGAGAAATAGAAATGGCCAAACAAAGTCTGGTTTATATTCTCTGTTTATCCCAATGGAATGGAACTACGAAGGATTTATTGATGAGCACGGAATTCCAGTTTTTGATACACCAGACTTCGATGTGCTCGGTCCAGATGGTGAATTAATAGATGTAGGTATAATAGAACATTGGCAAAACGAAGCTGATGGTTTGAAAGGTGATCACGATGCTTTAAATGAATTTTATAGACAATTTCCAAAAACTACTGAACACGCTTTTAGAGATGAAGCAAAAGGAAGTATATTTAATCTTGTTAAGATATATGAACAAATAGATTATAATGAAGAAATGTCTAGAACTCTTGGTGTTACTAAAGGTAATTTCCAATGGGTGAATGGAGTAAAAGATACGCAAGTTATATTTTACCCAGATCAACAAGGTAGATTTAAAGTCAGTTGGGTTCCAAAGACTGAATTACAAAATAGAGTGGTACTTAAAAATGGTATAAAATATCCTGGTAATGAACACATGGGAGCGTTTGGTTGCGATTCTTATGATATATCAGGAACCGTAGATGGACAAGGTTCTAAAGGAGCATTACACGGCCTAACCAGGTTTAGTATGGAGGACGCTCCTGCGAACAGCTTCTTTTTAGAATACCTATCAAGACCACCTACGGCTGAAATATTTTTTGAGGATGTTTTAATGGCTATAGTATTTTACGGAATGCCAATACTTTGCGAGAATAATAAACCTAGATTACTTTATTATCTAAGAAGAAGAGGTTATAGAGGGTTTAGTATGAATAGACCAGACAAAGTATGGAACAAATTATCTGTAGCAGAAAAAGAAGTTGGAGGAATTCCAAACTCTAGTGAAGATATAAAACAAGCCCACGCCGCTGCTATTGAAATGTATATACAAGATCACGTAGGCATGCAACAAGATGGAACATTTGGAGATTTATATTTTAATGATCTATTAAATGATTGGACTAGATTTGATATAACTAAACGTACAAAGTTTGACGCAACAATTAGTTCAGGTTTAGCTATTATGGCTAACAATAGACATTTATATGCTCCAAACGCAAAAATAGAAAAACCAAAATTAAACATACAAATTTCTAAATATGAAAATAAAGGTAGTATGTCTAAAATAATTAAAGAATAATATGGCGCACCAGAATGCAAATATAGATTTTCCAAGTCAAGTAGTTAGCGATCAAGAGAAACTTAGTTACGATTATGGATTAAAGGTTGCTAAAGCTATAGCGGCTGAGTGGTTCCATAATGATAGACAAGGTAATAGACACGTAACACATAAAAATAACTTCCATAATTTAAGATTATACGCTAGAGGCGAACAGTCTATCCAAAAATATAAGGATGAATTATCAATTAATGGTGATTTGTCCTATCTTAATTTAGATTGGAAACCAGTTCCTATTATACCTAAATTTGTAGATATAGTTGTAAACGGTATTACAGAACGTATGTATGATGTTAAAGCTTATTCTCAAGATCCTTACGGTGTAGAAAAGAGAACTGAATACATGGAATCTATACTAGCTGACATGCGCACTGTTGAGTTAAATGATTTTGCTGCAGAAGCATTTGGTATTGATTTATATGAAAATGACAAGGAAATGTTGCCAGAAAGCGAGGAAGAGTTAGATTTACATATGCAATTAACTTATAAGCAATCTGTTGAATTAGCAGAAGAACAGGCTATACGAGTATTAATGGAAGGAAATAATTACGAATTAATAAAGAAACGTTTTTATTATGATTTAACAACTATAGGTATTGGTGCTGTAAAAACTGGATTTAATACCTCTGAAGGTGTTACTATAGATTATGTTGATCCAGCTAATTTAGTTTATTCTCATACAGATTCACCTTACTTTGAAGATATATACTATGTTGGTGAAGTAAAGTCTATACCAATAAATGAATTAGCTAAACAATTCCCGCATTTGGAACACGAAGATTTAGAGGAAATAGTAAAAACACCTTTTAATCATAATTCCAATATGCGCAATAAAGATGAAGACGATAATAAAGTTCAAGTTCTTTATTTTAACTATAAAACCTACATGAATGAGGTTTATAAAGTTAAAGAGATGGGTAGCGGTGCTGATAAGATTATACCTAAAGATGATAATTTTGATCCACCAGAAAATTTAGAAGGTGGTTATAGTAAATTATTAAGAAGTATAGAATGTCTTTATGAAGGTGCATTAATTCTTGGTACAGAAAAACTACTTAAATGGGAGATGGCTAAAAATATGTTACGTCCTAAAAGTGATTTTACTAAGGTTAAAATGAATTATGCTATTTGTGCACCTAGAATGTATGAAGGAAAAATAGAATCATTAGTTGGTAGGATTACAGGTTTTGCTGACATGATTCAATTGACACATTTAAAACTTCAGCAAGTATTATCTAGAATGGTTCCAGATGGAATTTATTTAGATGCTGATGGTTTGGCTGAAATAGATTTAGGTAATGGAACAAATTATAATCCACAAGAGGCTTTAAATATGTTTTTCCAAACTGGTTCTGTAATAGGAAGATCATTTACTCAAGACGGTGATATGAATCCAGGTAAAGTTCCTATTCAAGAAATTACAAGCGGAAGTGGTGGTAATAAAATGCAAGCTTTAATTGGTAATTATAATTACTACTTACAAATGATTAGAGATGTGACTGGTCTTAACGAAGCTAGAGATGGTAGTATGCCAGATAAGAATGCTTTAGTAGGTGTTCAAAAACTAGCTGCAGCAAATTCAAATACCGCTACTAGACATATTTTACAATCTGGATTATTTTTAACAACTGAAGTTGCAGAATGTTTATCGCTTAGAATATCTGATATATTAGAATATTCCCCAACAGCAAATGCTTTTATACAATCTATAGGCGCTCATAATGTAGCTACATTAGACGAAATGAAGAACTTGCATTTATATGATTTTGGTATATTTATTGAGTTGTCACCAGATGAGGAAGAGAAAATGTTATTAGAAAACAATATACAAGTAGCTATAGCTCAGCAAGATATAAATTTAGAAGATGCTATTGATGTTAGAGAAATAAAGAATGTTAAATTAGCAAATCAAGTTTTAAAAATACGTAGAAAGAAAAAAGAAGAAAAAGATCAATTAATACAAGAACAAAATATACAAGCTCAAGCAGAAGCTAATATGCAAACTCAGCAAGCCGCAGCACAGTTGGAGATTCAAAAACAACAAAATATAACACAAAGTCAAGCTGAACTTGAACAAATTAAAACTGATTTAGAGGTACAAAAATTAACACAAGAAGCTGAAATTAAGAAACAATTAATGGAACTAGAGTTTCAATACAATATGCAGTTAAAAGGTATTGAAGTTGATGGTAACACGGCTAAAGAAAGAGAAAAAGAAGATCGTAAAGACGAGAGAACTAGAATTCAAGCATCTCAACAAAGCGAGATGATTGATCAAAGAAATAACGCAAAACCACCTAAAAACTTTGAGTCCGCAGGTAATGATACACTTACCGGAGATTTTGATTTAGGTGCGTTTGATCCTAGATAAATTTTTTATTAACTATTATTATATTATATTATGGCAAAGAAGAAAAAAGAAAAGGTAGTAGAACAGACTACCGAACAACCAAAAGTAGACAATACAGTCGAAAAAATTAAAATAAAGAAAAAACCATCAATGAAAAAGTTTAGCAACGATCCTGATGGTGCAATAAAAGTAGATTTAAGTAAACCACCAAAAGAAAAGGAAGAAAATGAACAGCCAGTTGATAACACAGAAACCAAGGAAGTTCAAGAAAAGACTATTGAAGAAACGACTGATAAAAAAGAGGTTATTGAACAATCTACAGAAGAAAATACTGAAACACCTATTTTAGAAGAGATTACAAGCGAAGAAGTTGAAGAACTAGAAGAGCAAGTTGAAGAAGCTGTTATCGAAACTGAAACTACTGGAAAACCATTACCAGAGAATATTCAAAAGTTAATGGATTTTATGGATGAAACTGGTGGTGATATAAATGATTATGTAAAACTTAATCAAGATTATAGCGGTTTAAATGATGAAGCTTTATTAAAAGAATATTACGCTCAAACAAAACCTCATTTAAACACAGAAGAAATTAACTTCCTTATGGAAGACACGTTCTCTTACGACGAAGATGTAGATGAAGAAAGAGATATACGTAGAAAAAAATTAGCGTTAAAAGAGCAAGTTGCCAGCGCTAAAAGCCACCTGGACGGGCAAAAGTCCAAATACTATGAAGATATCAAAGCTGGGAGTAAGTTAACTCCTGAACAACAAAAAGCTATGGATTTCTTTAATAGATACAACAAGGAATCTGAGGAAAATCAGAAAGTAGTGGATGCACAAAATTCTAATTTTACCCAAAAAACTGATCAAGTTTTTAATGATAAATTCAAAGGTTTTGAATATAACATCGGGGAAAAGAAGTTTAGATTCAATGTAAAAGATGTTAATGAGGTAAAAGAAAAACAAAGTGACATCGGTAATTTTGTCCAAAAGTTTTTGGATAAAAAGAACATGATGAACGACGCAAAAGGTTATCATAAATCTCTTTACACAGCAATGAATGCTGACACTGTTGCAAACCACTTTTATGAACAAGGAAAAGCAGATGCTATGAAAGATAGTGTTGCTAAAGCCAAAAATGTGAATATGGATCCAAGGCAAGCCCATGGTGAAATTGAAACAGGTGGTATTAAAGTGCGAGTATTAGATGATAATTCTCCTGATTTCAAGTTTAAAATTAAACAAAAATAATTAATTTAAAATTACAAAATTATGGCAATTACACCCGGAGGTAGTTTAAATAGCGTACCGTCACCGCAACAACAGACACTCGCATCAAACTACATCGATTTTACGTCCACAGCCGCTGCAAGCGCAAACTGGGGACAACAATATTTACCAGATCTTATGGAAAAAGAAGCTGAAGTGTTCGGTAACAGAACAGTTTCAGGATTTCTTTCACAAGTAGGAGCTGAAGAATCTATGACTTCAGACCAAGTAGTTTGGTCAGAACAAGGTAGATTACATTTATCATACACAGGACAAATTACTGGTACTGGTGCCGATGCTGGTTCAGGGGCAACATCTAGAATCGTTATAGGTAACGATATTGATGGTAACGCTGCTGGCGCTGCTCATGGTATTAGAACAAATGATACTGTTATTGTGGCTAACGCAAATGGTATTTTCAAATGTTTAGTTGTAGATACTACACTGAATAGTGCTAACGTAGATGTTGCACCGTACGACGATGGTGGTCTTGGTACAGGTTTACTAGCAACTACTGCTGGCGCGAATGATACAACTATATTAGTTTATGGTTCTGAATTCTCTAAAGCTGCTAGTTATCCAGATGGTGGTGTCTTAGCAACTTCAAGTGATTCTAGAGGAGCTAACGAACCACAATTCACGTCTTTTACTAACAAACCAATTATTATGAAAGATTTCTACGAAGTATCAGGTTCTGATACAGCTAGAATTGGTTGGGTTGAAGTTACTGGAGAAGACGGAACAGGTGGATATCTTTGGTATTTAAAAGCTGAAGGTGAAACTAGAATGCGCTTTGCTGATTACATTGAAATGGCAATGATTGAAGGTGTGTTAACAAGAACAGCTGCCAACACTTTAGTTGATGGTGCTACTAATGTTTTACCACACACTACAGCCACAACAATGGGAGATGCTGGTACTGAAGGTTTATTTGAAGCTATCGAACAAAGAGGTAATATGAGTTCTGGTGTTACTGGTGTTAACGCAGCTACTGATCTAGCTGAATTTGATGCTATTTTAGCTGAGTTTGATAACCAAGGTGCTATTGAAGAAAACATGATATTCGCTAATAGGGCTACTGCTCTTGCAATGGATGACATGCTTGCTTCAATGAATTCTTATGGTGCTGGTGGTACTTCTTACGGAGTATTCAGTAACTCAGAAGACATGGCGCTTAATTTAGGTTTCTCAGGTTTCCGTAGAGGTTCTTACGATTTCTACAAAACTGATTGGAAATATCTAAATGATAAAGCCACTAGAGGTAGTATTAACGCTGCTAATGCTGCTAATGCTATTAGAGGTGCTTTTATTCCAGCTGGTACATCTTCAGTATATGACCAACAATTAGGAAAGAATCTTAAACGACCTTTCTTACATGTTCGTTATAGAGCTTCTCAAACAGATAACAGATACTTCAAGACTTGGGTTACTGGTTCTGTTGGAGCTGCTACATCTGCTTTAGATGCGATGCAAATTCACATGTTAACAGAAAGATGTTTAATTACACAAGGTGCGAATAACTTTATGTTATTGAACTAATCTATTTTTAAAAGAACCGAGGTTTCGGCCTCGGTCCTTTTATTTTTATTAATTTTATTATATATTATATTATGGCAAAAAAAACAAAAAAAGTTGAGGTGGAAGAACCTCAAATTCAAGAAGAAGTGGTAGTTGAAACTGCCCCGGTTGTAGAACAACCAAAAGCAAGAGAAAGAAAGAGATCGAAAGATGAATGGGAGATAAAAGATAGAATGTATTATTTAAAAGGTAATAAAAAACCTTTATCAAGAATGATCAGGTCATCAAACATATATTGGTTTGACGAAGAAAAAGGTTACGAAAGAGAACTTAAATATTGTCAAAATCAAAAAACATCTTTTGTAGATGAAATGAAGGGTGACCAAAGATTAGAACACGTCATTTTTAGAAGTGGTAGTTTATTTGTACCAAAAGAAAAAACTGTTTTACAAAAACTACTATCTTTATATCACCCACATAGAGATCAAATATATTACGAGCATATACCGTCAAAAGTTGCAGCTGAAGAAATAGATATTTTAGAACAACAAGTTGAAGCGTTGGTTGCAGCTAGAAATGTAGATATTGACATGGCTGAAGCTATTATGAGAGCAGAGGTTGGTTCTGAGGTATCAAACTTGAGTTCTAAGGAACTTAGACGTGATTTATTGGTATTTGCTAGAAATAACCCTAAACTCTTCTTAGAGTTAGCAGATGATGAGAACGTAATGTTAAGAAATTTTGGTATTAGAGCTGTAGAAGCTGGAATATTAAGATTATCCTCTGATCAAAGAAATTTCTTATGGGGTAGTAATGGAAGAAAATTAATGGTTATACCATTTGATGAACATCCATATACTGCTTTAGCACATTGGTTTAAAACTGATGAAGGAATGGAAATCTATTCTAATATAGAGAAGAGATTAAAATAACAACCCTAAAGAATAGCCACTCTTTTTAGGGGTGGCTATTTTTTTAAAAACAATAATATGAAATCAAGAGGATTAGGTGATTCAATAGAAAAATTCACAAAAGCAACAGGTATAAAATCTTTCACAAACTTTTTGCACTCTAATGGGTTGGTAAAAGATTGTGGATGTAACAAAAGGAAAGAAGCTTTAAATAAAGCTATTCCGTATAAAATAAAAAATAAATAATGGTAAATATAGATACTGTATATCAAAGAGTTTTGGCTATTGCTAATAAAGAGCAAAGAGGATATATAACTCCTCAAGAATTTAATTTGTTTGCTAATCAAGCACAAATGGATATATTTGAGCAGTATTTTTATGATGTAAATCAATTTAGCAGAATACCTGGAAATGAAACAGAATATTCAGATATGCTAGATGTTTTAAATGAAAAGATCGATATGTTTCAAGTTAGAGGAGCTGCAGTAGGCACTGGTACAGCTTTACCTTTAGCACCAGCTATATACAGATTAGGAGGCATATTTGTTACTCAAGGTGGTGTTACGAATGAGGCGGAAAGAGTGAACGAAAAAGATTGGTCATATATTCAGAATTCTCCGTTAATGCAACCAAAAAATAATAGACCTATTTATATACCCAATGGAATTAATCAAATTCAAACAATTGGACATAATCCATTAACCGGAAACGCTCAAGCAATTACTACAGGTGTTAGTTGTAATTATATAAGAAGACCAGATAGAGTAGATTGGGGTTATGTAGTTGTAAATGGTTACGCGCAGCATAACGGCGCAACACCACCAACAGTACACTTTGAATTACATCCTTCGGAAGAAACGAATTTAGTCTTAAAGATATTACAGTTATCCGGTATAGTTATGAAAGATGTAGGTTTATACCAAGTAGCAGCTCAAGAAGAAGTGAAAGATATTCAACAAGAAAAACAATAAATAAATGGGATTATTAACACAAACTCAACAACAATATTATAGTGGTGATAGAAAATCTTTTACTGGAGATGGTACAACAGTAAATTTTACTGTAGCAAACAGTTTAAGTGCTTTTCCCGCCGGGTATGATGAGACAAATGTAAAAATATATCTTGATGATGTTTTGCAAACACCTAGTTCTGCAAGTGGAACTAATTATGCGTTTAGTCATAGTAACGCTAATGGATGGAATGTGTTTTTTGCGACAGCACCTGCAAATGGAGTTACTATAACAATTGAGGTAGATAATAATTTTGGTAATTATCAATTTACATCTTTAGATAGTATTGTAAATCAATTTATGATAGCTTATGTTGGTGAAGATAAAGTTATAAGCAAAGCTAAAAGAGCTGATGTTGCTTTTTACGCACAAAGAGCAATACAAGAGCTAAGTTTTGATACATTTAAATCTTGTAAAGCCCAAGAAATAACCGTACCAGCTTCGCTTACAATGATTTTACCGCATGATTATGTTAACTATGTTAAACTGACATGGAGTGATGCCGCTGGCATTGAGCACGTGCTTTATCCTGCTAGAAAAACATCTAATCCATCAGCGATAAAACAAGATGCAGATGGTCATTATAGTTTTGATATTGATGACGATACCACCCCACAAATAGGTGATAGAGATGATACGACGAATTTAATTCATAATAGTAATTCAGATACTTGGAATAGTTATAAATCTGCAACACCGTCTACAGGTCAAAATGATTCTCAAGATGATACCTATTGGCCATCTCCAGGAGAAAGATATGGATTAGATCCTCAATATGCTCAAACTAATGGTTCATTTTTTATAGATTGCAATACTGGAAAAATACATTTTAGCTCTAATATATCTGGAAAAACCGTTATATTAGAATACATAAGTGATGGTTTAGGTACAGATGATGAAATGGTAGTTCATAAGTTTGCAGAAGAAGCGATGTATAAATGGATTGCTTATTCTGTTTTGTCTACTAGAATCGGTATTCCAGAATATATAATTAATAGATATAAAAAAGAAAAATTTGCTGAAACTAGAAAAGCAAAATTAAGATTGTCAAATATAAAATTAGAGGAAATCACTCAAATATTGAGAGGTAAGTCTAAACAAATAAAACACTAGTATGCCAGAGTTAAAACATACGTTTATGTCTGGTCGTATGAATAAAGACTTAGACGAAAGATTAGTGCCTAATGGCGAATATAGAGACGCAGCAAATATTGAGGTTTTAACTTCAGAAGGATCTGATATGGGTGCTGTGCAAACTTGTCTAGGGAATAAATTAATCTCTGATCTTGTTCCAGATAATGAAAGCACTTGTGTTGGCAATGTTGTAGACGATAAAACTAATAATGTATATTATTTTATCGCTGGTAAACCACCCACTATATCGTCAGGAAGAGTAAGAGCGTTAACGCATGTAATATCCTCTGATTTGGTTGTCGAATACAATAGCGCAGTTACTGGTGTTGGCACTACGTTGCCAGTTATAGTAGATATTTATAATGTACGTACTGGAATTACTAATGCCTCGCTTTCGAATTTAACATATACGTTAACTAGTGTAGAAGGATTAAGAATAGGTATGGAAATTGACGTTACTGTCACTGGAATACTTGCGTGGACACAGCAATTACCTCGTCCTATAATAACAGAGATACCTACATCTAATACGGTAATTTTATCTTCACCTATCACAAGTGATACTCCCCAAGGTATTCTTACGAATAGTAACGCTTTTAATAATCAGAGTGTAGATGTTAATGTTAATTTCACGGCTCCGCGGGTTCTTAATTTTAATGGAAATAATCTTATTACAGGTGTTAATATTGTTGATGATATGTTGTTTTGGACAGATAATTATTCTGAACCAAAGAAAGTAAATATAACAAGGGGAAAAGAAGGTTCAATACCTCCTATAAATATCTGTCGAGCTTGTAATTTTAATCATAATACTATAAATCCTTATACGTTTAACGGAAATATAGTCCCTGGAACAACACACACTGAACTTGTAGTTGATGGAAATACGATAATAAACACATCTCATAATGGTATACCGCTAAATCCTCCTGTGCCTGGTATACAAGAATACATCCAAGAAAAACATATTACTGTTATAAAGAAATCACCACTAACTCCTCCTAAGTTAGAGATGAGTGACGCTGTGCAAAGATATGCTGCTGATGGAATAACTCTTCATTCATCTTCCTCCATAATATCAAATTGGGCATGGCAAGGTACTATTGGTGCTTTTACAGGTTTGTATGAGGCTGGCACTACATCACGGCAAGTTAATACTGATCCAGCCGTTAACCCAGTTATGATCGACCTAGATACGGCCACTGATTATCGTGTTGGTGATATATTACGCTGTTCTGATTCCATAGGAGGACCTATGAAGGTAAAACTAATAGTTACATCGTCAGATTCAACGTCAACCAATCCTACGTTAGTAAATTCACCTACAATTGGAAATTTAGAAGTTAAGATACTTGATGTTACCGATAAGTTTAAGGCTGAAATTGATAATAATCAAAGAAAAACTTGGTATATAGAACTTCAATCTAAAGAAGATTCTCTCTATGAATTAAAATTCCCTAAATTTGCTTATAGATATAAATATGAAGATGGTGAATATTCTGCGTTCTCCCCATTCTCTGAAATAGCTTTTTTACCAGGTAAATTTGAATATCATCCTAAACAAGGTTACAATTTAGGTATGGTAAACCATTTAAGAAAGTTAATTATAAAAGATTTTATACCTACAAATATACCTAAAGATGTTGTTGAAGTAGATATTCTATATAAAGAATCTGATTCTCCAAATGTATATACTATAAGATCTTTTACAGATATTGATCCAGAATGGACTGCAGCAGGAACTGGTAATCATCAAGGTAATTTTGAAATTAAAGATGATTTGATCCACGCTGTTGTTGCGTCGAATCAGTTACTTAGACCTTGGGATAATGTTCCTAGAAAAGCGTTGGCTCAAGAAATCACTGGAAACAGATTAGTGTATGGTAATTATTTGCAAAATTATAATCTATCTACAACTGCAACTGCAAGTGGAAATTATGTAAAACCTGAATTTAAGGTATTCATGGATAGTGATCCTATTAATGTTATAAACTTTCCTGAAAAATCTTTAAAATCAATGAGAACATACCAATTAGGTATTGTTTATAAAGATATTTATGGTAGAGAAACGCCAGTAATAACACATCCAAGTGGTGTGATTAAAACAGAGAATATACACGCCGCATCAGTTAATTCTATATCAGTACAAACAATAACACCACCCCCTATTTGGGCAGATTCTTTTAAATACTTTGTAAAAGAAACGTCTAATGAATATTATAATCTAGCGATGGATAGGTGGTATGATGCTGAAGACGAAGGTGTTTGGTTAGCATTTCCTTCAGAAGATAGAAATAAAGTAGATGAAGAAACTACTTTACTATTAAAAAGAGGTGCTGGTGATTTTGGACAAGCTGTATTAGAACAAGCAAGATATAAGATTTTAGCCATAAAAAATGAAGCGCCAGATTTTATAAAAACAACAGAAGAAATATTAGCTACATTTGATGCTAATACTGATCCTCTCGCAACTATTCCTAGTGGTTATCTAGTAGGATTTCCAACAACCGGTGTAAAAAATATTAAAATTGACGGAGAAGCATGGGAAGAAAGTGAATTAGTTAGTTTACAATATAGAGAAAATCAACAGTCGCTATACCAAGGTATACTATCAAATAGAGGGGCTTCGTTACAAATGAGGATAAGGACAGGTAACAATGCAAATCACTCAAATTGGTATGACGTTATAAACATTACTTGGAATAAAAGCGGCACTGGATATGGTAATCGTACTAGTACTTATCAAATAACTGTAACTGAAGGATTTGATAATGATGATATTGATTTCACGTCTACAGGTGGAACACCCGGCACAGCAATCGCTGACTTACAAGTGGATATCCAAAAGAAGATAATAGAAAATAAACCAGAATTTGATGGTAGATTCTTTGTTAAAATACACGATGATGATGATATTTTTAGGAGATATATTAAAGCTGATGCACGAGTAACCTCTAGACATACTACTGGACAGAAATTATTTTACTATATGGGTAAAGACTCTACAGCGGATCCTAATGATACTACTGGTGAAACAATTATGGGCCAACAATTATCTAACTTCGATGATCATTATACTTCTGTATTAGATGACGCTAGATTTGGAGAAGATTTTATAGCATACGATATAGGTGGATCAAGCTCTACCAGTAGCTCTACTACACCCTCAGGACTTGTGTGGGATGGTACTGGTTTTGTAAATCCCACCGCAACAGCTGCTAACGGTGGTGTTGCGGTACATTATCCTAGATATTCTAATTTAACAACTATTGGAACTCCATGGAGAGCTAAAGGAGAATATTATGATTTTTATAAAAATTATCTAAGTTTAGCACATTATACTGGTGGGAGTGCAATATCACCAGGCACTCCATGGGCTAATAGTAACGCTGGTAGTACTGGTGGTAACGAAGGTGGTTGGTGGTTTATAGATCAAGAACCTGTGTATCACTGTTTAGGCACCGAGATAAAGGATAGTGGTTCCTCGTTGAGTGCAACTAACCAAACCTATAATGAGTGGACAACGTATAGTACTTTTAACCAACAACATGTTTCACTTAACGTAAGAGCTCTTGTGTACTTAAAAAATGATACTGGAATAGGGGCGGTCAAAGGTAATACCGAAATGGATGTATCTTGGATTGGGACGAGGAATTGGCCATACCTAGGCCATTCTACTACCTCCAGTTCCACAGGAACATGGCGAAACTTTGAAGGTTTACACCAAGGTGAAGCAGAATTTGTACAAAGAATATCCCACGCTGGGAAAATATTTAGATTTATAGATGATCCAGATAATATTGAGTATGAGATTGGTAGTGTTTCAAGAACTTATCATAAAAATTATGATCATGTGGGGTATAACCCTATGGGATTGGGTATTGCCGCTGCTGTGAGCAGATCTTGGGTAGATATGAGGGTAAGATTTAGATTACAATTAATAGAACCTGGTTCTAAAGATCCTTTGACTAATCCAAATGGAACTCCTATGAAGCTTTTTCAAGGAGCGAGTGGTTATATAGTTACTGATCCACCAAATGTTAACTCTGCCCCAGTTGGTCCTGGCGCTAATGATGCTGTTACTAAATACGCTAATGGTGGTGGAACTGATATATCTAGAGCTGGTATAGAGTTTGTTGAACCTTTTTACGATCAAAAACAAGAGATGCCAACAAGACCCGCTATTTGGGAGACAGAACCAAAAGAAGATGTTGGATTAGATATTTATCACGAAGTTAGTCAAGCGTATCCTGTTCACATGAAAGACGATACAGAAGAATTGTATATACAAATTGGTGCTACAGTTGATTATGTTACTACTAATTTTTCAGAAGTCACGGTAGTATCTGTTACTGGAAGTGTTTGTGATCCATTTCCAAATTCTACTTCTCCCCCCGCAACAGGTATTTTGTTTGATCAAATGGTTATTATGGCTGCTAATGAAGTAATATCGTTTAAAAATCCAGATGGAAGTATAGTCACTGCAACAGTAACACAAAATCCTCTTAATCCTATTTTAGGTTCTATGAGTATATGTGTTAGTAGTTTAGCGCATGGCGAAAAACAATTGTTAGATTATTATAACTGTTACTCTTTTGGTAATGGTGTAGAATCGAATAGAGTTAGAGATCTGTTTAACGCTGTAACCATAGATAAAGGTGTTAAAGCATCTACTACATTAGCAGAACAATATAAAGAAGAAAATAGAAAAAATGGTTTAATATTCTCTGGTATATATAATTCTATGAACGGAGTAAATAGATTAAACCAGTTTATAATGGCTGAGAATATTACTAAGGATTTAAATCCAGGTTATGGTAGTATTCAAAAACTACACACTAGGGATACTGATTTAATTACACTATGTGAAGACAAGATTTTAAAAGTATTATCTAATAAAGATGCTTTATACAATGCTGATGATACTAAAAATATAACAGCTACAAGTAATGTTCTAGGTAATAGTATACCTTTTGTTGGTGAATATGGAATATCTAAAAATCCAGAATCGTTTGCTTCAGAAGCATTTAGAGCTTACTTTACAGATAGAGAAAGAGGTGCGGTAATGAGATTATCAAGAGACGGTTTAACCCCAATATCTGATCACGGCATGAAAGATTGGTTTGCAGATAATTTGAAAACTGTAAACACATTAATAGGTAATTACGATAGTAGAAAAGCATTATATAATATTACTTTAAAAGATTACGTTCCAACTCCGACTGTAAGTTTTAGTGAAAGATCTAAAGGATGGGTGAGTTTTAAAGCTTTTAATCCAGAAGTTGGGTTTAGTTTGAATAATGAATATTATACAGCGCAAGATGGTAGATTATGGAAACATCACGAAGATTCTGTAGATAGAAATAGTTTTTATGATAATACTGGAACTATTAATACTTCTTCGTCAATAACAGTTTTATTCAATGATCTACCTAGTGTTATAAAAAGTTTTACTACATTGAATTACGAAGGGAGTCAATCTAAGATAATAGAAAATTTAGCTGGAGTTGGCTATACGGATAGTAGTGGTACAGTAAATTGGTCAACTGATAATAAATACTATAATAACCAACCAGAGTTAGGATGGTATGTTAATTCAGTAATAACAGATCAACAGACTGGTACTGTAGCTGAGTTTATAAATAAAGAAGGTAAATGGTTTAACTATATAATAGGGGAAGAAACTATATGGAGAAACGGAATAGTACCAGATGGTAGTAATGCTCCAATATCTGGTGCTGGTGGTAATCTAGATACTAAAGAATTTTCAACACAAGGAATAGGGACAGTAACGAACCCACCTGTAATTACTACCGTTTAACAATTAATAAATAAAATAATATGAGTTGCACTAATCCAATTACAAACGCGCCTTATCAAATAGGTGATACTGGTCCTGGCGGAGGTATAATATTCTCCATTCCAGGACAGGGTAATAATAGTACAAATTATTATTTTGAAGCTGCTCCTGTTGATGTTTCTACGACACAAAGAGCTCAAGTATCGACAACTTTAGGGCAAACACAAGCGTTTGACTGTACAGGTATTGCAAACGCTATACCCGGCGCAGAATTTGGGGTACATAAAGAAATAATATCACCTACTGATAATGGTCAGTTTATTGGGGATGGTAGTAATAATACTATTCATTTAAACTCATACCCAACATCTTGGGGTGGATATACTGGTAGTCCTACAAATCCAGTATTAGACATACACGATTTAGCAGCTCAACTATGTGTTGACTATGCTGGTCCCAACGGAACTAAAGATTGGTTTCTACCATCTTTAACAGAAATGACAGAATTAGTATCGAATTTAGGTCCTAATTCTGTAATTAACAATATAATTAATATAGCTGATCTTAGTACAAGCACTAGTCATCCTGCATCTGCGTTTTATTGGACTTCTTCTGTTTTAGCGGGCCCTCCTGGAACTGTTTTTGATACTATAGCCGCAGGGGTTAATGTTGTAGCTGGTAATCCACAAATAATGGATAGATGTTCCACCGCCTCAGTAAGACCTATAAGAATGTTTAAATGTACTTCTTCACCTGGAATAGATTATAATTATAGATGGAAGAAGAGTCAAGGACTTGGCGTTGGATTTCCAGCTGAAGTAGCCACTACAGGTTATTGGCAATCAGGCCACGCTTATAATCAAGGTCCTTGGGATACTATTGGATACCCTTGGTTAACATTATATATTAATAAACGAGATACTTTACTTAATAGTTGGCATAGTACTTATGGCCCATCAAATAATATGTCAGGAAAAAAACTACATATTAAAATATGGGATATACAGGAAAATTTCATTGGTCATTGGGAATACGAATGGTGGCACGTGTTTACCGGATGCCCTACTTGGAACGGTTGTTCTGTGAAATGGAAATTAAAAAATGGAACTCATATATCTGGAAGTAATAGTATAGTAAATTTAGATCTTTCAATAGGAGGAAGATATTATATAAAATTTGAAAGACATGCAAGTAGTGGGATAATCAATAACAATAAACCTTTTGGTAATACTGCGAATTTAGATAATTATTTAAATAGTGGAGTAAGCGCAAGAGGTCTTGGGTTATCTCTTCCAATGAGTTTACCTTGGGAAAAATATTGTGTAGATGATCCAAACTGCTACCCATTAGGATGTTATCCTTGGAGAGCGGAAGTGCCACCAAACCACGTCCCAGCTGGGGCTTCAAACCCTATTGCAACTATGGCATCAATTCAACTACAACCTGCTGGTACATTAAACTGTTGCTCCTTACCGCCTTCAAAGTTATCTAATCCATCAAATCTTAATATTTGTGAGGAAGCAATTATTAACTGTAAAGCACACTATATTCAAAATGATAACCAAACGGTAGAGGTGGTTGGTAACGATAGTATGTTTTTAACCGAAGAAGAAAATGGAACTCAAAAAATATTAAAATTTAGCGGTGATATACTATTAGATTCCACTAAAAATATTTTTAATATAACTTTTAAAACTAACGAAGACTACTACTACTCAAAAAGTCCTTCGCTAAATATGAATTTCCCTGGTAGTGAAAATTATAAAATAAAGGTTGAATCAGAAAGTAAAAATGCTAACGGTTATGTTATTGAAAAAACGTTTAATATTAGTTATAAAAACACTGGATTTGATGTACTTGAAGAAGATGGACACAATATTATATTTACAAATAAAATAACTAAAGAAGTGGTTAAATCTACGGAAATGAAAGAAATAACAGCGTTACTTGTTGATAAATTTAGCATTGATAGCGCCGGAGATTCAAGGGACATAAGTATTATTGGTACTCCAGGATCTACTTTCTCTTTAACTATAAAAGATAAAAATGGTAGAAATGTTTTACCTTATACTAATAGTATTACTAAAACTGTAAAAACAATCGCTAGCGCTTCTGCTACTTTAGAACTGAATGACGCAAGAAATCTTGAAATTGGAATGGTAGTATTAAACGACCAAAGAAGAGGTGTGAAAATAACGGGTATATCAGATCCTGTTAAAACTAATGTTGACGCTATAAATGAAACATCGACTACATATATAACTATTTCTTCACACTTAACTTTTGCAGTTGATGATAGTATTACTTTTGCAAAAGAAGGAGATATAACAGAGGTAGCAATACCAGATAGTGGTACTTATTCTTTTACTCAAAGATTCCCAGTATTAGAAAAGTTTAAAAGAACGTTAAAAACAGTAGCCTCTGGTACTACTTCTCTAGATTTAGATTATAACGACGATTTAGAAGATAGTATGAAGATAACTGGTACTGGTGTTGATGGTAATGACCCAATAATATCAAGTAATGGTGTTAATGCTGATGGTGTTACCGTAGCAGTTTCAGATAGTCAAACAATAGCTGATGAGACAGAATTATCATTTGAAATGCCAGATAATAGATATGATATAACAATACAACCTTTAATGGCGTTGCTAAATAGTGACGTGCTTTCTACGTGTTCTATTTATCAATATGTAAATCCAATTGTGCAAATCTCTCCTTCATCAGCCCTTGCAAATGTAACAACAGCAGGTACAATTACACTTACAGGCAAAGCTAATAGAACCGCAGGAGCAAATGGAAATATTACTATAAATATGACAGCTATAAAAAGTGATGGTAATTTAGAAGCATCTAGAGAACCGAGATTTTCTAGTATCGATTCTGAAGCATCCGATTTTTCTAACACTTTAAACACAGTTACAAAAACAATTAGAGAAGGTGATTTGAATGATAGAAGTATTATTCATTTAAATAACGTAGCAGGTATAAGAGTTGGAATGGTAGTTACTGGAAGTAATATAGATATATACGAAACAGTAACAGTGAAAAGTATTGTAGGAACAACCGTTGAGCTTTCTTCAAAACAAACTACACAAAAAGATGATATATTAGCGTTTAGTAGTATGTTTGATATGAATATAAGTGGTTTAACAGCTACGTTTAGCGCTAACGGAGGACTTCCTACTGGTACATGTACTATTACGGGTAAGGGAACAATAACAACATTTGGTATAGATAGTTTTACCTCAACACTTAGTTTAGATAACTTTCTATCTATAGTATAAAATAACTTAAATATGACTACCATACAACTCAGATTTGATCATGATATAAATGAATCTTTACAGGTTGGAGATGATGTTTATTATTGTCCTAATCAATTTAGAGGAGGATTTGATACTGTTGATAATGAAAATCTTCCTGCCACTGGTATCGTACATATGGGTGAGTGCACTATTATTAATAGAAATTTAAATATAATGGACGTTTTGGTAAACCCTAATCTATCTCCTGCTGACGAGTTATTAGTTTCAAGCGGATTACAATTAGGCGATTTTATTATGTTTAGTAAAAATAATCAAGCTAATCTAAATAGTTTACTTGGTTATTATGCTGAAACAACGTTTATAAATGACTCTCCAAAAAAAGCAGAATTATTTGCTGCTAGTACCGAGTTTTCTGAGAGTAGTAAATAAATGATAATAAGTGTAATTATAAGAATATTAAAATATAAACAAAAAACAAAAAATTATGGCTTTAGGTGTATATAAAATGAAAGGACCGTTTAAAATGAAAAGATCTCCGTTTAAAGTGCCGTTCGCACCTTGGATGCTACCTGCGGCTGCAGGCGCTTTGGGAGTAGCTAGTCATTTAATGGGAGGTGGTAAAAGAAGAGCTGAGATAAGAGCAGCTCAAGCCGCGCAAAAAAAATCAAGAGCAGCTTGGGAGGGTTTAGATACTAGTAATTTATCTTCTAATTTAGAAAATGTATATGAAGATTTAACTATAAACCAAAAGCAAGCACAGTTTATGAAGCAACAGTCAATGCAACAACAAGCTAATGTATTAGAGAGTTTGCGTGGTACGGCGGGTGGTGCTGGTGTAGCTGGTCTTGCTCAAGTAATATCTAATCAAGGACAAATTCAAGCACAGCAAGCTTCTGCGTCTATTGGACAACAAGAAGCGGCTAATCAAAAAATGCGAGCAAGAGGCGCTATGGGAGTTCAGCAAATGGAATTACAAGGTGAAGAGTTATCTAGACAATTAGAATATAGAAAAACTGGTACTATTTTTGGCATGGATATGCAAAGATTAACAGCGGCTCAAAAAGCTAGGAATGATGCTAATATGGCTCTAATGCAGACACTTGGTTCTGTTGCGGGAGCAGGGATTAGTGGTTAAAATAAAAATAAAATAATATGGCAAAAGGATACGGACCAGACACAACTTTATTAGATATATCTGCAAAGATGTATGAAAGTCAAAGTGACTTTATTGATTATAGTGAGGTATTAGTACCACTAATAGACGAGTATACTAAACAAGTGAAAGCAAATGAAGCTGCGGTAAAAAAAGCTATATTGGAATTACCTCAAATAGATTTTTCTAAAGTAGATGTACAATTACAAGACAAACTAAAAAGTGCGGCAATCGCGATGAAAAGAATGTATGCAAACGCCGCTAATAAGGTACAAAGCGTTAGTTATAAAGACCCAAATTTCGATGTATATACTCAGCAAATGAATGCTGCGCAAAATGGATTAACACTTATTAACGAAGATCTTGAAGCTTTTTTATTACTAAGAGAAAATGGTAAGGAGGGTATATTAAATAATTTAGATATATCTGAGTGGAATTCACCTGTAAGTAGAGATGCTTTAACCAATTTATTATCTGGGAATAATGATTATTTAAAAAACAATATAGAATTCGATGAAAAAGGAGCTTGGTTTATTGATCCAACTAGAAAAGATGATGATCCAAAGAAAAGAGTTAGACTTTCTGAAATGGCACATAATAAGTTTGTAACAGGTGAAGGTGATGTTGGGTTTGGAGAGTTACAACAAGGTCTTATGGTAAATGCGAATCAAGGTCTGGATTGGAGGTCGGCAGGGCCACAAATTGGGCAAGGAGTTAGACAAATACTCCGAAGTTTAGGTAATGAAGGTGTTGGTATGGCCGCGTTTGATTCTGATTTTTTTGGTGGTGAAAAATTCATAGATAAATGGATGAGAAATAATGGTATAACTAATCCCAAAGCGATATATGATGAAAAAGAAAGATTAAGGAATGAAGATTTAGGAACAGTTAAAGGAAACGATGGTAAAACGTTTAAAAAAGCTTTTGAAGAATATATAATGCAACACTACAAAGGTGTACATAGTAGATCCTATCAATCGAAAACTAAAACTGGACCAAAAACATATAACGTTATAGCTAAAAAAGAAATACCAGTTAAAGATCAAGTTGCCCATTTAAAAAAGATAAACGATAAATTAGAAGGTCAAATTATCTATAGTCTTGATGGATCAGATAGTTATTTTACATGGGATCCTGATAATAGTCCAAAGAAAAATAAGAAGAAAAATGAAAATTACAAATGGACAGCGAGCGATGGTACAGTGAAATGGAAAAGTCTCGAATTCGTTAAGAATAGAGAGATATCAAATGATGCAATAAGAGCTTTTACCGGTAACGATGTTAACGATTTAATTAAGGCTTTACAAAAATAGTATGATTCCAGTAGACGAACAAAAAACAGAACCTAAAATAGAACCTCTTAGTCAACAGGAGATAGCTGACGCGAGATTTAACGTGGATGGTAAGGAGTTTAATATAAGCACTATCGCTGAAGCTGCAGAAGGTGAAGAATTAACTATAGAAAATTTTTTATTAAAATATAAAGATAAAATAACAACCACTAGTCGTATTGGAGATTTTTTAGGTTTACAAAAAGGTATAAGTCATTTTAAATACGAAAAAGTGAACGAAGATGTTTTTAATACAGCTATAGCGACCGCATCGTCGAGTCTTTCATTAGACAAAATAGAAAAAAATGTTAAGCGGCTAGCTAAGCAATACGAGGCGAGATATGGTAGGTACGGTTTTGAATTTAAACCGGATACTCATCATAATAGTTTTTCTACAATTAATGTGGTCGCCCCTAACAAAGAAACAATGCAAATTTCCACGAACACTTCGCAAGAAGTAGTGGCTAAATTTATAAACGAAAACCAAGATTTAGAAACTTCTAAAGAAATAGTGAGGTTGAGAAATAAAATCCACACTGATTTCACAAGCAAAGCGCGTGATAAAATAATAAGTGCGGCTGCAGAATTAGGTTATGGTACTAAAAGTTTTAAACCTTTTACATGGTTATATGAAAATCAAAATAAAAAAGGTATAGCTGATATATTTAATGATGTAAAGCGGGATATAGTTGATGAGTATGGTGTAGAGTTACTCGGAGAAAAAGGTGATTTAAATATGTTTCAAGATTGGTGGGGTGGAGATATTTTAGAGCAAGATGGATTATCAGAATACCAGCAAGATAAAGTTTGGAATCACGCAATACAAACGTTGGTAGATAAAGAGACTGATAGTCACAAATTGGAGCAACTAGAAGCATACGTGAAACGAAAGAGAGATCCTGAGGATTTTGATGAAGACATACAAATTTTAGAGGACGCAGCGTATGGCAGCATTACTGATCCTGATTTAAAAAGTGTTGCTTTACTTAATCGAGATATATTACGGTGGACAAAAGAGAGAAAAGGTATAAGAGATAAGAGTTCCAAAGAGTATATTGAGCTTACAAAAAAAATAGATGATGCCCAGGTTTTGGTTAACGATTATGGTACTGTACTAACAGATAAAAGCCATGCTTTTTTTATTGACCTAACTACTGGTAGAAAATATAATCCAGATTTAAATACTGAAGAAGATCTTAAATCAGATAACTTTGTTAATGTTGCAGAAGATTACAAATTAGAAGCAAGTCTTATAGCTGAACTATGGAGCACAGAAGAAGGCCCTGTAGATCATGAGAAACTTAAAGTTGCGCATGAGATGTTCATGATAGGGGAAGAAGACTACATGAAATATTTACGAAATACAAAAGTCAACACCACGTACCATACTTCTATCGGTAAAGAAGGTAATTTGATAAATTTAATAAAAATTAGTGAAGGGATAGATGGTTTTAATATTAGAAATAGTGAAACTGGAGAAATACTAACTTCAGAAGATATAATACAACCAACTAATAAATATGATAAAGTTCAAATAAGAGGAGTAAAATCAATAACAGGTACAGTTGAACTTGAAAATGCACCATTATTATATTTACAAGGATTTAGTTTACAGGGAGAAAAACGAATTACTAAACCTGGGAAAACCGCTCTTCAACCAACTCTTGGTGCTGAATTTTCTGAAAAAGATGAATTAGGATGGGAGTTTGTGCCTGGTTCAAAAACGTTTATGGGTGAACCTATAACCGATGATAATAAAGTTAACGCGTTTATATCTGCTAGACAAAGTTATAGTAGTATATTAGCAAGAAAAGAAGCTTGGCAAGATATATATCTTTGTAATCTTAACCCTGGTAGTATAGAAAAACCTAATTGGATGTTAGCTGCTCAAGGTATAACTGATCATTTTGGTGGTGAATATACAAAAAATTATCTTGGCAATACAGATATGAACAGACTAACTAATATGGAAAGTCTGTTGACAGATGTTAACGAGTTTTTAGCACTCTCAAACACTCCAGCAATTAAATTATCTGAATCACAAAAAGAGAATTTCCAAATGAGTTTTTGGGAGGATTTTTCTTACGCTGCAGGTTCGTTCGTACCTATGATTGGAGAATTTGCATTTTTAGGCGCGGCAACAGGAGGTATTTTGAAGGGTGCCCGTTTATTGTCATATTTCGAAAAATTTAGAAACGTTCTTTATGTAACTGAACGTGTAAAAAAGAGTAAAAGGTTTTTAGAAAAGACAAAGTTAGCAAGAGGTTTAACAGAGAAAGCAGTGAAAACTGCAGCTAAAGAAGCAGGCGTATCATTAGATGTATATCTTAAACGTAAAGGTTTAGTAAAATTAACTGGTGGTACGTTAGATAAACTAAAATTCCATGGTTTTTATGCCCTTGTTGAAGAAGGTAAAATGCAGTTAATGGATCCGCTTTTCGGGGTTGATATGCCTACTGGTACAGGACTTGGTTTTTACGCAGGTGGTACAGCGTTTAGATCACTAGTACCTTGGAGAATGAAAGGCGCAACAGGCGCTGCCCTTAATCCGTTTTTAGAAAAAAATCTTTTAGGAGGTGTTGGTGGTATGGTAGCTGCTCAAGTGGCAACTCCATTAGAAGCAGTTTTTAGTGATATGATGGATAATGAAGATTTTAAAACTTTCTGGGAAGAAAATTACTTTGATGAAGATGGTAATTTTGCTTACCGTAAAGTTGGGAGAAAAGCCCTTCAAGATCTTTTGCTATTCGGAGCCTTAGGTTTTACACATATGAAACCTGCTGATTTAAAGTTCACTATTAAAGGTAAGCAAGATTTAATGGCAGAATCTAGTGCACTAGGTATGGAAGCCTTAACAAGGGGTGATAAGCAAGAAGCCGCAAAACATTTTGAAATAGCTAACGAATGTACTAGACAACTAGATGTTTTAAATGAAACTTATAAATATCAAGATATAAATTTATTATGTAGAGATACAGAGAGGATATTTGAAAGATTTAATAAGCGATACGCCGAACAACATAATGGTGAAGTAGCTTTTGAGGCTACTATTCAAAAAAGCCGTAAAGGTCTAGAAAAAGGTGAAGACGCTAAAGTTATACCAGGCGTAAAAGGTAAACCAACAAGAGTTATTGTAGATGCTAGAAAACTTAAAGCAGGAACTTTACCACATGAGATTTTTCACGTTATAATGATTAAGCGACTTTTAGCAGATCCACAATTAGCAACTAAGTTAAAACATCAGATTCAAGGTGAAGTTGAGAAAGTTCTTGGTAAAGGTACTGTAGAAGAACTTATTGAAAAAATATACAAAAAAACACAAGATAAAAGTACTTTTGATGAAGAATATGTTGGGAATATTTTACAATTATTTGATAGTCCAATTGGTGAAACACTTTTAGTCACTAATAATTTAGGTGGTCAGATTAAACAAAACTTTAATCGTTTACGTGAAAAGTTGTTTGTTGGTTCTAGGTGGGGGCTTGAAAAATTTGCACCTAAACTAGATATTAATGATGGTGCGAGTTTAATGCAATTTTTATCTAGAATGTCGACATCTTGGGGTAAAGGTGGATATAATAAAAAGATGGTAGATAGGTTAGTTGAAAAATTCAAAGATATAAAAATAAGTCCAAATGGTAAATACACTACATCTAAAAAAGATGGTATAGTTTTAAACGCTAGTAAAGGTGCTGTAGCAGAACAATTGCGAATTAAATTACAACTTGGAAAATTAGCCAAAGGTGTAAGTAAAAATAAAATTACAGTAAAAGATTATAATGATCAGAGAGCGCCATTAATGAAAAGATGGGAGGAAATTATTGGTGATATTAGAGCTGGAAAAGTTGTAAAAACCGAAGAAGATCTTTTACAAGAACAATCTGATAGAGTTCAAGAAATATATGAAAATAAAAAATTAAGTCTGCAAAATAGAAAGAATAAGATAGTTGCGGAAATGGAAGCGTTTGTACAAAAAACTGCTAATAAATATTGGAGAGGTAAAGAATGGGAAGAATCTCAAAAAGAACAGGCTTATACAAAGGCGGACTTTATACAAGACTTAAGGGCAGAGGTTTTAAAACTAACATACCCTGCTCCTGGTAAAAGAATTGAGAAGGAAACTGGTGAAAAGAAACTGTTAAAAGCTTATGATCAAATTGAGAATCCAAATATTCCTCTCACACAGTATATAATGCAAAATCTAGGACATCGCGCAGGAGGAGAGGGCGGTATACTTGATAGAGGTCTAGATGTAAACAAACCTAAAGTAGGCTTAGAAAAAGCTAGAGAAATAGAAGGTGATGCTGGATATACTGGTGAAGTGGCAGAGATAGGTAAAGGAGTTTATTTAGCAGACGCATTAAAAAGCGCTAAAGATCTACAGGCAGTTACAGGTACTCATTTAAAAGGTATTATTGATTCTTTTAAAAATTCACCTTGGATATTAGATGGAACTGTTAATTTTGCTAAACTGTTTGATCTATCACCAGAACTTACTAAGAAAATGTTTGGCGTTGCTTATAAAACTAAGGACGGTAAAAGAATATTAAAAAATGGTAAACCAGTTGTAGACGGACCAAAAACAATTCAAAAACAAGCTGAGTTTATTGCAGAAAATTGGAGGGTTATATATAATGCTTTACCAAAAGGAGCTATGCTTAAAACTGGTATACCTGAAATAGAAGGTTTATCTACTCTAGTTAAGGGTATTCTAATGGATGGTGTTCTATACGGGAAAACTACTAGGAAAGGAAAAAAAGCACTAGCAACAGCTAAAAAAACCGGTAAGAAAGCGGGTTTAAAAGTTCAAAAGAAAATATTATTACCAAAAGAAAACGCACAAGAGTGGTTCTTAGATAGATTAGGCATAGATGTTGTTTATAAAACTAAAGATGGTGAAAAAATACTAGAGAATGGTAAACTGGTTATAGATAAGGTTATTACATCGAGAATAAAATCACAGGTTAGAAAATCAACTGATATTTCATCTGCTCGTATAAATGGTATTATAGCTGAAATAGGTAGAATGATAACTAATCAAACGGTTAGACGGCACATGGAAGAGTCTACTGAGAAAAGAAAACCTATACTTGAGAATATTGAGAGAATAAATGAAGATTTAAATACATTAGAAAGAAAAAGAGAAAGTTTAGGTAAAGAAAATAAATCAACATTTGAAGTAGATAATAAGATTGAAAAGTTATTAAATGAAAAAGAATCAGAATTAAATAAACTCGATAAAGAAAGAGAAGAGTCTGGCATACCTCAACAGTTTGAAGTAAAAGATAATATTAATAGATTTATTAATAGTGTTAGAGCTGGTAAAGCGGAAGGTACAGCTGCTAAAGGTGAAGTTTCTGAAATTCTATTAAGTAAACTTAAAAAAGATTTAGTTGACAACAAAGATCCTGTTACTTACGGTAGTTTAATGACCTTGTTAACTAGTGAAGAGTTTAAAAGAGAGGGAATAGGTATGAATCATCCTTTTGTAAAAGAGTTAGCTGAAATCATAAGAATAGCTGAGACAGGTAAGGGAAATCTTGACGTGCAGATAAAAGCTTTAATAAAAGAAGGTAAATTTGAACAAGAAGTACTAGAAAGAACAAGATATAATGATATCGTTAAACAATTAAAGGAGAATAAAGTTTTAACAAAATTAGTACCAGAATTAAAGAATATTTTAGAGGAAGGTTCAAAGGATTGGAGAAAAAACACAGATGAGTATAAGGACTTTATGGATGTAATGGGTGAAGTAGCTAGTCTTTATCCAGATGGGATACCAAAGAAATTTCATACATTAATACTAAGAACTTTAGGGCAAGGCGTTAGAGGCGGGCAACAGTATCATGGTAAAAACAAAAACGGTGAAGAAATTTGGACTAATATAAAGCACCCAGAAGGTAAGACAGGTGATTTCCCCACAATGTATAAGATTATAACTGGTAAGAAGTGGAAACCTAGCACCAAGAATCTAAGTGCAAAAATGCGAAAAGCATTAAAGCACGTTAGTATTGTTAATATGGGTACGTTCAAGACTGATTTAGCAAAGTGGATGCTTGAAAGTGTAAATTCTAGTGGAAAAATGACACGTAGTAATGTAGATATATATAATTACGCTAGAAATTATTTAACTAAAGGATCTGAAGCTTCTAAAGCGGCAAACAAGAAGAATGCTAAAAAAGGTTTGAAAGCTTCTACTCTTGAAGAAGTTATAGAAGCGAACAGAACGCTTAGAGAATTTCATTTAACAGGATTGAGAAATATTATAAAGAAAGCAAAACCTGGAGAAGCTCGAACTAAAGCTATAAAAGCAGTGATGAGGCATCTAAGAATGCAGACTGAGATTGGTGAAGGTATAATAAAAGGTACAGCTACCACAACATCTGTTAGTTCTATATTAGGTATAAAAGATCCTACAGCTGTCAAAAAGCGTCCTAAAAGTAAAACTATCGAAGGAACTAGATTTAGAGGCGAACATCAATTACAATTGTTAAATCATACGGCTATGTTCTTAGACACTGTGTTTAGAACATTAAATAATAAGACTCAGTTTAAAAAAGAATTAGGAGTACTTAGTAAATTATTCGAGCAAGCTATTACAAGGTTTGAGGATATGCAAGTGTATGATTCTCCACTTCATGGTGGAAAAACAGGTTTTGTAGATTGGTTTAAAAAACATCCTCTAGGCGCTGTGTCTTCTATAGCTAATATTATGTACAGACCAGGTATATCTTTTGAGATGATAGATTTAACATCTAAAATACCAGGACAAACTATTGGAGAGAGATTAATGGACAAGTATAGTAAGAAACAAATACTTGAAGTTATTAATCTTGTAAGAAGAAATAACCCTGAAGTTATTACGGTTGAAACTGTTAAATTTGAATCGAACGTTAAAAATAAAGAAAGTAATAAAATAGTAAAAGAAGATAACGCTAAACAACTTGAGAAAGTAACTGGTTATAAAGCGTCAAAAGGAGAAACAAATAAAGAACTTATAAATAAACTTAAAAACGTAGATAAAGCTTTAAGTGAAGGTAGAAAGATGTACAAAAAGAAAAGGGGTTTGAGTACTTTTGACTTTGACGAAACCGTAGGTGTAAGCGAAAATTATATTATAGCAACTAAAGGAAAAGAAACTAGAAAGATAGCTTCTAAAGATTGGCCAGTTGTAGGTGAACAATTAAGAGCTGAAGGATGGAAGTTAGATTTCACTGATTTTAACAAAGTTACAGAAGGAAAACCAGGACCGTTAATGCAAAAACTTAAAAATCAAATTAAAAAATTTGGTAATGAAAATGTTTTTATATTAACAGCCAGAGCTCCAGAAAGTGCTACAGCAATACATGAGTGGTTAAAAAGTGAAGGTGTTAATATACCTTTAAAAAATATAACTGGACTAGGTAATAGTACTGGTGAAGCTAAAGCAATGTGGATGTTAGAAAAGTTTTCTGAAGGGTATAACGATATGTATTTTGTTGATGACGCGATATCTAACGTTAAAGCTGTTAAACATGTTTTAGATCAATTAGACATTAAGTCAAAAGTGCAACAAGCAAGAGCTGCTAAAGGAGATTTGAATAAGCAACTTAACGCGATTTTAGAACATTCTTTAGATATTGGATCTAAAAAGAGATTTTCTACAGCTGAAGGAAAAATGAGGGGTAGTGATAAAAAAAGAAGGAAATTTTTTATACCAGATTCTGCTGCTGATTTAGAGTTGTTAATAGAACCATTGTTGGGTAGAGGTAAGAAAGGTATAGAAAATAGAAAGTGGTTTATCAAAAATTTTCACAAACCATTTGAAAGAGGTATTAACGATTTAAATAACGCTAGACAAGCTATACTTAATGACTACATGGCGTTACGTAAGCAGAATAAGGGTGTGGTAAAATCATTAGATAAACCAATTGAAGGAACTAGTTTTACAGTTGATCAAGCAGCTAGAGTTTACATATGGAACAAAGCGGGTTTTGAAGTACCTGGTTTAACTAAAACGTCAAAAGATAAATTATTAAAACATGTTGCTAATAATCCTAAGTTACAAGCTTATGCAGAATCAGTAGCTAATCTTACTAAAATTGAAACTGGATTAAAAAAACCTAGTGAGTATTGGTGGGGAGAAACTTTAGCTACAGAAGTTAGTGAAACTGGTAGAACTATTGGTAGAGATAAATATATAAAAGATTGGATAGAAGCTAAAAACGAAATATTTTCTGAAGAAAATTTAGCCAAAATGGAATCTGAACTTGGTCCTAGATGGAGAGAAGCTATGGATGGTATGCTTTATAGAATGGAAAGTGGTAGAATGAGGGCAGAAAATTTAGATAGACTTAGTAATGAGGTAATGGATTATTTAAATGGAGCTACTGGCGCTATCATGCATTTAAATACTAGATCAGCTTTCTTACAGTTAATATCTACTGTTAACTTTATTAATCATGGTGAGAACAATCCTTTCGCCGCAGCTAAAGCGTTTGCGAATCAACCGCAATACTGGAAAGATTTTATGCATATTATGAATTCTCCTATGTTAAAACAAAGGCGCGCTGGCTTACAAATAAATGTATCAGAAGCTGAACTAGCGTTAGCGGCAAGTTCGGGTAAAAAAGGATTTTATGAATCTAGTAAAAGAGTATTAGCTACTATTTTGAAACACGGTTATTTACCAACAAAAATTGCAGATAGTTTTGCTATAGCTTCAGGTGGTGCTACATATTATCGTAATAGAATTAAGATGTATGAAAGGCAAGGTTTAAAAACTAAAGAGGCAGAGAGAAAAGCTTGGATAGATTTTCAAGCTATAGCAGAGAAAACCCAGCAATCTTCTAGACCTGATTTATTATCGCAACAACAAGTGTCAGTAGCAGGTAGATTAGTATTGCCATTTGGAAACACTCCAATGCAGATGAATAGAATAGGTATGAAGGAATTGCTTGATATATCTAAAGGTAGATATGAAGGTTTCTATGGAGAAAATTCTCTTACTCATAAAATGAATAAAATATCTTATTATTGGGCGGTACAATCAGCTATATTCGCTGGACTGCAATCAGCCGCGTTTGCAATGTGGACTATGAGTGATGATGAGCCATTACTAGCTAAGAAAAAAGTAAGAGCAGCTAATACTATGGCAGATTCGTTCTTAAGAGGTATGGGTATATCCGGAGCTGTATTAGCTGGTTTCAAAAACGCTGTGATGAAATTTGCAGAACAAAACAAAAAAGGTTATCGTGGTGATTTTAGTGAGGTTGGCGAAGCATTGTTAAATATATCACCAACTATAGGATCTAAATTTAGTGGAACTGATGCTTCAGGTAACACTTATAAATATAATAAAAAATCTATCCTTCAAAAAGGTTTCAGTTTAGATAATACAAGTGGATTAGAAGCTGTTGCTCAAACTATACAATCTATAACAAACGCGCCTACATATAACTACTTTAAAAAGAGTAGAAATATACAATCTGCTTTAGATGAGCAAAACGCTATGTGGCAAAGAGCGCATAATTTTATGGGATATAGCCCTTATGATGTTGGCGCTGCAGATTATCAAAAGAAAAAATCAAGAAAGAAAAACGCCCCTGTGGGATGGTAAAAAAACAAATAATGATAAAAAAACTAATTATACTATTATTATTAATATCAAATTTAGCTGCGGCTCAAGATATTAAAAAATTATTTAAATTCTCTACATTTTATGCGGCGGCTAGTGGAGGTACGTCTTTATCAGATGTAGATGTATTCTCTGTTAAAAATGGGTTAGAGACATCGACTATTCAAACTCCATTCGATTATAATTTAGCTTTTGGTATTAGAAAAATAGCTAGATTTGGATATGAAAACAAAGCTAATACATTTTATGATGGTACAGAAACTTCATGGTCTGACGGTGCTAGTATAGGTAAAGTAAAAGGTTTAGAATTTTTATTTGAAACAGATATAAAGAGACAAGAAGGTGTAGATTATGTAGATCAAAATCATTTTATAAGATATGTGGGTAATTGGTATATATTAAAAGGTGAATATTTACAAGATGGTTTTGCAGATATTGAATACTTTGAAACATCACAAA
>Ga0208011_1000152_pt1 | contig 29592 bp, 23 predicted proteins | sample 7_EtaG_FD_184080 | JGI IMG/M metagenome (GOLD analysis project Ga0208011, IMG submission 184080) | Marine viral communities from the Subarctic Pacific Ocean - 7_ETSP_OMZ_AT15161 metaG (SPAdes) (version 2) | ecosystem: Environmental > Aquatic > Marine > Oceanic | place: Pacific Ocean | collected...
ACCTCGCTGATGGACTATCTCAGAACCCGCGAAGTGCTGGCCCTGTTTGCCCGCTTTTACGCCAATAGTACGCCCATTGAAGCGCTGATTGAGCTGTGCCAACTGGGAGATTTTCTGGACACCTATGCCACCCGCCTGTCCGGTGGCCAGCGCCAACGCCTGCTGCTGGCGGTGGCACTGATTAACGACCCAGAAATTCTGTTTCTGGACGAACCCACCACCGGACTCGACCCCCAGTCCCGACGACATTTCTGGTCATTGATACGAACCATCAAGGCCCGCGGCAAAACCGTGCTGCTCACCACCCACTACATGGAAGAAGCCGAGCTATTGTGCGATCAGCTGATCATTATGGACAAGGGCAAGATCATCGCCGAGGGGTCGCCCCAGTCCCTGTTGCGTCAGCACTTCAAGGACAGCTACATCTGCCTCAACCGGGAAGATCTCGACGATGACCTGGCAAGCCTTGGCAGCCGGGTTGAGGTGCGTGAAGACGGTATTGCCATCGCCACCTCCGAAGTCGAAAAAACCCTCGCCGAGCTGGTGGCCCTCAATATCAATCTACGCTCCCTGCGAGTCCGCAACCCCTCACTGGACGATCTGTTCCTCAAACTCACCGGCCACCATTTAAGGGAATAAGCCCATGCGACGAATACTGGCCCTGTGGATGGCGAGAAACCGCGAATACTACCGGGACAAAGGCTCCCTGTTCTGGTCCTTCATTGCCACCCCGTTCATCGTGATTGTACTGGCGGTCGCGTTCTCCTCCGAAAACGAGGAAATATTCCGTGCCGGCCTGTTAATCGACGGCGCTTCTGATCGCACTTACACACACCCATTTGGCGAAGAAACCGCCATTGGCCTGGTGGAATATACCGACCGGCAGGAGGCCCTGCGGCGGGTCCAGTTTCATCAACTGGATATTCTCCTCACCACCCAACAACCACTCCGGTACTGGGTCAATACCGAATCAGCCAAGGGCCGACTACTGGAAAAACTGCTGCTCGCCCGGCAACAGACTGGAGCAACCTCGCCACCTCAACCGGACTGGCAGAGGCAGGAAGTTAGCGGGAAAAAAATTCGCTACATCGACTGGGTCATCCCGGGAATACTGGCCATGAACATGATGTTCAGTGGTCTATGGGGAATTGGCTATGTCATCGTTCGCTACCGCAAAAACGGTGTATTGAAGCGGCTTCAGGCTACCCCTCTCAGGGCCTGGGAATTTCTGATATCTCAGGGACTGTCGCGACTGGGCATCATGCTTGCCGTCACCGTCATTGTGTTTCTGGTCTGCCATCTGTTCATCGGTTTCATGATGGCCGGCAGTTATCTGCTGTTATTGCTGATTGCCATCATCGGCAATCTGTCCATCATCAGCATTTCACTGCTGATGGCCGCCCGCACCGCCAGCGAAGAGCTCGCCAACGGTCTGCTCAACCTGATCAGCTTTCCCATGCTGTTGCTATCGGAACTGTGGTTCTCGCTTGACGATGCGCCCAACTGGTTACAGCAACTCTCCCAACTGCTGCCGTTAACCCACCTGGTGTCGGCCGCCAGGGGCGTCATGCTGGAAGGAGCCGGAATCCTACAGGTCGCTCCTCAGTTACTGGCACTGGTCACCATGACAGCAGTATTCATTACCCTGGCAGGCCTGTTGTTCCGCTGGCACGAATGAACCACCACCCTCACCAGAGCACCACCAACATCGCCACCATTGACAGCGCAAAGATCAAGGTCCGGGTGAACAACGCCTGAAGGTTGGCCGGCATCTCTTCACCGGCTGCATTGAGCGCCACCTCATCCTCGGGCACAGCGTGCTCCGCATAACCACCTAACACCTCGGCACTTTCGGCAGAAGAAAAGAAGGAACGCTGCCAGCGCCTGAGACAGGCCGAAAAGTTACCCACAAAGCACATGGATATACCCACCAGCCTGACCGGCAGCCATTCCAGCAACCAGAGCCACCCGGCATCGACAGACTCGCCGGTTGTGGCTGCGCGGTTCCGCCGAATCACTGACAGCCGGTATAACAGTGCACCGGGAGCACCCGCCAGGATGAACCAGAACATCGCAGCAAAATAACGTTCGAAGTAGCGGTAGGCAATCACCTCCAGGGCCGCCTGGCGGGACTGATCCGCATTCGTCACATCGTCCTGACGCTCGGGGCTGAGCACCGCAACATCGCGATAAGCTGCCTGATGATCACCTCGTCCCAGGTCTTCCTCATAGTCTGCCACCTCAGGCTCCAGACTGCCGCGCCCGAGCGCATAGAGAAACACCAGCAGACTCAGCACAAACTGCGGCAAACCCAACCAGCTGTTGCCCAGCAACCCGATCACCAGCGCCAGGGCAGCTACCGGCAGCAACAGAGTGATCACCTGCTGCACGCGGGGAACCGACTGAAGCTTTGGCCAGTTGGCAAGCCGATCACAGAACCGGTGAAACCAGCCATCGGACTGGATCGACGCCAACGAACCCAGCTGACGCAACAGCAGAAGCCCCACCACAATTACAATAAATTCCATATCACGCCTCCAGGGCAGAGGTTAGTCGCCGCCAGTCAAAGCAGGGGCCCGGATCAGTCTTGCGGCCGGGAGCGATGTCACTGTGACCGACAATACGCTGTTTTGACAGACCGGGGTAGTGCGCCAGCAAAACCTGAACCAGCGCCGCCAGACAGAGGTACTGCTGATCGGTGTAGGGCTTGTCATCACTGCCCTCCAGCTCTATCCCCAATGAAAAGTCATTACAGTTTTCCGCCCCGTCAAAGCAGGACTGTCCCGCATGCCAGGCGCGATCGTGAAACGAAACAAACTGCACCACGTCACCATCGCGTCTGATCAACAGATGAGCGGAAACCCTGAGATCGACAATTTCGCGAAAATAGGGATGCGCGTCGGCATCGAGACAATTGGTAAAAAAATCGCAGATATGCGCACCGCCGAACTGACCGGGCGGCAGGCTGATATTGTGGATCACCAGCAGAGATAGCGCCGCTGTTGCCGGCCGCTGATTAAAATTTGGCGAAGGCACATGCCGCGCACCTGTTAGCCAGCCCTGCGAATCGATAGAAAAACCAGAAATAGTCTATGCTCCCGGCAAAGAATCACCTGAATACTAGGCAAGCCGATGGGGGTTGTCCATGGGTTGAAGAATCAGCGGGGGACGGCACCGCAGCCCCCTGTTTGCCGCAGGAAAACCGACACGGCCTCAATGCACCGTTCTGGACTGGCACATCTCACCGACCACACCTTCCAGGGCACGATCAAACAGCTGGGTTTTTTCCAGTGGACGCAGCTTCTCACTTTGCAGATCCATCGCCACCCGATTGCGGTGCTTTTCAGATACTTTGGCACCCTGGCGATTCACAAAAATAAATTTACCGGAAGGCAATACAACACCCGCCAGTTTACAACGCCGCTTGTCGGCACCGTCATCGGTCATTTCAACCCAGGCTCCTCTGGTGAGGCTATCGGCGCGACGCAGATATTGCTCATCCACCGAGCCAACGGAATCTTCCTCCAGCCCGGCGGGATTACCCGGAATATTGGTTCTGAGCGCATCCACCAGCACCGACTGGAGTGGACTGGCAGACACCCCCTGACGCAGGCTCTCCTCACTGCTGAGCTCACCACGAAAATATTGCTCCATCGCCCCCAGCAAACGGCCCATGTCATAAGCGTCGTAAGAAACATTTTCCAGGCTTTCCTTGATGGTTGTCAGTACCGGTGCGACAACCCCGGCATCCGTCTGCCCCTGGGCCACCAGTTCAAGCAAACGGTCCAATACTCGAATACTGCCATGCCATTCTTCAGAATCCTGACCGGACCGCAAGTGATTCAGAAACAACACCTTGCACCAGGCGTCCTCGGCAAAACTGACCACAAAACGCGGCAGGGTTTTGCCCTTTACGCGTTCCACCAGTACCCTCACCACAGCCTGATGGGCGTGATTGACCTTTTCCGTGGCAGTCGCCTCCTCCATCAGCCGCTGCTCAAGCACGGCAACGCGACGTCGCTCCTTTTCTACCAGATCAATGAAATTCAGCAACAACTGCGTCAGCGCCGCATGATCGCCGGGGGGCTGTCCGGCCAGCTCATCGGCCACACCGGAAATCGCCCGCGCAACGGGGTCTTCGTCAACATCGACTTTTTCCGTGTAACCGATGGACGCTTCGGCAATTTCGTTTAACAGCCGTCTGGCCGGATGCTTTTCCCGATCAAAAAATGTGTTGTCCTTGAGGGCGAGCTGGAGAATAGGTAACTCCAGCTTGCGCAGTTCCGCCGCCAACTGGGCACAGGCAATCGTCTGGTGATTGACCCTGACAAACAGTCTGTCGAGCAAATCAACGAGCCCTCGTTCAGTCCCATCGAGTCGAGCTTCCCCCTGCCGTTCGAGATGGCCATCAATGAGCTGCAAAAGCCCCTCGCTGTCATCAGCTTCCGCACTGACTGCATTGGACCAGTCCTGCTGTAAGTTGCCCACCATGGAAACAAGTTCGTCCCCCTCAATTCGCTGCTGCACGCCGGCATCAGAACCCGAAATTCCCGACGGCCCCCAGTGCAATAGATTTTTCAGTTGGGAAAGCAATTGGCCATAGCGCTGACCATCATCCTGTCTGCGCCTCTGCGACTGACCGGCACCAGCCTGACGGCGACTGTCGGTAGCACGACTATCCGGGTCGGGCCGACCAGCGGCCTCTCCAGAGGCAGGGGGAGAGGAAGAATGTGTAGCGCCAGCCGCGGATGCCGGCTCCAGCGGCGGCGCCGGGGGTTTTTCCTGCTGACGCGGCTCAGCCCGAGCCTTGCGCAACTGCTCCAGATCGGGCAACACCCCCATATCGCTGAGACGCTTGTTGCCCTCCACCAGGAAGTCCTTCAACGACACCATTACCTGGCGATCAAACAACTTAAACAGCACCAGTTTAACTGGCAGCTTGAGCTCGAGGTGGGCCACAGCCTCATTAAAGGATTCACAGATGACTTCGGGCCCGACCGGATTATTTTTCAGGGTCACCGAGGCCGGGACCATTGAGCTGAGACGGGTATTGAGGGCTTCGAGTTCGGGCTTGCAGAGCTCTGATACCCGAAACACCATGGTATCCAGTGCGATAATTTCTTCGAGCTGTTCGTTCTCCACCACTTCCAGCCCTTCGGGCTCCTGACTGGGTAATTCCGGATCCTGGTACTGGCCCAGCTGCTGAAAGCTCTGGGTGAGCACGCCAAAAAAGTTGTGCTCAATATTTTTTCGTTCCATCCGGATCAGACGCATCGCGTCAAAATACATGGTTTGCTGGCGGTTATTATCTGCACGATCGGCCAGATCGAAAAAAGTGTCATCCACCTGATCAAACATATTGTTCAGACGGGAGGAAAGGAACGTATGGATACGCCCCTTCAGCGCCAACAGCGGCCGAGGCAACCGAAACAAAGCTACTGATAGCTTATCTACATCTGTCACTTCCGCCCTCTACTCCAGAATAACCAGTTGCTGATCATAACTTACCTGCACACTTGAGTCTCAGGTTGTCCTGGAAGGATAGCTTAACAACAGGGAACAGCAACGGTGTCAAGCCACCAGGCAGTCTGGCTATGTCACCAACTGTTCATTTGCCACAGAAGAGGGCATTAGAAAAGTAGGTGCAGGCCCTAGTGGGCCTGACGGCTGGTTCGAATATCTTTTATGACACGCTCCAGGGTATTGTCAAACAAGTGTGAGTTATCCAACACAACCAGATTTTTGTTTTGTATGCTGATGGCAGTCCGGTTGCGATTCATCTCAGCAACCTTGGTGCCCTGGCGGTTCACAAAAATATAGATACCGGGGGGGGATATAACCCCAGCCACCTTGCAGCGCTTGTTCGAAGAAGTTTGATCCAGAAAATCAACCCAGGCGCCGCGACAGAGAGAATTGAGCGCCTTCAAAGACTCTTCATCAGGGTTTACCGCCTCGTCACTCTCGGTGACAGCGTCCTCCTCCAGTTTGCGATGTCCGGGCATGTCCGTTTTAATTTTCCTGATAACCACTGTCTCTTGTGGTTTATTGGAGAAAACGATTGTCTGTACTTTTGGCTCTGCAACCTCTTCCGTCTGGCCGGGCGAGTCCTGAGCGGTCGGTTCTGCCTGGCCAACACCTTCCTCGGGTTTAACGTTTTCAACTTTATCGCGATTAAAGTATTCCTCGAGCCTGATTATCAGCCGACCCAGATCGTAGGATTCATAAGCGATATCTTCGAGGTGTTCCTGAATGGCTGCCAATAGCGACTTGACGTCGTCATCACTCACCTCGCCATCATCTGCATGCGCCAGCACCCGGTCCAGTATTTCAACCGCGGTTGTCCACTGCTCGGGCGACTCTTCAGCCTTCAGACAGGCCATGAACATGACCCGGCACCAGGCTTTCTCGGCAAAGTGCACCAACAGTCGAGGGAAGGACTTGCCCTGCATGCGCTCATTCAGGGTCTTGTCGACCAATTGGTGTGCCTGGTTAACCTTTTCCGATGCGGCTGCTTTCTCTATAACACGCTGCTCCATCATGAGGGCCTTGCGACGCTCCTTGTCTGTCAGCGCAATAAAATCAAGCAGCAACTGTTTCAGGGCCTCAGTACTCATGGTTTCTTCTGCCGAAAGCTTTTGGGCGATTTCGGAGATGGCTCTACCCACAGGATCGCTGTTGATATCCACATCCTCGGGGAACCCTATGGCAACCTGTGTTATCTCATTGATCAATCTTCTTGCAGGGTGTTTCTCCTTATCAAAGAAACTGGGGTCCTGCAGTACAATTCGCAAAAGGGGTAATTCGAGCTTCCGCAACTCACGGGAAAATCCGCCCGAAATATGGTTTTCACTGCGCATCCTCGAGAACAGCTGATCCAACAGGCTGACCACACTGTAGTCCTGACGCCCCAGACCCGGGCCACCCTGCTGCTGGAGTCGCTCCTCAATCAGGCCAAGCAGCCCTTCTTCGCTATGGCTGTTCTCGCCCCACTCACGCTGCAGACCGGAAACCAGAGAGACCAACTGATCCTGGCTGATTGATGCGCCAGAGCCAGAAGTGTAACCATAATCCGGCTGCCCCAGAAACTCCTGTAATTGAGAAATGAGCTGGCTGTGTCCGCCGGCCCTCTCAGCACCCTGTTTTGCAAAGGCGGGATTCCCCTCATGATAATCCGGTTTTTTTGCCGTACCACCAGCCTGAGCAGATTGACTGGAATTGATCGCTTTTTTTGCCTGCTGCTTTTCCAGTTCAGGCAACACACCGAACTTACGGAGCAACCGGTTACCTTCAATCAATAGAGGCCCAACAGCATCCATGACATGCCGGTCAATCAGTTTAAGCAGCACCAGTTTTGAGCGAATGTCTATTTCCAGCTCCAACAACGTCTGCCGCAGTGACTCACAGATAATTTCCGGCCCAAGAGGATTATTAATGGCGGTAACGTCACTCGGCACTATGGAATTGATACGCATCACCAGCAGCCTGAGGTCGTATTTATGGCGCTTCGCAACTTTGGAAACCATGCTATCCATGGCTATCATTTCTTCGAGATCTTCGTTTTCTACCAGGGTGAGGCCCGCCGGGCTCTCCGTTGCGACTGCCCTCTGGCTGGCCCCCCGATACCCCCGGTTGCCAAGTCGTTGAAACGAATTGTCGATGGCCTGTGAAAATTTATGCTCAATGGATTTTCGCTGCAGACGAATCAACCGCATGGCATCGAAGTACGTTGCCTGTTCACCGTTACTTGCCGCCCGATCGGCAAGATCGAAAAACGTATCATCCACATGGTCAAAAACTTCAGCCAACCGCTGATCCAAAACGACTTTTGCGTGATCTCTCAACTGGCGAAGCGACTCAGGCATTTCGAAGCCTCGGGCCTTCATTTTTTCAGCCTCAACTAATTTCAAACGTTCGTTCATCATTGTGTGGCCTGCTCGGAGATAAATCGTATTAGACGAAATGGTCAAATATTGACTCGGATTATAGGTTCCCTGCTCAGCACCAGGGATAAGTGAAACGCCAACCAGTTCCCAAAACGGGCCAGACGATCCTGACTTTGTCCAAAATCGAGAAACAGGTCACACTTGTCGCCACCAATAACTGCCGCAACTTATTCAGCCCGAGTCTGTCCCCCCATAAATGACTGCTGTAATATGCCCGGATCGCAGCTGGATACCCTATGTCTAATAATTTGCCTGAAAGCCATATCTCCGCCACCGTCAAGCAAGCCTTAAAGGAAGATATCGGCGAAGGGGATATTACCGCCCTCCTGATTCCAGAAGAAAACACTGCCGAAGCCAGCGTCATTACCCGCGAACAAGCGGTGATATGCGGAACAGACTGGGTGGATGAAGTGTTCGCCCAGCTGGACCCCGCCGTCAGGATTGAATGGCAGGTTCGTGACGGCGACGAGGTGAAACCGGGGGATATTCTCCTGACCCTCTCAGGGCCGGCCCGCAGTCTGCTGACCGGTGAGCGCACGGCACTTAACTTTCTGCAGACCCTCTCCGGCACAGCCACCATTGCACGGCAATTTGCAGCACTGGTAGAAGGGACGACCATCCAGATTCTCGATACCCGAAAAACCATACCCGGCCTGCGTCTGGCACAAAAATATGCGGTGACCGTAGGCGGCTGCCACAATCACCGCATCGGGCTATACGACGCCTTTCTGATCAAGGAAAATCACATCGCCGCCTGTGGCGGTATCGCCGCCGCAGTTACCAGGGCACGAGAAATCGCCCCCGACAAACCTGTCGAGGTGGAAGTAGAAAGTCTGGAGGAGTTTCAGCAGGCACTGCAGGCCGGAGCCGACATTATCATGCTGGACAATTTCGATGAAAAACAGATCCGCGAAGCCATCGCCATAAACCGTGGGGTCGCCAGACTGGAAGTGTCCGGCAACCTGGAAGTGGACAACCTCGCTGGGAAAGCTATCGAGGGAATCGATTACCTGTCATCCGGCAGCCTGACGAAGCACTGCCGGGCCATTGACCTGTCGATGCGGATACAGTTGAAAAATCTGCCTGGCTAGACCCACTCGGCCATCAGAGCAGCATAGGACTCATCGTCCGGAATCTGGCGCGGCGGATGCTTGCAGAAGAAAGCCGAGGGAATGTCCACAGCCCCACTGATGCCGCGCTCCAGCGCCAGCTTCGCACAGCGAAGGGTATCGATGGCGACTCCGGCAGAATTTGGCGAATCCTCCACCGACAGCCGCAGCTCAATGTTCATCGGCACATCACCAAACAATTTGCCCTCCATACGGATAAAGCAGACCTTGTTGTCATTCTGCCAGGGCACATAATCACTCGGTCCCACGTGAATATTCTCATCGGCCAGCCGCTGGGGAATGGCGCTCTGCACCGCTTCAGTCTTGGACTCTTTCTTGGAGGCCAGACGGTCCCGGTTCAGCATATTCAGAAAATCCGTGTTGCCACCGGTATTCAGCTGGTAGGTCCGTTCCAGTTTCACACCACGGTTTTTGAACAGGTTACCCAGCGTGCGGTGAAGAATCGTCGCCCCCAACTGGGCCTTGATATCATCGCCAATAATCGGCAAGTGCTTTGCCTTGAAGCGGGCGGCCCAATCGGGATTGCTGGCAATGAATACCGGGATATTGTTAACAAAGGCACAACCAGCCTCCAAGGCACACTCCGCGTAAAACTCCGTGGCCTTCTGGGAGCCCACCGGCAGGTAATTCATCACCACATCCACAGCTGCGCTTTTTAGTTGCGCCACCACATCGGCCAGACTCGGCTGGGACTCGGCCCCGGGCAAGAAAGTACGGTCATCGCCGTAACCGGCCATGTGCTCGGAATAGCCATCCAGCACATTGCCCATCGAAACCGTTACACCGCAGGGCGGCACATCCGGACAAAACACCGTGGTGCAGTTGGGCAGTGAAAAAATCGCCTTGTTGACATCCCGGCCCACTTTTCGCTTATCGATATCAAAAGCCGCCACTACCTCAATGTCTTCCGGCCGGTAACCGCCCAGTTCGTAATTCAGCAAACCGATTGAATCCTGCACCCCGCGCAAACGGTAGTGGTAAATCCCCTGAATCAGCGAGCTGGCACAGTTGCCCACACCTACCACAGCTATTCTTATTTTCTTTCTTTCCACTTCTGCTCCTTAAACATAAAAACAGCAAACACTAATCGTCGCTGACAAACCTGCCAGAGGTTACAAATACCACCCGCCGGTGCAAGGGATAATTAATAGCCAATGCCACTACCATCGCCACCAATATCCTCGCCAACAAATAATCCAGCGCAAAATAGGCCACCAGCGCCAACACCCCAACCACATTGGCCGCGGCGGCTATCAGACAAACCAGCATATAGCTGTATATCTGCCAGCCAATACCCTCCCGGTGGGCATTGAAACTCCAGCGACGGTTGAGAAAAAAGTTTACCAGCCCGCCGCTGATCGGCCCAGCCGCCACAGCAAACGCCAGCGGCAGACCCAACACCTGAAAACACAGCATCATCACCAGAAAATCGATCGCCGTGGCCACCACAGCCGATGTCTGTGCCCGAAAAAACATCCTGTCAGCCCGCCCGTGCCGACAGGTACAGCGCCTTGAACCGCAGCGCTGCAGAGACATTACCCAACACGGCCAGAACCCAGATCACCAGCAATAACGGCAGGCCCTGCGGCCAGAATGCCGAGGCCGCCAACCCCAACAACAGATACACGTAGCGCTCCGTGCGCTTCATGGCACCCCGGGGAACAGCCAATGTCATGGCCTCCGCCTTGGCCGTGGTGTAACTGATCATAAACGACCCGTGAATCGCCAGCAGACAGGCCAACAGGGCCCAGAACTGATGGCGGAAAAACAGGGCACACCCGGCCAGCAACATAAAATCCACATAGCGATCAATAGTGGAATCGAGCACCACACCACCGCGATCCGCTGTCGCCTGCAACCGCGCCAGCATACCGTCCAGCACATCGCTGATACCGGACAATAGAGCCAGGAAAAACCCGTAGCCAAAATGGCCGAGGGCAATCGACGCAGCGGCAAGCAGGCCGAACAGCAAAGACACGAACGTGACCTGATTGGGTGTTACCGAACAGCGTTGCAGCAATCTCACCAGCGGCTCGACAGACCAAACGGCAAAATTCATCACCCCCTTGCCGAGCAACGCACTGCCACCCTGGCGGTCCACCCGCTCATAGCGTTTGAAACCTCCGCCGGCCAACCCCCGCAGAAAATAAATCAGGCCGAGCGACAGCATCAACACAAATACCGCCAGAACAATCCATGCCTCGCTCTTTATCACCGCGAACACCCGGGGACCGGACCGGCTCCAGTCGGCAACCAATGACGGCGAATTCGCCCGCATAACATGCCAATCAACATGGTTATTTTTATTTCACCTTCAGCCAGCATCTACGACCGGGGAAACCTGTGCTGCTCTGTCCCCTCGACACCGGCCATTATAGGAAGGTCAAGGGCCGCTTCCCACCGTTTATTTCAAACCGATGACACCCATAGCAATGAGAGCTGATGGTTTGATCCAGCGCAACGATCTGCCACATATTTCTCAAAGCGACTGTTTCATTTAATAATAAATCTCATTACCATTAATAGTTATTACTACCGGGGAGGGTGTTATGCAAATCAGTAGGCGTTTTTCACACTGTATTCTGGGCCTACTTCTGGCCTGCTCCACGGCGGTTGCCTCAGCCGCTGAGGTCAACTTGTATTCCGCACGGATCGAAGCACTGATCAAACCGCTGCTGGACACCTTTACCGAACAGACCGGTATCGAGGTCAATCTGGTCACCGGCGACGCCGACGGTCTGATTCAGCGCCTGAAGAGTGAAGGCCGCAACTCCCCCGCAGACATCCTGCTCACCACCGATGTGGGTCGCCTGTACCGGGCCAAAGAGGCCAACCTGACCCAATCGGTGGAATCGACCACACTGGAGCAGAATATTCCCGTAATGTATCGCGATGACAGCAATCACTGGTTTGGTCTGTCCCTGCGTGCGCGGCCCATCCTTTACGTCAAGGACAAAGTGGAGCCGGCCGAACTGAGCAGCTACGAAGACCTCAGCGACCCTAAATGGAAAGGCAAAATCTGTATTCGCTCTTCCAACAATGTTTACAACCAGTCCATGGTGGCATCACTGATCGCCGCCAATGGTCTGGAGGCCACCGAGGAGTGGGCCAAGGGGCTGGTGGCCAATTTCGCCATGCCACCCAGAGGTGGCGATCGCGACCAGATCAAGGCGGCGGCGGCCGGCCAGTGCGACCTGGCCATCGCCAACACCTATTACCTGGCGGGCATGCTCACCAGCGATGACGAAGAACAGCGGGCTGCCGCCGAGAAAATGGCCGTGTTCTGGCCCAACCAGGATGGTCGTGGCGCTCACGTCAATATCTCCGGTGCTGCCGTCACCGCCTCGGCACCCAACCGCGACAACGCCATTGCCCTGCTGGAATTTTTAAGCACCGATGCAGCACAATCCTGGTATGCACGTGAAAATGGCGAATACCCCATCCGCAATGATATCGAGATCGGTCCGGTACTGAGCAGCTGGGGCACCTTCAAGGCGGACCCGGTGGAACTGTATAAGCTGGGAGCCGGCAATGGCGAAGCCCTGCGCCTGATGGATCGGGCCGGCTGGCGCTAGCAGCCTGCCAAGCCCCCTCCATGCCAGACTCTCCACGACAACAACAGACACTGATCAGTACCGGCGCAGTGCTTCTGGCACTGTTGCTGGCGCTGCCGGTGATTGTCGTGGTGAGCTACGTGTTTGTACCCACTGGCGAAATCTGGAGCCATCTGGCCGCCACGGTGCTACCGGATTACATTATCAACTCGCTGCTGCTAATGCTTGGCGTCGCCATCGGCACCCTGCTGATCGGAGTGAGCACCGGCTGGCTTACCAGCATGTGCCAGTTTCCCGGCAGGGGCATTTTCGAATGGGCCCTGCTGCTGCCCATGGCCATGCCCGCCTACATCATCGCCTACACCTACACCGGCATGCTGGACTTCTCGGGACCAGTACAAACCACCCTGCGGGAACTCACCGGCTGGGGCTACGGGGATTATTATTTCCCCGATCTTCGCTCAATCGAAGGGGCCGCCATCATGCTCACACTGGTGCTCTACCCCTACGTTTACCTGCTCAGCCGCGCCGCCTTTCTCAATCAGTCCATCTGCGTGCTGGATGCCAGCCGCACTCTGGGCAACGGCCCCTGGCGCACCTTCCTGTTTGTCGCCCTGCCATTGGCGCGACCGGCGATAATCGCCGGGCTGTCGCTGGCATTGATGGAAACCCTCGCGGATTTTGGCACCGTGCAATATTTCGGCGTCTCCACCTTTACCACCGGCATCTTCCGCACCTGGTTCGGCATGGGCAGTGCCGCCGCCGCGGCCCAACTGGCTGCAGGGCTGATGTGTTTCGTGATGATCCTGATTCTGGTTGAGCGCTACTCCCGACGCCGCGCCCGTTACCACCACACCAGCCGCCGCCACCAGGATATCCACCGCTATTCACTGCGGGGCATGCGGGCCGTTGCGGCAAGCGGTTTCTGCTTCGGTATCGTCGCGCTGGGATTTCTGCTGCCCGCCACTCAATTGCTGAGCTGGACGGTCAGTGTTGCCGACCAGGTGCTCGACGCACGGTTCATGGGTCTGGTAACAAACAGCCTCGAGCTGGCCAGCTACGCCGCCGTGCTGGCTCTGTTACTGGCTTTACTGCTGGCCTACAGCCAGCGACTGTTTCCCGGCAAGGTTTTACAGGGTGCCGTCCGGCTGGCGGGCATGGGCTACGCGGTGCCCGGTCCGGTGATCGCGGTAGGCGTGATGATTCCGTTTTCCTTCATCGACAACAGCATCGATGGCTGGGCGCGCAGCAATTTCGATATCTCCACTGGGCTCATGCTCAGCGGCACCGTGGTGGCCGTGATTTTTGCCTACCTGACCCGGTTTCTCGGCGTGTCGCTGCAAACGGTGGACAGCGGCCTGAGCAAAATCACCCCATCCATGGACGAAGCCGGTCGCTCCTTCGGTTATGGCCCTCTGCAAATCCTCAGACAGGTGCACGTGCCGATGCTGAAAGGCTCCCTGCTCACCGCCCTGCTGCTGGTCTTTGTCGACGTCCTGAAAGAGCTCCCGGCCACCCTGATTTTGAGGCCCTTCAACTTCAATACCCTCGCTGTGCGCGCCTACGAACTGGCATCGGATGAACGCCTCGCCGAAGCCGCGCCCGCTGCACTGGCCATCGTCGCTGCTGGTATACTGCCGGTCATCTTGATCAGTTGGACCATTACCCGGACCCGCCGGGTGGCCGTCACCAGGGATACCCCATGACATGACATCGCAACTCACCGTCACGGACCTGCAAATCAACTACGCCGGAACAAGTATCCTGCAACATATCTCCTTCTCCCTGGAAGCGGGTGAAATCGCCTGCCTTGTCGGGCCGTCAGGCTGCGGTAAAACCTCCCTGTTGAGAGCCATTGCAGGCTTCGAACCGATTTCCGCCGGACAGATCGAACTGCGCGGTCGGATCGTCTCCGGCCCCGACAAGACACTGCCGCCGGAACAGCGCCACATCGGTATGGTGTTTCAGGACTTTGCCCTGTTCCCCCACCTCACCGTGGCCCAGAACATCGCCTTCGGCCTGCGCAAAATGCCACGCGGACAGCGCCGGCAACGAGTCGATGAACTGCTCAAGCTGGTTGAGATGCAGGACACTCGCAACCACTACCCCCACCAGCTTTCCGGCGGCCAGCAACAGCGCATCGCACTGGCGCGCGCCATGGCGCCGCGCCCGGATATCCTGATGCTCGACGAACCCTTCTCCAGTATGGATTCGGAACTGCGCGAACAACTGGCCCGCGACGTACGCCAACTGCTGCGCAAAGATGGCATCACCGCCATTCTGGTGACCCACGACCAGAACGAAGCCTTTGCCATGGCAGACCATATCGGCGTACTGGGAGAAGGCGCACTGCACCAGTGGGGCACGGGATTTGACCTTTACCACCGGCCCGCCGACCGCTTTGTTGCCGACTTTATCGGCCAGGGTGTGCTGCTGCCGGGCATGATCATCAACGATAAACAGGTGCGCACCGAATTGGGGATAGTCACCGGTGATCTGGAACCCGGCGAAGCCACCTCACCTGCCAAAATAGTTGACCTGTTGCTGCGTCCCGACGACGTCATTCACGTTGAAGACAGCCACCTGCAAGCTGAAATCGTCGCCAGGGCCTTTCGCGGCGCTGTATACCTCTACACCCTGCGCCTCGAGAGCGGTCAGAAAGTGCTCTGTCTGGTGCAGAGCCATCACCAACACGAAATTGGTGAAATGCTCGGCATCCGTCTGGAGGCAGACCACCTGCCGGTTTTCAGGCGACACACATCCCCGGCAACCTAATACCCGGTCACCTATAGCGAGCGCCGTTGAAAAAACCACAAAACTCCGCTCTGCTATCTATCCAGACGGCTTTTGCCGGATTACACTTCGCACAGATAACCCGCCCAGGCGCCGACTCGACCAACCCCTAAAAATAATAACTATTTTTAATAATCATTGATGCTAAGAAAAACCTGCAAGGATGTGGTGCTGTTCCCCATCACCATTTATCGGGCCTGCCTGTGGCTCCCCATACGGCTGCGTGGCAACCGGGGGCACTCACGCGCCAACACGGCTCTGGGCTTGCTGCTTTACGGCCTGTTTGGCCTGCCGCTGTCCATCCTGCTGTTGCTTGAAATGCTGATCGTTATCAATACCCAGCTGATGGCACAACCGATGGATGATGACGAAGCCACACAGCAACCACTCTCATCGACCAGCTACAACCCCACTCACCACTGGCCCGGCAGGACACTGGAGGAATGGCCCTCAGACCTACAGGTCACACTGCCCGGGTATGTGGATAAGGCATCCCCACCGCCGGACCCGACACTGCCGCGCGACCAGTTTTATGACCAGCTACTGGCAAGCTACAGCCCCACCATCCTTCACAAAATGGGTCACGAACCACTGTGGGATATTCCCACCGACATCTTTTTCGACGGCGACACCGACCCGCGCAACAACGTGAGCAATGCCCTCAGCCTTGGCACAGTGCCCGCTGTGGTCCACGGTGAAGTCATCGCCGAAACCCATGACGCCTACTACCTCACTTACATGCTCTATCACGTCAAGGATTATGATTTGCCCGTGCGGGAAGCCCTCTCCGATGCCACTTTTCACGACGGCGACAACGAAGGCATTCAATTGCGCATCGACAAGGCCAGCATGCAGGTTACCCTGGTGGAAACCTGGTTCCACAACCGTTTCTTCCTGTGCAACCGCACCGGCGAATCCCAGGGCACCGAACCCATCCAGACCCGCAGCCTGTTCGAGGGCGGCACCCACATTGTCCTGTTCGTCCAGAGCATGGGGCACGGCGTGCGCTGCGCCAACCCGGCAGATTTTGACGAACTGGCCAGCAACAGCAAAATCCTGCGACTGGCCAGCGACCCGGACGAGCTGATTGCCCCCGGCATCGACGACCACACCGAATACAATATCGGCTACCAACTCGCCAGCCTGAAACCCTGGTACCGCCTGGCTAAAACCCATGTCGATTCAGGCAACAACGCCACCACTCTTTTCGAAGACACCATCCTGCTGGGCACAGATTCCACCGGCAGGGAAATTCAGATCGGCAAATTCTTCGCCGCCAACGACTTCGAAAAACGCGCCTGGTCACGCCCCAAGCCACCCTGGGCCTGGGACGACCGCTGGGACGACATCCCCGCCGGACTGTGGCACTTCCACCCCGCCCTAGCCTTCAACAGCCACACCGGCGAAACCTACTCGGAGCAGTATCACCACAACGCACCGATGAGCCTGATCTTTACAGCCGATGAAAGATACACTGTGCTTACCAGCCTGCTGACTGAACACTACCACCGCGCACCCCAGCGGCTGGCGAGAAAAACTCACCCGGTAAACCGACAGCCGTCGTTACCGCCTGCAAAAAAACCGGGCATCGGAGTACAGGTCAAACGTTATATGAACTACGTGATTCATTCGTTGGGATAACTGGCGTTTTCGTTACATAATGTTCTATCTGACGACTAGTGGTTTTAGAGAGATTTTTAATACTCACGGAGTTTTTGTCGGGTTTAATCCTTGATTTTAAAAAGCTTCGCTGGATGTCCAAACCAAACTTCGTTGGGTCCAACGTCATTTCGAACCTGAGAACATGCGCCGATCACCGCCCCGTCTCCAATTCGGAATCCAAGCATCAGTGTTACATTCACGCCAATAAGGACACCATTACATTGTAGTAGTCCCCAATTAAACCGGACACCTTGTTAAAAGCAAAGGCCTAGGCATAGTGGACTTGGACTTACCCTATATAAGTAGACAATGAATTAAGTTTCAATAATGCAATTAAATTACACTCCATTGAATTACTCATAAAGATGTTATCTGAGTCTAAAATTTAAAAACAAGTAAGTGCTCGGTGGTAAAAATGCAATATTCGGATAAATCAAGTAACAAAGTGCCTTCATACAGCGTTGTAATTCCAGTCTATGGTTCAGCTGGTATTTTGCCGGAATTATACAGACGAATTACTGCTGTCATGAAAAGTCTCGGTAAGGACTACGAGATTATCTTCGTGGAAGATTGCGGGCTGGATAATGCTTGGCAAGTCCTACAGAAACTGGCGGCAAGTGATGAGTCTGTTATTGCCGTCCAGCTTATGCGTAACTCTGGGCAAAGCAGTGCCACGTTGTGTGGATTGGCGAATTCTTGCGGAGAACTTGTATTTACGATGGATGACGATCTACAACATCCACCAGAAGAAATACCTAAACTACTACAAACTCTGAATGACGATGCGGATGTAGTCATGGGTGTGCCAGTAGATAAAAAGCATCATTGGTTTCGCCGTTTTGGCAGCACCCTTTTGCAGGACATTAATAGCTATCTGGTGGGCAACGATCGTAATTTGCGTTTCAGCAGCTTTCGCCTAATGCGAAGGTCGGTAGTCAATGGCCTGCTCGAGCTCAGGACAATATCTCCAGCTCTAGGCCTCATGATCAATTCTATTACCCATCGAATTATCAACGTTGATGTGCAGCACGCTCCCCGTAATCAAGGGCACAGCAGTTACACGCTGCACAGGTTGGTTTCCCTCACCATGAATAACATCATTGGCTACTCAATGCTGCCACTTAGGGTCCTAGCCATTTTGGGGGTCATGGGAGTAATTTTGTGCGTAATCTTTTCGGCTGTGTTGCTTGTCCGCTACTTAATGGGCGGTATATCTGTGCCGGGCTGGACAACTATTGTCCTGCTCCAAGTATTGTTTTCAAGTTTCAGTTTTTTTGCATTTGCTATCCTTGGAGAGTATCTACTGCGCATCCTTCAACGAGTGAATGCAACACCACAGTATTTCATTAGATCACACATTTCTAGAAAACAATTGCGAGACTCTCATTTGATTTCTAAGCCAGAAAAAGATTCATAAAATCAGGTACCGGAATTATTATGACCAGAGATATGTAATGCGATATACCTATTACAATTAATTTGAACTCTAATTATCACCAAAAGTTTAAAAGGCATATTTTATGAAAGAAAAATTTTTGGTTTTAGGGATTGGAGCAGCACAGGCCGATCTTCTCGAAAAAATAACAGAGTCATTTGAAGTTCATGCCCTAAGTAATAGCCAAAACGGACCTGGTCTTAAATATGTGGATTTCTTTGCTTTGATTGATATTGGAGACAAAGATGCTGTGCTTGATTATGCGAAAGAAAATCAAATTGATTTCGTTTACTCCATAGGATCAGACATTGCAATGCCAACAGTTACCTATGTCGCTGAAAACTTGGGTTTGCCAAGTTTTATTTCGCATGAAACAGCATCAATATGTAACAACAAAGTAACTCTTCGTGAGAGTCTTCGTGAAATATATGGTAGCGTTAATTACGAGGTTATCTCGGCGCGAGAGCAAACAACTGAAATACCTATGCCTGTAGTTATAAAACCTGTTGACAGCCAAGGGCAGCGTGGTGTGCAGACGATAACAGAGTTAGAGAAAATTCCTGATGCGTTTAGCACTGCTGTCAGCTATTCGAAATGCGGACTTGCAATAATTGAGGAGAAAATTGAAGGCCAAGAAATTTCTGTAAATACTTACATGGTTAACGGAAAAATAAAATTATTTTTGCCATCCGATAGAGTTTCATGGAGCGGGTTAGATGGTGGATTGATTCATAAACACGTTTTACCAACCAAGATGTCAGAAAAAGTAATTAATAACGTGTGGCGATTGGTTGAGGAAACTGCTGCTACACTCAATATTAAAAATGGCCCTGTCTATTATCAGATAAAAGTGCGCGAATGTTCTCCGTATTTAATAGAGGTAACTCCTAGACTGGATGGTTGTCATTTATGGAGATTGATAAAAAAATCTACAGGAATCGATCTGCTCAAAGAAACGATTTCACATCTGTGCAGGAACTCGGCATCTATTCCCGAGCATATTGAAACAATGAAACTGGTTCTGGAGTTTTTTTGCCAACCGCCGGATACGTTATTTTCCAAGCCGGTTACTGCCCAAGAAGCAATCTACACTCAATGGTATTACAAGCCTGGAGAAATAATAAGACGAATCAACGGTAAAATGGAGAAATGTGGCTTCCAGATAGTCGCATCTTCTAAAAAATGAAGGTGATTGTTACTGGCGCGAATGGTTTTATTGGGCGACACCTTGTGTCATCGCTCAAGCGGACGCATTCAGTAAGTGCCCTCATACGCAACAAGATTTACGATCACGACAAAGAAGTAAATTGGCTGAGTACGGATTACTCTAGTGATAGCTTACTGAGACTTTTACGTGGAAATGATGCCCTCATTCATCTTGCAGCAGAGAGGTCTTACGGTGGAAATACTTCTATTTGTATAGAAAATGTTTCGCGAGATTATCGGGTTTTTGAGGCTGCAAAAAAAGCTGGGGTGACTCACATCATTTTTGCCTCAACAAGAGGAGTATATGGTAATCAACCTGCTCCATGGACTGAAGCAACCCCCCCTGCTCCTTGTTCAGTTTATGCACTTTCTAAGCTTCAGTCTGAAGCAACAGCTGATTATTTCTCAAGGGAAGAAATTTCAATTACTACTCTTCGGTTTGCACAAGTTTTTGGTTCGGGCGAGTTTGGGAGCAGTGTGATATCAACTTTCCTCCGCAATGCATTTCTGGGACACCCTCTTGTGGTATCTGTGAAAGGCATAAAAAGGGAATACATCTATGTTGATGATATCTCTAGTGCTATTGCTAAAGTTCTCGACAGCCCTGTAAATGGCATATTCAATCTTGGGAGCGGTGAGGCGCTTCACATTGAGGAAATAGCCAGCAACATTCTCTATGCCTTTGGGCGACATGAGATGCCTGAATTTACCAAAGAAATTAGAGAGACATATGAGTTTTCATTGATGAATAGTGAAAAATTCATGCGCCATTTTAACTGGCAGCCAACATATACATTTGCCCAAGCGGCCATAAAAACAGCGAAAGAAATACGTATAAAAGGAATGACTTAGAAATGTCAGATTTTACTTCTGTTGATAGCAGTATTGATTCATTGGCGATTATCTACTCTCACGCACGGATAAGGAACTCAGTTGTCCACGCTCATGCAACTGTGGGCGACTTCGCGCGTGTTGACTATAGTTGCCTAAATGAACATGTGAGAATTGATAGAAACAACCATTTGTTCCATGCTGCATTGGGACGGCGCTCATACACAGGGATGAACACTGTCATCATGCACACAGAAATAGGAGCATTCTGCTCAATTTCGTGGGGGGTCAGCATTGGCGGTGCCAATCATGACTTTTCCAGAATGAGTCAACACTCTTTTTTATACAACGAATATGACAAGCTTCGACCTTTAGACACCGACATCCCATACGATCGATTCAATTCGCCAGTTACAATTGGGAATGATGTTTGGATTGGCGCTGGCGCTGTAATATGTCGCGGTCGAGATGGGGTTTTAATAGGTGATGGAGCTGTAATCGGCGCGAATGCAGTAGTGACATGCGATGTCCAACCATACACAATCGTGGCAGGAAACCCTGCAAAATTTATTAAAAGGCGTTTTTCAAAAGAGATAACAGATATTCTTCTGGAGTTAAATTGGTGGTCATGGAGTGACAAAAAAATTTCAGAAAACTTCAATGTATTGTCATTGCAACCAGAAGAAGAAGAACTGTATAAACTTCTTGGAAATACTTGATAAAGTCACTTCATGAATGATACTAAGAATAAAATTCTGATCTTTTTCGAGAAAAGTTCGCAGCACCAATTGTTTAGATATGCCGTGGTGGGTTTTTTAAATAATCTTAGGGGTTATTTAACATACCTGCTATTAACTTGGCTTTGGCTCGACCCGAAGGTAGCAGTTTCGCTAATGTATCCAGTTGGGGCAGCTATAGCTTACCTCGGACATGCACGCTATACATTCAGCTATAATGGTGTTATTTCCAACGGTGTTATTCGCTATGTTATTGCACACCTGATTGGCTATAGCATAAATATAGTTATACTTTATATTATGTCAGACCGATTAGGTTACCCGCATCAGCTGGTACAGGCATTTGCAATCGTCGTTGTAGCTTTCATCCTCTTTCTAATGTTCCGCTATTTCGTTTTTCAAACTCCGCCTGAGCCATTCCACGGTATTAAATGATACGATGTCCTTCCTGCGATATTAGCAACATCCACGTAGAAAGTGGTTGCCCTCAATGCGGTTTTGTTCCGGCTCAGGTTGATGTTTTTAATGCTTGGTCGCCTGAGCTGGCAAAAGAAAACGATGTTTTTCGAAAGGAAAGCTTTGATTGTCTTGCTCGCCTTGAGCAGAGTAATTTCTGGTTTTGGACTTGCCCAAAAACTTGGACACTCTCAAGCCTCAAGCTGAGGCCCGCTCAAAGGCCTCTGGGCTGAAAATGAAATCGCCCTGGGAATACCGGGCAGAGCTGCTATCAAATGAATGAGGTGGTGTCCGGTTTAACGGGGGCAATTACAGTGGTATAAATGACAGTGAGGCGTAATCGGGATACCTGAAGTAGTTGAATAATGGATTTAACCTGAATAGCTCGGCTATCCGCATCAGTGGGCAAAGGCGGCGGCTATCTTTATTGTGGTTTTTTTTGTTTATAGCACTCAATTTTTTTGTCTTTAAGGAGAAGCTGTATGACCAATGAGCGTCAACCGTTTCAGAGCCGCTCATTCCCCTTGCTGGCTGAAGCTGAGGCCGGGCATTGGTGGTTCCGATCCAGAAACCGGTTGCTGCTCTGGGTGCTTGCCAAAAAAGTGGGTTCTTTCCGAAGTTTTCTTGAGGTAGGTTGCGGGACAGGATTTGTACTGAGGGATATCGCTACAGCCTTCCCGGAAACAGAGTGCTTTGGTTCAGAGTATTATGAAGAAGGGTTGGTGTTCGCCCGCGCACGTGTTCCTACCGCAACTTTCAGGCAGATCGATGCGACCCGGATGACTGAATCAGAAAATTATGACGTAATCGGCGCTTTCGATGTGATTGAGCATATCAACTCAGATCAACTTGTCCTGGCCAACCTGGCGCGTGCGATGAAACCGAATGGAGCGCTTTTGCTCACTGTGCCCCAACACCGATGGTTGTGGTCTGAGGTAGATCAACAGGCCTGCCATGTCCGGCGCTACACTCGCGATGAGCTGATGCTCAAAGTAAGCCAGGCGGGATTGTCCATAAACTTTGTTACCTCGTTCGTCTGTTTGTTGGTTCCTCTAATGTGGTTAACTAGATCCCGTGCTAAAGCCAATAGCCAAAATTATGACTCAATGTCCGAGTTCAGGTTACCCGGATGGCTTAACTTCGGGCTGGAAATGATTATGCGCTTGGAATTGCTTTTGATTAAGCTTGGAATAAGACTGCCGGTCGGGGGCTCTTTATTACTGCTAGCAAGGAAACCATGAATGATTTCATAAACTAGGGCTGACCGTCATGTACTATTAAGCGGTTCCAGAAAAGTAATTATTAATGATGGCAGCACCGACTTTTGCGGGCACTCTCAGTTTATGGGTTTCTATCTATTGGTCATTTTGGAAGCCTGTTTAAAGAAATACCAATACCCGGGTATAACAGTGAGTATCTGCTTCATGTCGCCGGATGAATGGCCCAGGCTGCAGGAGGGCACGCAATGACACAGAAAATCCCATTCAACCGGCCATACATGACTGGTAAAGAGCTGCACTACATTACCGAGGCCAAGACCGGCAACATGCTGGCTGGTGACGGACCCTTTACCAAACGTTGCCATGGATGGCTGGAAAACAAGACTGGCTGCAACAAGGCTCTGCTGACGCACTCATGCACCGCCGCACTGGAAATGGTGGCTCTGCTGCTGGATATTGAGCCCGGCGATGAGATCATCATGCCCTCATACACTTTTGTATCGACTGCCAATGCCTTCGTTCTTCGTGGTGGCATTCCGGTGTTTGTGGATATCCGCGAAGATACTCTGAATCTGGATGAGAGCCTTATCGAGTCGGCAATCACACCACGTACTCGCGCTATCGTAGCAGTGCACTATGCCGGGGTCGCTTGCAAGATGGACAGTATTATGAATATTGCCAGACGTCATGACCTCAAGGTTGTGGAAGATGCAGCCCAAGGGGTGATGGCAAACTATAAAGGGCGAGCCTTGGGCAGTATTGGCGATCTGGGGACTTACAGCTTTCATGAAACCAAAAATGTGATTTCTGGGGAAGGTGGTGCCCTGCTGGTGAACGACCCAGCGTTGGCCTTGCGTGCTGAAATCATCCGAGAGAAAGGCACTGATCGTAGCCGCTTTTTTCGAGGCGAGGTGGATAAATATACCTGGCAAGAGGCCGGATCTTCATTTTTACCGGGCGAGTTAACTGCGGCTTTTTTGTGGGCGCAACTTGAGGAAGCCGAACGGATCACCAGCGACCGGCTGACAATCTGGCAACGCTATCACGAGCTTATTGAGCCACTTGAGGCCAAGGGGTTACTGCGTCGCCCCATCATTCCGGATACGTGCCAACACAATGCCCACATGTACTACATTTTATTGGCACCGGAGATCGATCGGCAAAAGGTGCTTGATGAGTTGAAGGGAAATGATGTCTTCTCGGTTTTCCATTACGTACCATTGCACTCCTCACCGGCCGGAAAGCGATATGGCCGTGCACAGGGCGATCTGGAGGTAACTAACCGGCAGTCAGAGCGATTGGTGCGTTTACCACTGTGGGTTGGCTTAACAGAGGCGCAACAGGAAAAAATAATCAATGTGTTGTCTGATGCAGTATCTTGATTTTTCTGGATGCGGGTCAACAGATACTGGTAGTGATTTAATCAGTCCGGACTAACTTGTGCGATATTTACTCATGAAGCTTGGAGATGCCCACAATCGAACCCGTAAAACCGTCGATATTATAGTCATCCAGAATTTTCACCTCATACAGATCAGGCGCCCTTAGTGCTTGATGCATCAAAGCGGACATATATTGCCCCCCATGAGACACATTGCTCAATACCAAGGCAAAGTTGTCAGGATATTCACGCAGGTCAGCCGGGTTATCATGGTATGTCACAATGTATTTAAAATTTTCTTTCTCGTGGTCGATGTACCCCATTATTGGACTTGATGTATAAAAGGTATCGAAAAGATTCAGATAGACATTCCGGTCATTTATTCCTTCTGCTGACTTAATCAGGGCGCTTTGCATTTCATTGAATGATTTATATTCCATACTTCTTTCGGCAATAGAAAATGCCGTAATATCTTTACCATAATTCGGATAGTATTCCCCTGATTTATTGCTCCAAAAAAAGCCTATCATCACGACGATAATAATCTTGACGAAGACTTTCACAGCAAGGCCACCGTTTTTATTTTCTTGCTGCAACTCACCATTTCTGAAAGATATTAGTATCAGGGCAACAAGTGTTATAACCATTACAGGCCAAATCCAGATGTAGTACCTTGTGAGCGGGTAAAATTCCATACCGGACAACGGGACTACCGCAATAAAACCCACGAAGGCACTTATCATCAATACGCCGCCGAGCAAAACCCTTCTCTCGAAATCTAAATCCCCATCTTCCTGATCACCAAGCACAAATTTCCTTTTGAAAGTATCTCTGTTTTTTAGTAAATACCACCATCCTCCAATAATAAGAAAGAGCAATATCAGATAGAAATCCGGTGTCTGCGACAGCCGGCCATGAAACTGATGAATTAAATAGCCTGTATAATCTGTATTGTTGACTGACGCTGTACTGGCCTTTTGCATCCAGCGCAACAGCTCAATGCCAACACCCGATATCACCATCATAGCCACATAAAACACGCGCTTGGTCCGCCCATCTTTTTCGAGCATAAATAATAAAGAAAGACATATTATTATTGGTAATCCTGATGACTTGACCAAACAGGCAGCAATTGCAGCAATCGCTGCCCAAAAATGATTCTGCTTAACCCAATTTGAGAAGGCGAGGATGACACATAGACTTCCTCCAATCTCCATATACATATATCTTGATTGAATCAGAAAAGGCGGAAAGAGCATGACCGCAGCTGTCACAAACAACGAAGTGTAAATGCCAAAAATTGACCGACTCAGATTAAACACGACAGCCAATACCAACCCGGTCAGAAAAAACTGGATTAGATGAAGTGATAAGTAGACAAGCTCAGTATTTCCATTGAACAGCCACATCACTACCGCCGTTACAATAGTGACAGGTGTGTGCACGTGTACGTTCGGACCCGCTTGCCGAAATCCAGGCTCTTCCAGCAAGCCGTAAAAATCAAATCCTGTTTCATAGAGATAAATTGCAGGAGAAAAGACGCCAGCTGCCGTATCCCACACAGGTTTTTCGTAACGAGCGTCCCAATTAAGAACACAAACAAGAATGAAAAAACCCAAAAATATAAGAAACGTAGAAAAGCATTTATTTCCTCTTAAAATATCCATAACTTCCCTAGAAATTTAGGTATCCATAAAAAGTTTGGGCTTCCAAATAACCATTGCTCATGCTTATTGACCTGCCTTCGCACACACCCCCGCCGTATCAAACCCGACGTCGTTCTTATAATGCTCGCATAGATCACGAAGCATACCGGCGGTGTCGACATCACCTTCATACTGGTCCAGCGACCACCATTTTTTTTCGGGGATGTTAATCAGCACCATGTATTTACCCATACTGGGGATTAGGGTCAATTGCCAGTCGCCTTTCACCACAGCGCGATGCTTGCTGCGCAGAATCATTTCCCGGAAATCATCCCTGACCACCAGCTTGCCGGCGGTATCGGTGGCATAAATACCCACAGTCTGGGTCAGTAATCTTTTTTTGTTGATTTCGTCCTTGGTCAGCTCCATAACAATCACCCCGGTTTCCATAAACAGAGGCCTGTTTGATAACTCCCTGTCGGTGGTAGAAAGCAGTGATAGGCCATCGAACGATTTATCCGCAAAGCGGTTGTCCAGCACTTCTGAGATCGTCGGAGCAATATCCATCAGTGAGCCGTTACCGGCGCGTAGCGCCGGGCCAAAATCGTCGTTGCCGTAACTTTTGGCCGCCAGTAGCACGCGGGTCTGGCCCAAGTTAAGCAGGTTGGTGGCGTGGCCACGGGTGGTGGTATATACCTCAAAGATGGCATCGTCCCGCGCCGCTGTTAACTCATCGGCCGGCAGGTCGAATCCGTCACCATGGTCCGACATAAAAAACACGTAGGCATTATCCAGCGCACCGGTCGCCTTCAGATCCGCCATAAACTGACCGAACTGCCGGTCTACCTGTTTCAGCATCATGCGGTAGCGGTAAAACGACTGCTCAGCGGGGTCTTCACTGTAGGGCTCACCTTCCAGCGGTTCCCACTCCCGTGACAACCAGGGCCAGTGGGGCAACACAAAGTGAGCGGCCAGAAACACCGGCTGATCCGGCTCACGAACCACGGCATCCAGAATGGCCTGACTGTACCGCTCGGGATCGTAGTTCATGTCGCGTCCCCGGTTCAGATACATATTCGGGAACAACCATTTACCTGCCACAGTATTGCAGAGCAAATTGACGAGCGGGTGATCAAAACCGCCCAACATGAAGTTGAGTGCACCGTACTCGGGGCCGACTACCTCATCGAAGCCGAAGGTTTCATCAATGTTATTGAAGCGCCTCTCGTCCATCGCATAAATTGAGCGATAGCCACTGTCCTGCATCCAGCGTCCCAGAGCGCGATTTTTGTCCATATATTTATGGTTGGTCAGGTTGTAGCGGCCATTGTGGTTGACCGGCTCGGCACCGGTGAGAATGCTCATCCACGCTGGAAAAGTTCGGGCATAGGGCGTATAGGCATTTTCAAACACGGTGCTCTGTTGCAGAAATTTGTCCACGTTGGGCGTCAGACCAGTGGTGTTGCCAAAATAGCCGGTCTGGTCCGGGCGCAGGGAATCGATACCGATAATAAAAATATTGGGTGGTCCTTCAGCACTATTCACCACAGCGCCATTAAATTGCGCATTGCCGGCTGTGGTGCTCAACCCGTACATCGTGCCAAACGCGCCCACAGCCAACACACAGGCCGAGCCCCAGACGCGGGCGTTGTGCCGGATCAGAAAGCCCAGGCTTACAACAAACGCTACGACAAAGATCGCTAGCAGGCCGACGAACACCGCGTCACTCATTAACCAAGGAGTTTGATGGAGAAAACCGCTGCCCTCCATCTGCGGATAGCGCCGGTTGCTCCACACCAGCAACAGCAGCGCCGATAACAGAAACAGCAATACCGGCAACAACTGGCGGTTTTTCGGGCTGATCGCAGGCAGGCCCAGCCAGCCAGCGGAGGACAGCCACAGTAACAACAGCCAGGCCAGATGAATGGCCACCATGGCCAGCACAAAGTAGCCTAGGTCCCACCAGAAGCCGGGGCTGACCAGCAGCGCCTGATAAAAGGCTTTCATATCCACTTTGTCCGGCGCCACAATCAGCACCTGGTAAAAGTTGGCCACCAACACTACCACCAGAAAGCCCAGAATCAACAGGGCATAGCGCGCTATCGGCCGACGGGGCGGCGGCCCTTGCGGGCCCGGGTTCGCGACATGGGTGGCGTCTGTCTCGGGAGTATCCGTCATAATCAGTTACATCTGTTGATGGTAAACCTTATTCATTAAAAAACCCTGCCTGATTGGAACCAGGCAGGGTTTTCGCTTGTTGCAACGGCAAGCGTGACGGGCCGACAATCACATTCACCGCACGCCGGTAAACCCTACTTGCAGGAACCGGGCAAGTATTTACCCATAGTAGCAGGGGTGGCAGCTACACACTTAAATTTGAACACTTGTTTCCCCACATCAGAAGCTGTCATGGCAGTACTGCCGTCGTCAGGGTATGGGGTCAGAGTGATTTGTTGATCTTCAAGCTCAGAGCCTAGGTTCTGAACGGTAACGGTGATCTGACCATCTCCACTCGTAGCAAGGCTTTTCACGTATTTGGTGATGCCATCAGCACCTCCACTGCCTTCACCACAGCCCCATCCATCGGAATCGGGAATGGAAGCTGAATCTGACGCCGTTTGATACACCTCAGACACCGCCGTACGGCACTGGCTGGTGGCCATAATCACTTCAGACATTTTTGCCTTGATCACGTAGTTCTGGTAGGCGGGCAGCGCCACGGCGGCCAGAATACCGATAATCGCGACCACGATCATCAGTTCGATAAGGGTAAAACCCTGTTGTACTTTCTTCATTGTATTTCTCCCATAAAATAACGATATGCCATTTGGCAGCGTTGCAGGGTATATGTCTAGCATTTACCGTGCCAAATAATAGATCGGCGGACATCAAGGCTTAGCGCTCACTGCAGACTGACAATTTTTGTCAGTTTATAACCAGACCCGACGGTCATGGCGCATTCAGCCGGCGGCAATGTCCTCCACCAGCGCCGATCTTCCGGACCGGCACCTCGAACCAGACTGTGAATCCGGGCGTGAATCAGCCTCTATCAATCACCAACCCGGTTGCGCAGCCCACCACTAATCCGTTGCGCCGTAACCAATGAGACTAATGCCCTGCGCCCAGCTATGGCTCCCGCCGTCACCTTGTATTAACATCACGGCTGGTTCTACTGCTGTTTCTACTTATTTGCGCCGTTGAGTATCTGTCCGCCTATGAAACAAACCGATACATTGAAAGGCTTGGCCAAACGTCTGGTAACGGATCAGTTGCTGGAAGAAAATGTTGCCGTGCAGGCACTGGCAGAATGTGAAAGCGACCAGTCCAACCTGGTGCACTACCTGACTCACAATAACCTGTTGGCCCCCAGCCTGATCGCCGCAGTTGCGGCCAATGAATTTGGCACACCACTCTACGACCTCTCGGCCCACAACATTGAGGCCAGCCCGAAGGAGCTTGTTGAGAAAAAGCTGATTCGCAAGCACCAGGTTCTGCCCCTGTTCAAGCGGGCTAACCGCCTGTTTTTGGCAGTGAGCGACCCCACCAACCACCAGGCGGTGAGCGAGGTGCGCTTTCAGACCGGCCTGTCCGTTGAGCT
>Ga0208011_1000155_pt1 | contig 29137 bp, 28 predicted proteins | sample 7_EtaG_FD_184080 | JGI IMG/M metagenome (GOLD analysis project Ga0208011, IMG submission 184080) | Marine viral communities from the Subarctic Pacific Ocean - 7_ETSP_OMZ_AT15161 metaG (SPAdes) (version 2) | ecosystem: Environmental > Aquatic > Marine > Oceanic | place: Pacific Ocean | collected...
TAACTGCGCCACCTGTGCCCATTCTATTAGCTTTACCAGTAGCAATAGGATCAACAGGTGTTTCGAATGATGGGCTTTCACCAGCACGTGTATTAACACTTAAATCAGGTAGATCTTTCCGTGAAGCGTTCCGCTGTATTTGCTTAATATCATCTAATTCTAATTTGTTTAAATAACCATGAAGTGGCGTATAGTTTCCAGTAGATGCTGCTTCAGTTAAAGAGCCTTTGAATAAAGTATACTCATCCATATTATTAGCAATCTTTCTTTTAATTCTCAATGCATCAGCATGTTGAATTTCATTGGTCGTCTTAAATATAGAGCCATTGTCAAATGCTTGCTTAAAGCTAAGGTCAGCTCCTTTAATCCTTTTTCCTTTTGTAGCAAGATTAGCGGCATCTCCTGAAAGAGTTCTAAATATAGGCTTTAGAACCTCTTCCATTATTTCACTACCAATGGCTTTTCCAATTTGATTACCCATTACTTCTTCCTCACTTTTAAACGACTTCTACGGTTTTCAGATGCAGGCTGTAATCGACCTTTAGTTTTACTACCTTTATAGTGAGCAGCATCTTTACCATCACCTACAGAACCACCAAGTTTAGCGGATAATCTATCAGCATTCCTTCTGATTTCTTTACCCTTCTCTGTTTGCATATAAGCTTTCTGCTGTTTAAGACGCTTAGCTTTAGCTTCAGGGTTCTTTTTGTAGTATTCAGACGTTTTGCCTGCCATACATCCTCCGATTAACAAGTTCAGGGTCTATTTTAGGCATAATTCTATTTAATTTATCTAAGGCACTACCATCATGAGCGACACCGCTGACATCATTAGTCTTTAGCCAGTCACAGGCTGCCTTTAAATCTTGTGTTGAAGCCTCGCCACTTTTAACCCTTTTCAGGAATTCAGTTGTAACGAGATTATGTAATTCATTGAATTGGGTTTCAGTGGCTTTATTCATGCGTTTCCGTAACCTTTATTAAATGCTTTAGCTAGATTACCATAAGGTATATCAGTTTTGTAATCTTCTGTGTAATGCTTTTTCTCAGCATCAGGTCTGGCATATACGCCTGTACGCTTTTTAGGTTTCTTAGCTATGTTCTTTTTAGTCATTTCTCTCCAGGGAATAGGGATTTCTTAATCATTGCAACTGCTTGGTCATCTAATGTATTTTCAGTGGATGAAACTAAACCTTCTAGTAGATCAATTATCAGTTGTTTTACTGCTGTGCTCTTGATGAAAGCGAATAGGACTGGTTTGATTAGTACGATCATAATTAATTTTAGTTAGTGGATTATTTTGAAGTTGTTTAACTTCTTTTTGATACGCAGCTATAGGTATGACATCATGACAAAGATGATAAACACGTGTTCCAGGTCTTAGCATAAAGCCTTTTTGCTGGAGTTTTGCACAGTTATCTATCCTTACAAGTTCATAATTAAGCTGCATCTTTTCTTCTTGACGAGCTGCGATTGATTTACATCTTTCTATTATACCACCATCAAGGGGTACCATGAAATTAATCTGAGCACCCCAGTTTTCATTCTTGACATAACCTTCAGGGTCCATAGGTAGCTGTGGTTCGACATGATTGCCCATATAGAATGGGCTAAAGGTCATTGTCGGTCCATTACAGGATATGCCCGGGCCGTAGTTTTGACGGCTCGGAGCGCCATTATTCTGGAATTGAACGGCTTGATTGGTAACATTTCCTGTAGCTGCTGCCACAGGGTTCGAAGTATTGTTGGTTTCTCCCTCTTCAGCATAACTAGGTGCTCCTATTGCGAGAAGACTGATAATGATGTAGTAGTAGAAGTAGTGTCGATTTCTCGGTCTACTTCTGTTAGAGATAATACTTGACTTGCTGCCCTTGTTGTTATCTCTAGGGTGAATGGATCTCCGACGGTATGTATTGTAAATACCGAATCGGTGTCTACAATGCCACCAGAACTTGCTGAGGTATGTGTTATATTTTCCCCAGTCCATTTGTTGATAGCAGAGCCATAAGTTGTTGTATCTACGGTCTCTACTATATTTTGTGTCATTGTTGTGGTGGATTGCATGGACCCCTGAGTAAAGTTGGGGGTCACTAACTCTGCTCTCGCTACCGAGGGGGATAACAGCATTAAGAGGAATAGCCATTTCTTCATTCTTTTTTCTTGTCAATCATCGGACAGTTAACAGGAGCGTTGCCTTTACCTTTAGAATTTGCTGTATTTAATCCGAAGCTAGCTAAAGCCCCAGTAAAAATACTTGCAACGAAAGTTATGTCGGAACTTCCAGATTTCTTAATAACAGGTAATTCAACATAGTTCAATGTAATTATAAATCCTGCCCAAACAACTACTCCAAGTCTAACCATAGTAGAGAGGAGTGCTATTTGTTCTTCTTCAAATTCTCCTCGTTTTCCTTTGATTCGGTCAAGGATGTTTCCTTTTTCTTCCGGTTTTCCTTCCATTTATTAACTTTAGCTTGTAGTTGTTTTTGAAGGTTCTTCTTAATTGTATCAAAGAAGGGAGTAGCAAGAGTAGTAGCTACTACTGCAGTAACTGCTGCATAGGTAGCTGTAGCTACTATCTCTGCCGTTGGTAAAGGTAATTGTATATCTATTACAGGTATCTTTAGTTTCGGAGGATCAGCTGGTGTCTCTTCTGTAGGCTCCGCCTCCACCCCCTGTGGGGCCTCCAGATCGCTCGGAGGTATCACTATAGGGGGAAAGGATGGTATTCGAGCAGAAGGTGGTTTAAATTCAATTGAAGTTATAGTGGGTGTTTTCGGTATAATTAAGTTAGGAAATGATATACCAGGCATTTAGTATTATTATGCGTTATTTGCTGTTGAAACTTCAACCCAATAACTACCAGTATAAAGTAAAGTTATAGCATCATCAGTACCATTTAAACTGAAATCACCTGAAAGTTTTAAGTTACCTGTACCATCTTTCATTACAACAGTTCTAGCACCATCAGCAACAACTAATGTAAGAAGTTGACCTAATTTTCCACCGTTAATAGTATCTAAATCATCGCTTGCTGCATCACCTTCAGTATCAACTATATGATAATTAGTAGAAACTTCTATAACACCAGATGATATAGTCAATTCTGCACCTGTTGTATCATTATCTGTTGCTGCAACTTGAAGCCAATTAGTACCGTTATAGACAAAAGTTATAGTATCTGTAGTATTATCTAACCAAACTTCTGAACCCATTTGTAATCTTAAATTACCTGAGGTTTTACATTTAATAGTTCTAGCATTATTCTGTGCACATAATGTGAGTAATTGACCTTTAGAACCACCGTTAATGGTGACCAAATCATCACTTGATGCATCACCTTCAGTATCTACTTTATGGTAATCATTTGTAACAGTGATTGCGCCAGATGCTATAGTTAACTCTGTACCTAGGCTACTATTCATATATGATACTTCTAACCAATCAGAACCATCATAAATAAGCGTTATATTATCATCTTTATGAGTTAAAGTTCTAGGATTTTGGGTTAGTTCTATATTGCCACCTTGAACAATATTTATAGTACGACCTGAGTCAGCTGCACGTAATATTAATCTTTGACCTTCTACACCACCATTAATAGTAGCTAAGTCGTCAGTAGCGGCATCTCCTTCAGTATCTACTTCATGATATGAATGAGTTACTGCAATTACTCCACTAGCTATAGTTAGTTCAGCACCTTTATTATATATAACTTTATCTACTGTTGTAGTACCTGTTATCGTTGCACCTGTTGATGCAGTTTCAACGATAGTTGATCCTCCAACTTGTAATTTTAGATTACCAGTTCCAGCATCATTTATAATACTATCACTACCATCATGTGATATAACTAGATCTTTTGATGTACCTAGATTGAGTGATTCTGCGTCTTTTAAATATTGAGTACCTTCAGAAGAGAATCTACCATCAGTTATGGTTTCTGCTTGTGACGTACCGTCAAATGTTCTGTATGTCATAATGTTTGTACTTTTATTAATGCCATAATTAATAAGAAATATATTCAACAACCCATGTTGAACGTGGAAGATTACCAGGGCTACCTGCATCAGATAATTCAACTTCTAACAAATCACTAGTTGTTATAAATTTATCCGCATCAGTTAGAAAATCATAATTACTTTTCTTTAATAATTCATGAGTAACTATAGGTGTACCTACTTCGAAAAGGATAGCATCTGAGTTTGTACTTGTAGTTCTTGTATCATCTCCACCACCTATGTTATTAGTAGCACCAGAACTAATAACTCTTCTTCTTAGTTTGATATTGTAGTAATTAGTATCATGATTTGCATATCCAGAAGATGTTGTAGTTGGCGGATGAACTGATAACCAAGCTCTAGTAATCATATAATTATAAGGTTTCCTACCGAACATAAGTATCTGATTATTAGCTGGTGTTGTATCTTCAGTATGTATTGCCATAGATTCACCTTCAATTGTTCCAATAAGTTCTTTTTGAGATAAATGTATTATATCAGCTGCACTGAAAGTACCAGCAAAAATATTATCTTTTATTTTAAGTCTACCTGTATAACCAGCACTACTATTTGAAAATTCTAGTGCTCTTTCGTCATTACCGCTTACACCAACTACAGTATTATTAGTTATTGATGCTATAGGATCTCTTTGATGTAAATCTCTTAAATATATTGCAGGATTATCTATACCTGATTCTGTATTTGTTTGAGTAATATAATTATTTTCAATACTGAAATCATTTGGATTATCTAAAGAAATAGCTCCTGTATTACAATTTTCAATATGATTACCAATAATTTTTACTTTGAGATCACTTTTGGCGAGAGCTTGTGCATAAGTTGATGTATCAACATAAGAAGTACATTCAATGACAGCAGGGTAGCTACTTCCACCTTCTCTGTAACTTCCTCCAGATACACCGCCTGTAGTAATATTATTCCAAAAATTATCAGAAATCAAAATACCAGCTGATTCTTTTACTCTAATCCAACCTCCTAATGAGCAATCTGAAATAGTATTATTAGAAAAAATTATTTGATCTGGTGATTTACCACTATCATGTAAATTTGCTGTACCACCATTACCAAGTCCTGTCCATCCATTACCAACGTCTAAAACATGAGCTGATGTTCCTACAGCATCACCGGCATCATTAAATGAACCATCTATATCTCTAAAAGTATTACCAGTTATTGTTATGTTTTCAGCTGCTAACCAACTAAAAGCAGTTGAGTTCCAAACTGCTCCTGAGTTGCTATTAAATGTACCAGTTACACCAACAGCTTCAAAAGTATTAGTTGTAGCATTTGCAACAGTCCAAGTTCTATCATTTATGCTTGATGCACTTGAACCAGTTATAGCGTCTATAACGACAACATCTCCATTCGAGAAACCATGATTTGCTGCGGTTATTTGTGTATTGCTACTTACTGTAGATGCTGCTGTTATTAATTTATAGGAATTAAAATTAGTATAACTAGTAGCATGATATTTACCATTAACGATAATTGCAGTGTCTCCTAAATCTCTAAAAGTATTACCTGTAATAGTTAATCCTTTTGCTCCATTCGTATCGATTCCTTCAGACCCTTCACCTTCTCCATCAAAATAACAACCTGATATAACTGTTCCAATACATGCTTTATCTAAATCAACTCCTTCTTTAAAGTACTCCCATCTACTATCAGTAATTTTCAAATCTTTAGTATAAGCACCAAAGACACCACCAGATATATTTTCAAATTGACAATTACTAATTGATATGTCTGTAGATCCTACAAGTGCTATCCCATAACCACCAGAGGTAGGTCCATCATGTGTACCTTCATTAAATAATTTACAATGAGAAATTTTGATACCATCAGAGTTAGCAAAAGCTATACCTCTAATTTGTTCTACTCTAGAACCGTTTGTAGTATGATCTAAATCAATATTTAGACTTTCTATTATTGTATTCTTAATATTATTTGTACTTTTTGTACCAATACCAAATGCTATATGATCTGTAATTCCACTTGGAGTTCCTAGTTTTAAAGTAGCATTATAACCTTTTAATGTTTTACCAGATCCTTTAATTTCTAACCCAAAGTATATATTTCTATGATTTTCTGGGTCTTGATGATCAGCTTCAATAGCTGTATCAGGAATATCAATTTTATATGTTCCTTTTGGGAAAATTATATAATCTGCAGCATCTATTGCAGCTTGTATAGCAGCTGTATCGTCAGTTGTACCATTACCTACTGCACCGAAATCTTTAACTGATACTACATCTTGTAATTTACTATCAACTGTTCTAGTTACAGCTCCTGTACCAGTTTGAGTAGTTTGTACTTTTGTTAATGCCATAATTTAATTATCTCCATGAGAAGTTAATAGCCATTGGTATCCATTATATATAAGTGTAGCAGTATCACCATTAGAAACATCAATTGTCACACCACCTACTATCGTATTTAATGTATCACCTTCAGCAGCATCAGTTAATACTATATCACCAGCTTGACCTATATAATCCCATCTAGCATCAGGTGAACCACCATCATCTTCTATATCTGCTGAAGTTCCTGTTGGACCTCCTGATGAATGAGATGTACCAGCTCTATCACATTTATAATATTTACCACTATCATTATGTACTATATCACCAATTATATAAGCTGTACTAGCTCTCCATTCAGGTGGTCCTGAAATAATTAAAGTTTGTCCAGTTACACCACCTGTAATTGTTGTAACAGCATGAGTAGTACTAGTTGCTGAAGGACATATTTGATGATAAGTATTAGTCACTGCTAATGCAGTACCACTTAATTCTGTTATAGCTTTACTATAAACTAAACCTTTACTAATTGTAGTATCATTAGATAAAGTGGTAACACCTGTTACTGATAATGTACCAGCAATAGTTCCATTAGCATCAAATGTAGCATTACCTGTTACATCTAATGTCCCAGCAATATCAATATTATCAGCTAACTTAGTACTATCTACTGAATCATTAGCTAATTTATCTGTACTGACAGCAAGTCCTGCTAATTTAGCTGTAGAAACTGTTCCATCACTAGGAGTTACATTTGTATCTGCAGTTTTACCTTTTAAAACTCCAAAAAATGTAATACCAGTTTCAGGGGCTTCAGTAAATGTAATTGTACTAGCTGAAGTATCTACAGTATATGCAACATCAGGTTCTTGTAAAACACCACCAATACTTATAGTGACATCTAAAGCACTAGATAATGCAACATCTATACTATTATGATGTAAATTGAATGTAGTTGTACTACCGTTAAAAGAACTAGATATATCATCTATCTTATATTGTTGTTGACCAGTTATGGATGAATGGGTACCTTGAGTTGTCCACTTGACACCATCATAATGGTAGGTTAATCCATTAGTAGCGTTATGATTTTGTCCCACACTTGGGGACAAGGGAAAATTTAATGCCATAAATATTAGGATCCGTTATTTGCTGTTGAGAGTTCTAAATTACTAGGTGGTATTACTATAGGAGGAAAATAGGGAATATATGCAGAAGGTGGTGCAAATTCCATTGCAGGGATATCTGTTACTTTTGGTATAGTTGGTACTTTAATATTAGGTGGCCCTTTCATTACTTATAGAGTAGCTTTGTACTCATCATGTGTAATATAGGTATCTTTAGGACCATTATCCGTCATTTCCGTTTTTACTATAGGGTTAAACGAATCACTAGCAGTATATGCAGTTAAAGTTTTATCTTCAGATACATGTGCATTGTCTTTCGTATAAGTACTTAAAGTACCATTTGGTCTAAAAAATAATTTCATAATTCTCCTTTAAGCTGAGTTAATGTCAGCAGTCCATGTTGTACCATCATCTGACCAATAAGCTTGATCTTTGTCTTCAACTTTCCATAAAGCAGAACCAGGTGTTGATACAGTATACCAAGCATAATTTGCTGGTCCATTTGTTCTACTACCAGAGCCGTTTCTAAATGAACAACCTGGCATTAATTTTGCAAAATCAAATGTTGAATAAACATTACCAGCACCACCTGTATTTCCTGCTATTTTTATATTAGAGGTATAACTATCGGTAGAATTCCAAAGATTTCGACTTACACCTTCTGGAGTTTTTGTATTATCACAGAAAATATATATCCATACATCTGAATAATCTCTAGGTGTTCCAGGACTATCATCAGGATTATTATTAGTTCCATTTAAATCTATCCAATCATATGCTTCTACAGTATTACCTGTAATATCCCATGTAAAACTACCTTGAATATCACCAAGATCATCCCAGTTTCTCGCATCGGAATAAATAAATTCTGTAATAGCAGAACTTCCACCAGAACTACCAGTTGATTTATAAACACCTTGTACAAGATTATTCTTAATTCCTATATATGTATGGGCTGTAGAATCTGCATCTGGAGTACCTATCATCCAACCGTATTTTATAGTTTTTTGACAGTTCACAATATTGTTTATACATAAATGCTGAGCACCTTCATTAGCCCAAGTATCAGTAGTACCACCACTTATAGTATTTTCTTCAGTGATAGCTTGTAAACTAAATAAATTTGCAGAAGCTCCACCAGACCAATTATCTTGTATTTCTAATTTATTACCTTCAATAAGAGAAAATCCTGTTTGAGCGTCAAGTCCTTTCCAGTTTTCTATTAAAGTAAGAGAACCAAGTAGTCTACAATAATTACCAACTACATGTGCATGTCCACCAACTTGTAATTTAATAAATCTACCTTCGCAATCTTCTATGTAATTTTCTGAAACAGTATGCTTTCCTCTAGCATAAAATTCTGAAGTATTAGTATCAAATACTTTAATACCATCTGCATCTTTTAAATTTACACCACCATGTCTAATATTGTAAATGTAATTATTTGATACAAGTGAATTAGTAGAATCTGTAACACTAATACCAGCACAAACACCTGAAGTAGTTGCGTTATCACGATTCACACCTGATACTTTATTACTTATTATTTCTGCAGTTTCAGCACCATCTACCAATATACCTATAGCTGAAGTGCTTATTGTATCATCTTGGAAACAATTAAAAATTCTACATCTATAAACACCTACAAATCCATAGTCACCTGATGAAGTACTTATACTAACTCTGATACCTGTAGCTACTTTATTATTACATTGAATTCTTAATCCATCAAAAATTATAGATTTAGGTGCAGTTGCTCCTGTGTTATGAATATAAAATCCATAAGATAAATAACCTGATTGGTCAAATGAAATTTTAGCACCTTCACCTATTAGCTTTATAGATTGAGTTCCACTTACAGCGTTATTTGTAATAGAACTTGTAACTTTATAAGTTCCTTCAGGGAAATATAAAGTCCCTCCATTTGTAACAACATGTTGAAATGCAGCATCAATAGCAGTTGTATCATCAGTGGTACCATCTCCTACGGCACCATAATCTTTAACTGAAATAATGTCTTGTAACTTACTATCCCATGTTCTAGCTACTGCGCCAGTACCAAGTTGAGTAAAAGTTCTATCACCATCAGAATCAAATGGAGGAGAAGCTTCTACCCATTGTCCAGAATCTATATCTACATAGTAGACATAAGCTCTACCATCTACACTATCGTACCATATATCACCATCTGCTGGACTTGTTGGAGCTGTGGCTCCTGTAGTAAATGAAGTATCTGATGATACATCCTTCTCACTTAATTTACGAAGAAGTTGATCTTGGTTTGCATTTAAATCTCCAGATGCTACTGAAGAACCACCTTGATATACAGCTCTAGCATTAGAAACATCTGTATTTGCTTGTAGTTTTATAGTACCAGATGTTAAATCTGCTCCACCAATATGTATTGTTTTAGCAGCAACATCAACTGAATATTGACGTGGTGAAGCACCTTCATTAATTGAAGTGGGTGCATATGTTAGGCTGATATCATCTAAGTAGACTTCTACTTCTATGGATTTAAAAACTTCAAACCCACCTGACCAGCTGAATGTATTAGCGGAGCCTGTATTAGCACTCCATAGTTTGATTACTTTTGTTTGATTAGCCATTTATTTCTTAGGGATTTCCGAGTTTGTATAAAGGACTTGTCTCAACTCGACTTTTTTCTCTTCGAGTTTTTAATGCATCTTGTTCTGCCATCAAACGTTTAATTACAGGATGATCTTGAATAGAAGCCCATGCTTTCGACCTAGCATCTTTAAATACATTATCAATTAAAATATTATGATTATAATCTGTGCTTGGATTTAGTATTGCTTGCGTTGCGTCGTTTTTATCTCTATTCATCTTAGCAAGTGACTCTATAACATTAGGTTGCTTAGCTAAATGATTTAAGGCTTCTTCTGGATTTTTGAAGGTATGCCAACCTACTCGGACATCGGCAGTGCCTATAGCAGTTTGGAATAAAGATCTAGCTTCAGCGCTTTTAGATAAGTCATATCCGTTATAACTATAAGTCGTAGATCTCATATCATAATTACTTTCTAATAAGAGTTTTCTACCAGGTGAATTCTTTCTTAAGCTAATTTGAACAGGAGAAACTGCATTAAATGCACGGTGTACGAAATTATGATCATTTATGTATGAACCATCTAATATATCACCTTTAGGCTTAAGAGATTGATTCCCACTTAACGGTGAAAGGAATTCAGTACTTTGATTTCTATTTCTTATAGAAGCCCACATACTAGAATTTAATTCTTTCATATGAGGATTAAGGAATTTACCAAGTTCATTTCTCATACCGGCCATAGGTACACTATTATTAAGTATAGTACCCATTCCTTTGTTCCACGCCCATGGCTTCATTTGAACCATTTGCATTAATTGATCTAAACCAGATAAATATGTTTTACCTGTCATCCCTCTACCAACTACATAAGCAACAGCTTGTAATCTATTCATAGCCCATTCCTCACCCATTAATTCCATATTATCACCTATATCTGCAATAGCAGAGAAGATAATATTAAATGGTTCTAAAGAAGTATAATCGAAACCTACGTCACCAAAGTAGATGTGATTTTGTTTCCAACTGCCAGAATTAATCCACTGTTGTTTAAGTTGCCTATCAGCAGGTCCATTACCTGTCATTTCACCGTTAAGATATTTATGTGCTACAGTCATTACTACTGCCGAACCAACAGCTTGTCTGCCTAAAAGAAGGTCTTTAGCATTAGCTAAATCCTCAGCATTATCTATACCATACTTAGCTAAACTTGTAAAGTCATCACCAGAATGCCTTAGAATAGCTCTTGATTCATCCATAAGAAGACCAACTAAAGGTGTGTTCTTAAAGGATAATCTAAGTCCATTGATACCTGTTCTAGCAAATAAGTAGAAAGGTTTAATTAATGGCATTTGATTAAATGTTTTATCTAAGGATGCAGACCAACCTTGTAATTCTTCAGTTAAGGTGATTTCTTTAAACTGTTTGTTTAAGTAGGAATCTCCAGAAATATCTATATTACCATCAGCATCTAGGAAATTATTAAAGTGTGAGTCTTCAGCGTCTTTCATCATTTGTGGAGTAATCTCCACTGTCTCATCACCGTACTTCTCTACAATTTCACGTAAGCCTTTTTCTTTAGATCTAACTCTAGCTAACAACCATTTAAAAGTGTCATCACCTGCAGCAAGTACTCTAGGAGACCAGCTTAGGAATTTATTATTATTTAGAGTTCGACCAATTTCAGCCATACGCATAGCTGCTTTGTCTGCATCAGTACCGTTACTTTCTGTCCATGTTTTATATAACTCCCACTGCTCATCACTAGCAGTTACTTTCTGCATGTACCTATTTTTTATCTTTTTAATATCTCCAGACCAATAGCCTTTCATATTACGATTAAAAACTTGCCATGATTCAGGTATCAGTTCTACCATACCTTTCATCTTAGCATAGGCTACACGTCTTTGAAGTACGTTATCTGTGAATGGTGCTCTAATGGTTGCGCCTGCGGCTTGATTGAGTGCATTATAGTAGGCATTGATACCAGTACCCATAATAGCTCTTACTGGCGTCTTAGGTCCACTAAGGATGCTATTAACCATTACTTCTTGTAATTGACCGATTAACACACCATTATTTACTTTACCTTTAAACTCACCACCACTAATTTTAGCTCTCATCCAACCATCAAAGTCTGTCCAATTATGGATATCATCTGACATTCTAAAGACTTCTAAAATACCATCTGCCAATTCATTTGTGTTACGGTTTTGTAGCATCTCCATCATCATGGAAATACCATCTCTAGATTCACGTTCTAATTGCTTAGTTCGTTTAGTAACTCTTTCAGTTAATTCTTGTAGAGCTTCTTTTGTTAAACCGTCACCACCTGCAAGGGTTTCCCCCATTAAGTTATATAGATAACGTGAACGTTTTACATTCGCTAATCCTATAACTAAATTATCTGCAAGTTGACTCCAAGGTCCGTCTATTGAGAATATATCAGAAGCTTTCTTAATTTCACTAGCTCCAATAGCTACATCTCTAAGTCTAGAAAATACAGCTTGGTTAATGTTATCAGCAGCTATGACGTTCTGCATAGACCATGCTTGTACAGCAGGTAGATCATCAAATGATCCAGTACTCATAGGTATATCCCTAAACATTGGTCCCCAGAACTCTTTAGACGATACTGAGGCAGCGTCTCTGCCTAGTACTTCTTGTGTTCTTTTTAGAACTAAGTCATGTAAGTTGCCTAATGTCCTATTCTCAGCTTTCATACCCTTCAAAGCCATTTGATAACGAGGGTCATCATTAATAGCTTTACTTAGGTCTGTTACATTCTCTAAGGAAACACCATTCTTAGCCATCTGTTTGGTTTGTAATGGTGAGAATGGGTACTCAGTTGAGCCTGATGGTTGAATAGCTTTAGTAAGATCATTTCTATCAGCAGCTATTGTTACATCATACGGTGTATTTGTAGGTGTAGCTGCTGTACCTTGTGATCTATCCTTAAGGTTATTGTTTTTATAACCACCAAAAGTAGATTGTATTTGATCAGGAGTTGCATTTGGTGATACCCAAGGGGAATCTGAACCTTCAAGTGATCTATTTAACTGGCTTTTACCAGCTTCAAAGCGACTTTTAAGTCTTAAATTCCTCTTATCAAACATTGCTTTAGAATTCTTGAAAGCATCGTAACTATTGATAAAAGCTTTGTCCTTTAATGACCATGCTTTTTTAGTACCTTTGATTGCTTTTCCACCGCCCCAAATACTTATTGGAAATACAGAAGCTAATGCACCAAATAGTAATTCATAGCCTGCTTCCTCATTCCATACACCAATAACATTTAATGTTTGGTTTACAAGAGGATCATTTACAACATCACCTAAAGCTATAGAACGTCCAGCTATATTAAAGCTAGGGTTTTTAGCGGCTAAATCTTGGAACCAAGGCATTTGTTGTAGATTACCTTCAAACAATATCATATCATCCTTATCCATCGACATGCCATGTGCAGATCGATCCATCATCGCGTTACCTAACGTGGTATATTTAACGTTAACTTTATAGGCCGAAGCAACTGCTCCTGGTATAGATTTTCCAAAAGCACCTAATCCAGCATAAGATAATCCTGGTGCCCCTGCTGGATTAAACTTCAAGAAATTCATTAATCCTATTCTAGTCGCTTGCAGTCTTGTTGCAGCGAGAGGTATAGCTACCTGCGGTCCAAGGGCCATAGAACCTAGCAGTCCACCTAGTACAGGGTAGAAATGATAACCTACGCCTTCACCAAACTTAGAAGCTCCTGTACGTCTTATATTCTGAGCTTGATACTTATATTTATCTAAGAATTGTTTATCACTTGACGTTTGATAAGGGTCACCAGTTCTCGTATCTGTGAGTTGACCATCGACCTTCTTCATATAACCTTGACGATAATCGTTAAACCTCTCGCCAGAACTTATAGCATCAGACGTCATCCTTAAGACCCCAGCCATGGTGCCTTTGGCGAAGTCATCCATAGACACCATAAAGTCTTGGTCAAAGGTTTGTCCAGGCCAATATTGCGGTCCTCTTTCTGCCCAATTTTTAGGGTTCAACCAACTGATATCTTTATCAGGTTGAAGAACTCGTAGCGCATGGTCTCTATCTGTAAAGTATTGATAACCACTATTAATACCTTCAAATGGACTTTGCACCATTTGTGCTGTAGCTTTCTCAGGACCTGAAATATTAAACCCAGCTCCTGATCCTTTTAAGGACTCTCTATATGCATCTATATTTGCTTTTGTTTGAGCCTTGAATTCATCTATATTTTCTATTGTAGGTAGTAAATCTTTATATGTTACTACACCATCTCCATCATGATCATAAAGTGGTACTAGTTGTGGATCTTTATTTAACTCAACGATGACTTCATCTAACTCATAAATTTGACTCTTATCATAAACTTTTGTCCAAATCCTTCTTTCATTCTCAGAAACAACGCCACCATTAGCCTTGAGATTAAGACGTTCCACCTGGATTTCAGGGAACGGACGTCCATCTCTATCTAAAAACTGTACGTCCCAAGGACTTTTCTCTATGCCTGATTTTGTTTGCGGAGTGTCTAAACCTAAATCGTCTGTAGGGAATGTAGGTTTATCTGCAGGTGGTTCGGTGATACCCAACCCTTCTGTAGGAAATACCTGAGTTTCAGGTTTTGCGTAATCTGGCTGAACCCCACTGTCTACCTGATCACCTCCAAGCGAAGCTTCATCTCCTGTGAATGGTGTGTTTTGTTGAGGTTGTGATGGGTCGAAAGGGTTGACTGGTGCATCATACTGGACTTCACTACCTTGATCCTCTGCTTCTTCGCCTACTTGATCCTCTGCTTCTTCGCCTAGTATTTCAGCATTTTGCTGTTCTAAGTTTTGAACATATTCAGGATCTAATTTTTCTAATGATTCTACTAACTTGTCTTGCTCTTCTATTGTATCAGATAAAGTACCTGAGGGAGTAGAACGAAAGTCTGAATCTAAATATGATGACATAATTTATGCTAATAATTCTTCATTAATGTTTTCGGGATGATCAAATACAGAAGGTTGGCTAGGGTTGATTAAATGCCCATATAAGTCTCGTGCATGAGCATTTGCATAAGCAAGTGTGCCTTGATCATTCAAATAACCATTGCTTACAGCATGTAACGTAGGATAAGTCTCCTTAAAGTTATACGAAACATTAGTATTTGGATTTCTGTTATTTAATATTTGGGTTAGTGGGCCTCGACCAAATCGCCACAAACCTGGATGCTTAGGCTCTTGAGCTTTAAGCTGAGAATTGATAATATCTTCTGCTGATGTTCCTGGTAGATCACTAGCTAAAGCTTCGTAGAATGCCCATGCAGCGTCACTGTCTGGATGGTTTCTATAATCTAAACCTTTAACTAACATTTGATTTATAGTATCTAAATACGGTGAAGTACCTGGTAATACATTAGAATTAAGTATACCATTACCGCCTTTCTCAAGTAGCTCTCTTGAATTATTTAAGTTTAATACACGTCTCCTGGTTTCAGCATTCTTTAGATTTACACCTGGACGTGGTTGTAAATACGGAAGTGTAGTTGGAGAATCTTTGTGTTTGAAGAATGTATCTTTAACGGTTTTTAAAGCATGATCAAATGCTTGCTCTTTAGGTATGCCTAGTTTTCTTTGTTTATTATATATACGATTAAAATCTCTTCTAGCGTTGAACTTAGCTGTACCCCATTCAACTGATTTCGCCTTATCTCTATCACCCATACCGTTCCAAGTTCTGTTAAGGTATATGTCGATCATTTCATTACGTTCTTGCTTTTGATCCTTAGTATATAAATTTTCTGCATCTTTCTGTACTTGGCTTCTAAATTTATGCCTGGCTCTTGGGTGTACATCAACTAAATCTTCTGCGGTTAAAAACCCTTGCTTACCGCTTAGTTCTTCTAGATCTTGTACATCTCTTTCATAGTCACGTTCACTTTGAGTTTTATATGTTTTGATATAAGCAGGTACTTGACCTGTTAGAGCTATGACAGCGTCTTCATGCTGCCTTACTTGCTCATCTGTTAATTGACCACCACTTTTTATTACAGCATCCTGGAAGGCCATTTCAGCTTTTTTAACGCCTTGCTCACGTGTCTTTAACGCATGATCTAAATTAGCAGTTATTCCTTTTTCTATGTCAGATCTTAGTTTAGAAAATCTAGGCCCCCAATGCTCCTTCCAAGTTGTACCTTGTGGAATTCCTAATTCTTTTGCCATATCTTTAGGAATTGGTTGATCACCGATTCTATCAACAACTGCAGTAGATCCATTAGCAACACCTTCCCTTTGTAATACCGCCATTGCTGCATCCCACGCACCACTGTTACCTAGGACATTATTGTTTTTATCAACTGTATTGCCTAAAGTTAAAAGAAGTCGATGAAAGGCTTCGTTATCTTGTTTGCCATGTTGCCAATCTTTGATAGCCTTGGCTCTGGTAATACCTGAAGATTCAATATTATACTGCTTTCTATCTTTTCCAAGACGGTCATTTCGTGCCTTTTCCATTGCATCTACGGTACCGCCATACTTCAGCATTTCATCTGAGTAGTTATAAATACCTGCAGCTTTTGCAATTCTATGCACACCTACACTAGCAGCTGCTTCTTTAAATGGTAATCCGTTTATACCTGCAGCTTTTAATTCTTCAGGTGTATATTTCACACCATTTAAAACTATAGGCTCTTTACTATTAGACATGTACCAGTCTAATTTATCAGGTAAAGTTTCGTTAAATTCACGAAGCTTTTCTTTTGAATAACCTACTTGAGCCCAAGGTGAAAGTTTAGCAAGTCTATCAGCTTGTGGATAAGCATCAGGACCCATTAATTGAAGCTGCTCTCTTTTTAATTTTTGAAATTCTTTTTCTAATCTTTCAGTATCATCTATCTCTGTGTTTAATTTTATTTCGTTTTCTTTAAGTTTTATCTCCTGACCAAGTGAGGCTAATCTTAGATTATCCTTCTCTTCTTGTGCAATACGTTGGTATCGACCAATCTCTAATTGCTCATCTTTACGTGTTATTGCAGCTTTCCCTAGAGTTTCGGAGAGTTGACTTAAATTGTTTTCTAATAATCTGGCATCTTGTATAGCACGGTTACCACTTGCTGTAGCTGCACCCGTGTTAATAGCCATGGCTTCGCTCGTTCTAGCACGAGTAGCGCTCTTTAATCTTGCAATGTTTTCTGCGTATGTCATGGCTTAAGCAAAGGGGTTAGTATTTGATATGTCATAATTCCTTGCTCCACTATAGGCTATACTTGGTGAGTTACCAAATCCAAAATCTCCTATTGGGTTAGGATTAGAATCCCAGAAATTAGGTAAACTAGCACTTGTAGGTAAACTAGCACTTGGTTTAGGGTAATCAATTATACCTAAACCTTTTCCACCTGTAGGATCAAACGCATTAGGCGTTCCTCCTCCTCCAATTGGGGGCGGCTTAAGCATTTTAGACATGCCGTAAGATCCTAATGCAGATGTTGCGAGTCCAACTATAAGGCCTGCTTTAGACGGCTTCGCTTCTAATTCAGGTGCCATCGGTGTTGGCCCATGTATAGGTGCGAATCTAACATTTTCATATAATTTATTAGCTTTACTTGCCGCATCACTTCTGACTATATCCTTCTTAAGAGCCACATCATCCTGAGCTAACATTAGTTTGCTTAGAATCTCCGCTTTCTGGAATCCTAGTTTTTTGGCGCTAGCTCCAGCCAACCTACCAGCAGTTTTACCAGATTGTTCTCCAGCATATGATTTCTCATACATCTCTACTATTTTATTTTGAAGAGTAAAATCAGCATCAGCAAACATACTATCTAACTGCTGGTCGTACTGAGACCACTGATCTACCATAGATTGGTAAACTTGATCTTGTTCAATCTCCTGTACTTGAACATCATTTTTATATTTATTATTATCAAGCATTACCTCAGTTAGGTATTGCTCATTCTGTAGGTCAAAATTTCGTAGCTTAGCTCTATTACGAGCTTTTACGGCTGAGCTTTGAGCATTATGAGAGCCTATTTGTCCGATGGCTTGCATCGCAAACATGCCCCCTGAAACTGGATCGCACACGGCAAAATTCTATAAAGGTTAATTGGTTAGGACCATGTTTAAGTTCCCGTAAGAACTTGAATCCTAGAAACTTTAGAAGTTTTAGATGAGCGGTATTCCGTTTATCTACAATATTCCAAAGAAGTTTTTCTTTTCTACTTTCTATAAATCGTTTAGCTTCACGTGCAAAAGTCAAAGGGTATTCATGGATAGCTTCTGTACATAACATCCATACTTTACCTTCTTCTTGTACTCCTGCCAATCCGGCAGTCTTGCCGTTAGGCACTTCAAACCACACTGTGTCTCCATTGAAAGCAGACAAAGGAATATGGAAAAGTGGGTAATGACCGTGGCCTTCAAACACTTCTCGATAATCATCTGGTCTTAAGTTAGAGGCAACTTCAACAGCCGCCTCCATTGTAATTGGGTGAATGTACTTAGACACGTTGGTAGAATTTATTATTATAATCTCCTTCCCAATTCATTGAAAGTAGGGTAGCAGGAGATGGATGGTTAGATTTTAAATGAACAGTTAGATTTGTATTTCTATCATATACAGGTATAGTATGTATATACTCATTTGCTATTGCAGCAGTATTTGATGTAATACTATCCCATTCTAATGATTCATATGTTTGAGTATAATCGTTTCTTCCCTTACGTTTTAAAGTAATATCAACCACACCTACATCTCCAAAGTTAAAGTTCATTCTATGTACAACTAATGAACCACGAGTTTCAGATCTAATTTTCTCTCCTTCTGCTTTTATCATATGAATTGTAGGTAGTTCTACTTCAAATTCATACTCATAACCAATGATAATATCTGTAGTTATAGTTGCACCTGCAGCATTTACATAGTTCTTCCAATTACCAGGTAAGGTGACTACCTTGTTAGGATGTGAACCAGTAATAGATGCATCAGGTATATCATAACTACGTCCTTCTTGATCACCGCTTGCTTTGATATAAGCTGTTAAAGTATTAGTACTATAGTAACCTACGCCTAAAGTAAAAGTGGTTACATGAGTTGCTTGGTCATAAGTTAAAGCAGAAGAAGCAAAAGTTTTTTTAGTATCTAAATGTATACGATTAGTATCTGGATCAGTACCAACTAACATAGTTGTTGGAGATAATCTGATATCAAATTTTTCTAATGTAAATGTAGAGCCTGTATTTAACACAGCATAATATACATCATCCATTATTACATGGTATACAATAGTGTTTGGAAGGTTCCATCTAAACCATGCAGACTGAATTCTTTTATTACCTTGGTTAAAGAACCTATATCCCCACACCTCATTTGTACCAGTATGTAAAGTACTATCAACTGCAAATAAAACTAAATCATTTTGAGTAGATACAGCTGGCATCGAAGAGTTTTTAGGGAATAGATTTGATACAACCTTACTCTGCTCTAAGACATCAGGTTCGCCTCTACCGCCTGCTAAGATGTTTGCCATCTCATAGAACCTAGTGTTCTTTGCAGTGCTATTCAAGAAGCCTACAGAGGTGCCTAGAGAGAAGGGTCGTGTATTACTATCATAAGCATACGCTGAAAGGAAACTAACCTTAGCTGTTTCTGGTGTCAATATAGCTTCAGCGCCTGAACTTAACAAGAACTGTTCGCTAGCACTAAATAGAACTAATCCAGAGTTAGACTCAACGGCATCATATAGTTTAGTTGGATAAGTAGAGCTAGATTGTAAATCAATTGGATCTTGATTTGATATAGTCATTGCTGTCTTAGCCCAGAAATTATAGAAATCTCCTGCAGCTCTAGAGCATATGACATTCTCTGCACTTAACAGTACAATTCTATTCCTCCAGAATATCATCCGTTGGATTGGATTACCAATGAAAGAGGGTTCAGGGTTAGTAATATCATCACCGGCTTCTCGCTTACCCCAATCAGGGTTTAGGAAACGGAATGCACCTGTGGAACTAATATCTGTTGCTGTACCATTGAGATCTAAATATCTTTTAAAAGTTTGAGCATTGTTACCAGTACCAGTTAGATTTATAGCAGTACCAGCAGTTGCATTAGTAAGGTTAGTTGCTAACTTTATTGTATTATCATCTACTTTAATAGCATAATAAGAAGTACCACTTGCTATACCTGCGAGTGTTGTACCTCCACCATTATGATAAAATAACGGATCACCTGTAGCTAACCCATGCCCAGTAATAGTTATTGTCTCAGCACCTGTATTCACAGCAGATGTTGCAATTGTAAATGTTATATCAAGAGGTAATACTCTAGTCAACTGCACCGGCATCTTATCCTTATTAATTTCTATATTAATACCTGGAGCAGGGCATTCTTCCCACTGACCTTCACCAAATCTACATGGTTGTATAATTACACTTGCATCGTCATCGTCAGCAGCAGAAGAAGCTGCGTTTGTGAAAGTAAATGTATTAGCATCTGCAACACTGGTAATAGTATACATACCATCAATAGCACCACCAGTAATAGAACTAACAATTATGTCAGATCCATTAGCAAGACCATGATTAAGTGCAGTTACCGTCACTACTTCTGTACTATTGGCTCTATCATATGTAGCTTTTATTGTAATATCATCAACGATAGAAGATACACGGAATTGTAAGAAGTAATCATCTTCCTGTGCTTCACTATTGATAATTTTAACTACATGCCCATGTCTTCCAGAGGTAGGTAAATCGTCAATACTTTTAGCTTCAGTAGTAATTATATCCATCAAAACTTTCTCAGGTGTTGATACACCAAACGGATCTTTCCTATATAAATGCAAACCATTACCTACAATAGTAGCTGTTATACCATGACCTGATATACCATCTATTGCAGTTTTCATTCCACTAATAATTGCTGCAGCTGATACATGCTCATCAGCATTTGCTGCTGTACAACCTGGCCGGATCATTGCAATATTAGCTCTTGATTTTATCTCCTCACTCTTAGTTATTTCAACCCACGTTTTCAATCCTTTTTTTGATTGCTGTTCGTGGACACTATTTGTTGTTACGTACACTTCTGTACCACTACCACCGCTAACACCTGTTATATTATTAGCATTAAAGGTAGGTGCTGAAGTATAACCTGATCCACCAGCAGTCAGTGTAACTGAAACAAGTGAATCACTACCACCAGTACTGTCAAATACTACAGTAGCTGCAGCGCCTGAACCGCCTCCACCAGAGAAGCATTCAGTATTTTCTGCATATGTAGTAGCGCCTGCAGTGTAATTAGCATTACCTACATCCCTGACTTGTACTAATTGTACAGAACCTGTGTTAGTTCTCCAACCTTCTCCACCAAATTGTAAGTCTGCAAAGGTTTGATAAGCATCATCATAATCATTTCCACCACCATCAGTCTCCATTTGGGCAGCATAGCAACGAGTATCCATCTCATATCTGAGATTAGATTTACCAATCTCAGCTGAGTTAGGAGGAGAAGTTTGCCATACAGCTGTACCAGTTTTATCAGGTTCTACTGTTTCTCGACTCATACCTGCACACTTACCATTATTGTCATAATTAAGCATGTTGCTTGTATCTGTATACTCTAAAGCTTCGAGAGAAATAGCCCTATGAAATGAATAGGTAGTATTATCAGCAGGATCATAGATATCTAATGCATATTGTTTACCATAAACTATCTTATCAAGTTTAACAAATGCTTCATGTACAACAGGGGGTGATTTATCAGCGGCATCTGTCATCATTGTAACATTAGTCTGCCTGTTACAAATGAAAGTAGATTCGTTGATTGTTAAAGGTTGTATATCTGCAGAAGTTGAAGTTCCTATCGCACTATTATCTAAGTAAGTACATTTACCAGATCCAAGAACTTCAGCATAATCCACGGGTATCTCAACACCATCGCTACATCTCCATATTTTAGTGACGCCAGCATTTGTAATTTGTCCGATATATTGTTCATCTTTATCTGTATAAATTGAGAACCATTTTGTTTTTGTAGCAGTAGATGGTGATAGAGTTGATACTAATTCACTACCAGGTCTTTTGACTAGTCCTCGTGTGACATCAGGTACACCATTCTTTAAGTTGTTTACTTGACCAGGTTGTTTTCTTTCATCTGGTTGTTCCGATATACCATGAACATAAGTATTAATCTGTTGTGTTATACTTGTCATTAGCGTCTTAATGCACGGTAAGGTTGGTAAGGTTGGTAGGCAGAATCATCAGGCCATCCAAAGAAGGAATGATCACCTTGATTACATTCATACTCAACACAAGCAGCTCGTGCTTGCATCTCATATGTTGCTAACATTTTCTGTAGACTAGGGTTAGCTACTAATTGTACAGCAGCTCTACTAGAAGCTCTGTATATTATATAACGTTGAAAGACATTAGGGATATCTTCAAATTCATATAATCTAACTACATTAACATGGAAGAAATCATCATCTGGGAATTCAAATGTATGATTAACTTTATCATATATTTTCCAAACACCATCTGTATCTTTACGTCTTACAAAATCACGGGTTCTATCCCATGCATCGTCTCTATCAATACGGATAACATCACTATCAATAACGAATTTATTATCAGTATTCTTACCAGTTATTTTTATATGGTTTTCTTTATTGAAAGTCCAACCTTCGCTTTGAACATCTTGAGTAACCTCTTTTAATATATTATATATAAAGGCTATCTCAGGGTTATCAAACATTGCAGGACTGTTAGATCCTGAAGCTGTACCTAAAGAAGCAATTGGTGCTTGACCAATACTACCCAGTATTGCATTCACTGCGGATAGTTCTGTATCGAGGTCAACAGTCGTGGGAGTAGAAGTCATAGTTAAGATTTATAAATAAAAAAAGGGACCCGAAGGTCCCCGTATAATGTTAAGTTACATCGCAGCTGATTCCAGCATAAGCAATCCTGAGGTTTTGAGTCTCAGACTTGATAGCATTTGAGCTACGAATATCGGTACCCCCACCATCGGTACGGGATACGCTTTCACGGACTGCAACGGCAGCACTGCATACAGCAGTATTGCCAGCAGCAACAGAGTTAGCCATGATTATTTTGTTATTAAGTTATTAAGTTACTCGGCCTACGGCACGGGCAAAGGTCTGACTGTCATTACCATCATTGGTTACTTGTAGTCCAGTACCACTGGGTGCTAAAGTAATTTTGAAGGTATCTGCATCAACGTATTTAACGTAGAAGTCGTCACCATCAGCTGCAGTTGCAGACGAAGTGACTAATGCAGTACCACCTTCTGTATGATAAGTAATTAGATCATTATTTTTTAAACCATGAGCAACTGATGTAAAGACACCAGGGTTAGCTTCTGTTATAGAAGCCTGTGCTATGGTCATAGTTTTATAATCTAGATGCTTATGTCCAGCAGGAAGCCCGACAAAAGGATCTATAGTTGATGATGAAACTGTACCTATACCTTTATGTAAAGTAACTGTATTGGATGTCCCTGGATTTAAAGGCATAATATTATATCCCCTTAAGCAGTATTCAAGAATTCAATAGCAGCTGCAGGGTTAAGTGTATCAGCACCCATTGCTAGGCGACCAACAAGTACGTCACCCTGGTATAGAACTGACACGTCTCCGCCTGTAACTTGAACTTGAGGTCCAATAGCTTCAACAATACCAGCAGCATCTCTACCGTAGATCAATCCACAGCTATTAGAGAAATCACCAGAGTAGGTGTTGTTCTCACCAGCTTCAGCGACAACAGTACCAGCCAAGAAAGGAAGGTTGTTAGAACGCTTGATAGATATACCAGCAATTTCAACTAGTCCTTCACCAGAAGTTAGGTTACCTTGTGAGTTACCATAGTCTCTGTTGAGGATGTTAGAAGATACCTGTGATACTAGAGCATAGTACTGACGAGGTGAGAGTACAGCTGTTCTTCCATTCTTAGGTACATTCTTTTCGTCAAGTACAGAAGCAGCTTCAAAGAAGCCATCAACTAGTGCTTGAGCATCATACTCCTTACCAGAACCAAGTTTGATCTGTGTACCACCAGGCTCAGGTCCAGGTGAAGCAGTGATAGGATGAGCCGCCCTTGCTGCTAGAGCAATGGTACGGAATACTTTCTTATCATATGCCTCAGCCAGAGCGTGTCCGATCTTGGCAGAGATTTCAGATCTCAGTGAGTAATGTGCAAGAGTCTCATCTAGGTCATAAACAAACGCAGAGCTGATTAGAAGGTCATCACATTGGATGGTCTTCTCAGCTACTGGAGGATCGCCTGAACCCAGGATTGGCTCACCAGGAGTATGGTAAGCAGCTTGCATGCGTCCCGTGAAAATGAACTGCAATGATTTGCCGTTCTTTAGGGTACGTCTTTGCACGGTATCACGTGCTATAGTTGCTGACTCATAAGCTTTGAATAGCTCACCTGAGAACAGCTTTAGATAGGTTGCATACTTAGTATCGTATGCTGAACCTGCACCGGTGTTCGAGGCTGCCTTATTAAGGGCACCAATCACCGACTGTGTGGCATTAGCCATTATTATATAGAGAGATTAAAGTTTACACTCTCCAAGCTTGGAATTAAATATCGATTTGTTTATGTGGTCTTTCCCACCGTCTAGACGGCTAAGGTTATCCGCGTACGGGCCCAAGCCAATGGAAAGGAGGTCCTACTCTGAGGTGCCTCCAATCCGAAGTCATTTAGAACTTCTTAACTTCAACATATGAACCTTCTAAAACAATAACAGGAGCTGCATTGTCAACGTATTGTCCAAATTGGAAATTGATAGTACCACGTGTGGCGTCATTCTCAATAACGGTTTCCCACTCTAAGTAACCAAGTGTTCCAGCGATGTTCTGTTCTAGTACAGGATCAGCTGCTATATCTATGTCACTAATTAGAGTGCCATCTGGTTCTAGTCCAGTAGCTACTGAATGAATCGAAGTAACTGTTGGAGTATCTAATTTGAACTTAGCTCTACCAGTGGTATTCTGAGTCCAATGGATACGATACTTAATAAGCATCCTTTCATAAGGACCGATGTCAACATTCAAAGGTGTGATTGTTCTATAAGTTGCACCTTCACTTGAAGCTGCAGTTTGAGAACTAGCTGGACCATAGCCAGCATTATCTGTTTCCCACTGTTCAGCAAGAATTTTTGTATCCCAAGTAGGAGAGCTATATACTACTCCACCTGTTGTTGTGTTAGCAAGAAATGCCATGACTAATTATGTGTTAATCGAGTCTAACATGGTTCCGCCATGCTAGTGAATAAGTCCTTGACCTGTTACCACGGACAGTAACAGTTCAACGGCCAAGGACCTTTAGTATTTAGAATTTAAACTTAGCGCCAACTTTAGTGGCCCAAGCATTATCATCATCGGTGTCACTGTCAGCAGTGAGTACAGCTACTTCACCGTAGAAGTCAAGCTTCTCTGTGGCAGCAACATTTGCACCGACCTTACCAGAAAGTCTGTTATCTGAATCAGCGCCATCTGTGGCTACGATTGCAGGTCCGCCTTGAACATAATAGTCAAAGGTTTCATTACCGCCTTCATATCCTACGTGAAAGTCTGTAGTAGACCCCGTGTAATCAGCTCCGGTTAGGGATGCGTTGTTCTCCACGTTCACGTATACGCCACCGGCGAATGCAGGAACTGTCGCGAAGGTGGATGCGAGAGCTAGTGCTAGTGTTTTCATTAATAAAATTTAAGTAGTTTTCGTGTAAGGCACGCCGCGATACTTTAGTGTTACCTGCTTTTTTACTTGCATTGGTTTTCTCCAGTACCACATCCCCGTTCCATGATGTGGTTTCATGCGTTCCATTAAGGAATGAACGGACGCGAGTGCCAGTTGGCTTCTTCTGGTTTCGACTACCGAGCCGCCAGGTAATTCAATTATACTACAGTTTCACTTGCAGCAGGTGTACCGTCAGCAGTATCGCCAACTAATTTATCACATTGAGTAAGATCACTTACTCCTGATCCCTTTACGCCAGGGATGAACCAACGATCACTAGCATTGCTAACCATATATTCAACATGGAAATCGTTTGCTCTTGCGGCTGGGTTATAATACATAATTAAAATTCAAGATCTGAACGTTCTAATTTTTGATATAAGTCTTGTCGATATGCAGGGTCCCTATCATATTTAGGGTTACTCATTGCCTCCACAACTTCAGCTTGGCTACGGAATACATCCCGTGAACTTCTAGCTGCTTTGCCTGTAAGCATTCGTCCTTCATATCCTTCAGTTGTTTCATACTCTGCTTTCAATCCTGCAACTGCAATTTGAATAGCAGTGGCATCTCCCTTATCAATGATGCTGTTGAAAGCATTAAGTTTATTGTCAGAAATATTTTCGCCAGCCCAACTGAGTAGATCTTGGTAAGCTGCTTCTCCACCTGCTGAATTATAAACTTGATTCATTTCAGAATCAGTTAAGTCAGGGGACTCACCTTGAGGAGCAGGTGCATTCTTTTGAATTTCCATGTAAGCATTCACTAGATCAGTGCTACTCATCTCTGTGAACTTGGACATTGTTTCTTCTGAAATCTGTCCTTCGTTGGAATAGTATTCTTCCGAAGCATTAGTGATTAAAGATACAGCAGGACTTACTTCTTCTTCAGGTTCATCCTGCTCTGTATCTACTTCAGTATCTTCATCAGCATCTTGTCCAAGCTTCTTCTCTAATTCAGCATAAGCTAGTTCTAATTCTTCAGCGTTTTTAAACTTGCCAAGAATAAGTTCGTTCTCTTCTTGACCTAACTTCTCTGCCACCTCCAAAGAATTCTGCTCGTCTTCTGAAAGTTCGGGAGCATCAGCGGGGGTGGGATCATACGTCAGTTTTTCCGTCATCTTTTAATCCTCGTGCAGTTACTACTTTTAAATTACCTAAACCAACTGTAGTTACATAGTCAGGGTCGAGACCTATTGTAGGTCGACCTACTATGGGAGTTGGTGTGGCAACGTCGTTTTGGTTCAGTGGTTGTGGTTTACTAACCTTCGGGAGGGGCTTCTTCTTCGCCCGTGTTGGGCGACTCGCCTTGGCTTTGTCCATTTAGTTGATCGTATCCATCGTTTAATGATTTACCCATTGCTGGGTTTTTACTTGGGTCCATCATTGGAGCTCCTGCTAACTGACCAGCTTGTTGTATTAAAGCTTGTTGCTGTGCCTGTTGCATCTGTTCTTGCTTCTCTTGAGCCATTGTCTCAGGAGTCTTAACAAGATTCAGTACATCTATACCTTGAGCTGCAGCTAATCGTTTCACATACTCACCAGGATCAAGGAACTTAGCCATGACCTCTGGACCCATTGTTTGTGCAAGAGTTTGTGCGAATGAAACAAGACTCTGTTGATCCTGTCCTCTACCTAAAGCATTAACACCTGCAATAATCTGTGGACGTACCACATCTTTAGGGATCTTAGGGATCTCCTTATTACGTTGAAGGATATGTAATGTTCTATTAAGATAAGGGATTAAGAATTCAACTGTGAGCAAAGAGAATAAACCTCCAAGCTGTTGTTCCAATTCCATCTGCGTGAGGCGTACCTCTTCTGCAGTTGTTCTCTCACTTTGTCTAACCTGCAATACTAAGAACGCTTCATTGATTCTACGTTCTAAAGTTTGCATTTGCTCAGCTGCTGTTCTAAAGTCAGCTGTCTTACCAACCTGTATAACACCAACATCATCAGGTCTACCCTGAACGATGGCACCGTTACCAGCATCGGCTATAGTCTTTGGTTTTGTTGTTGATGAGGGCGATACTAGGAAGATTACTTTACTAGCTGCTGCAGAGCCTTCTACGAGGGCCTGAGAGAGTCCTTCGAGGGATCTTATATCCCCAAGGAATTCCTCAACCCTACCTCTACCATAATCCTCTCCGTCTACAGTATTAAATCTTAATACTAACCAGGGAGAAGTATTCTTTGGAGCAGTGCTGCGACTATTAGGTAATATCTTATCGAATGCTTCCTGATGCCATACCCATCTACCGTTATCATCGAGTCGGACGTAGGTGTATACCTCAACGTCATGATCATCAGATCCTGTCTTGTACCCATCAGAACCAGGAGAGTTAACTACTGACTCAGGCATTAGGAGTTCAGGCAGATCTTGACCTAGAATCCTTCGACTTATTAGTTCCTTTGTTACGATCTCACAAATGTTCCCGTTACCATCACGATTAACTACGTAACGATTGAGGGGATAGTTTTTAAGACCTTCTTTACCCATAAATATCAATGCGTTTCCAGAGACAATCAAATGTTTGAGTGCCTGATGGACTACAACTCTATCACTAGAGGCATTGATATAATCCATAACCATCCTCTCCATTTTAGCAAAGGATAAATCTAATTCACTTTTAATTTCCCGGGGAAACTCTACACCAAGTTTATCATCTCTAACCTGCAACTTAAAGAAGGAGGTTTGAGGTGGCAGTAATGCTAGCATTAGCTTTGCTGCTAAATTAACTACTGACTTAGAGCCAACTGACTGCCAAGGTGTAACTAATTTTTGATGTGTAGGACGTGAACTTAAATCCTCTTGTACTAAATAAGGCAGCGTTAATCTAGAACACTCAACAGCGGTATCAAGGAACTGTGTTCTACCATTGGATAGTTGTGTGTATCTGTCACGTGCTTTCATATCTAACTAGGATGTGTAATGCCTTGAGGTGGTGCTGTTGGTGCAGTACCTGGGTTGATAGCTCCAAACTGTTTCACACCACTCTGAGTTCTTTGAACTTCAAGAGCTTTTCTTTTCGTTTTAATTTTATTAGCTTCTGTATCATCATCATCTAACTTTTCAGGATCAGGTAGTACGGATGGTGCGGCAGCCGCCTTTTGAGTTGGCGCTGGGTCCATTCGTGGTGGTGCTGAAGGTGTTTTTTGGCCACCAAATAAGCCTGGTATACACATTAGTTTTCTTCCTCTAATAAGTTTCTTATATATTCTACCACGCTGGCTTGACCAGCGCGATACATGATTGATTCGATTGGTTCTTTTGGGTGGACGGGTCTCCACTTAAAATTGTCTTCGACTTTCTTAAGCAACTCATCCACCCGCTCGTTATGGAGCTTAA